>Ga0115000_10000341_pt1 | contig 43968 bp, 36 predicted proteins | sample ArcticOcean_MG_C_6_FD_89690 | JGI IMG/M metagenome (GOLD analysis project Ga0115000, IMG submission 89690) | Marine microbial communities from western Arctic Ocean - ArcticOcean_MG_CB8_128 | ecosystem: Environmental > Aquatic > Marine > Oceanic | place: Arctic Ocean: Canada Basin | collected...
CAAGTAATGGGCTTGGTTTAAATCTGTTCTACCAATTCTAATTTAATCCAACCAAGTTGGATTACAAAGCCCTTCCGTTTTGGAAGGGCTTTTTTTGTGCCTAAGTGGCCTTTGCCTAATTGAGATCGAAAACTTATTAAAATCGTGAATCAACACTAAGAACCTGGGATTTGTCTCAATGGCCCTCCGCGTCTCCTCACTCTGCGCGTTTATTTTTAATGAAAACTTGAAACTTGAAACTTGAAACTGGATCCTCGCGCTGTTGCTGCTGAATATCGACAATCTGCGCAAGAGCTTCGAGACACCGGACGGATCAGTTCTGACCGTGGTTGACATACCTGCTTTCTCGCTGGATTCCGGGCAGCAGACGGCCCTGTGCGGGACCAGTGGCTCTGGAAAAACGACGTTTCTCAACCTCATTGCCGGTATTTTGAAGCCGGACGGAGGCCGCGTTGAACTGGACGGCTGCCCGATCTCCGAGGCCGGCGAAGCCGGGCGGGATCGACTCCGGGCACGGACGATCGGCTACATTTTTCAGACGTTCAACCTTTTGCAGGGCTACACTTGTATCGAGAATGTTCTGCTCGGGATGAGTTTCGGGCCGGGAGCGGATCGGCGCTGGGCTCGCGAGTTGCTCGGGCGCGTTGGGCTTGGCCAACGGCTGGATCATTTCCCCCGCCAACTCTCGACTGGCCAGCAGCAGCGGGTGGCCGTGGCCCGTGCCTTGGCCAACCGGCCCAAGTTGGTGCTGGCTGACGAGCCGACCGGCAATCTCGACCCCACCAGTGCCGCCGAGTCGCTTGGCCTGATTCGCGAGACCTGCCGTGAGAACGGAGCGGCGCTTTTGCTCGTGAGCCACGACCGGGGGGTGCTTGACCAATTCGACAACGTCCGCGACTTGGCAGACATCAACCGGGCGGCCGCTTGGCCAGGCGCTGGGGAGGCCAAACCGTGAGCCTGTTGCAAATCGTCCTACGCAGCCTGCGGCAGCACATACTGTCCACAGTGATCACAGCATTCTCGATTGCGCTGGCCAGTGGACTGCTGATGAGCGTGTGGGTGGTCAAGGATCAAGCACGCGCAAACTTTACAGGGGTTGACTCCGGCTTTGACGGCGTGTTTGGCGCGCGCGGTTCCAAGCTGCAACTCGTGCTTAACTCCATTTTTCATCTCGAGTCGTCGCCGGGCAACCTGTCGTGGGTGCAGTACGAACGGATCGCCGACGACCGGCGCGTGGCCACTGCAGTGCCGATCGCGGTAGGGGATAATTACTACGGTTACCGCTTGGTCGGCGTGACGACGAATCTGTTCGATGTTGAGTATCGCGAAGGCAAAAAGTACGCCGTGCGTTCCGGTTACCTGTTCAACCCGAGTAAGAAACAAGCGGTGGTGGGTAGTTTCGCCGCCGAACGGCTTAAGCTGAAAGTAGGCGACACGTTTCATCCGTATCATGGCCTGATTTTTGAGAAGAACAAACAGCATGCGGAGACGTATGTCGTGTCGGGTGTCATGGAACAGAGCAACACGCCGGCGGACCGGGTGATCTGGATCCCGATCGCCGGGTTGCAAAACATGGAGGGGCACAACGCCGAGACGGCGTCGGACGTGAGCGCCGTGCTGGTGAAACTGCGCGGCAAAAGCAGCGGCATGATGATGAACCAGGAGTTCAACATGCAGGGCGACGTGATGACGTTCGCCTGGCCCATCGCCGATACAATGTCGAAGCTGTTCAACAAGATTGCCCCGGTCGAGATGGTGCTCCGGGCCGTGGCGTTTCTCGTGGCGCTGGTGGCGGCGGGATCGATCCTCGCAAGCATCTACAACTCGATGAACGAGCGCCGCCGTGAGATCGCGATTCTGCGAGCGCTGGGCGCCCGTCGATCGACGATTTTTGCCATCGTAGTGCTGGAGGCCAGCGGCATTGCGGCGCTGGGCGCGGTGGCCGGGTTTGGGGTGTATTATGTGATCATGAGCGCTGCCGCCTGGTTTATCCGCCAGGAAACCGGCATTGTGCTCAACCCGCTGGAGTTTCAACCAGTGATGGTCTGGGCACCGTTGGCGATGCTGGGTCTGGGCGCGTTGGCCGGGCTGGTCCCGGCGGCCAAGGCGTACCGCACTGATGTGGCCGAAAACCTGACCCCCATTTCCTGAGCGATGATTAAGTTGATATGTTGGATGATTCTCGCATCCTTGGTTGCGCTTGGCCAAGCGGGGTGCGGCGGTGGCCACGACCACTCGGAAGCCGGGCCGCACCATCACGATCCGCCGCATGGTGGCGCGGGTGTGACGTTGGGTGACGAGGAGGCGCACATCGAGTTTCTGGTGGATGCTGAGGCGGGAACGGTCACTGCCTGGTTTTTCAAGCCGCACATGGAGCAGTATCTACGCATCAAGGCGGAATCGTTCGCGGTCTTGGCCAAGCTGCCGGATGGTGAGGCCAAGCTGATCTTCGCGGCGGTGGCCAACGCCGGCACCGGCGAGACCGTCGGCGACACGTCACAGTTCGTGGCCAGGGCCGATTGGCTGGCTGGCGCAGGGTCGTTCGATGCGGTCTTGCCAGAGGTGAGCGTTCGGGGCACGGTCTATCGAAACATAGCGTTCAACTATCCGAAGGGTAACTGAAATGAGCACACAGGAAAAACCGAGCTTCTGGAAAGGATACGTGCTGAAGGCCGTGATTGCGGCGTTGTTCGTGATTGTGGGATACAAGGTTTTTGTCGACAAACCAAGCCCGGAGCCACCGACTCCCACACAGGATGAACTCGACAGCCTGAGTGGAGGCATCGAGTTGATCGAGGAGGCTGAGCCGAAGCCGGAAGCCAAGCTTCCAGTCGATGAAGCGCCGCTGACTGCCGCTGCGGAGCCCCCAAAAAATTCGGTTGAGCCGGTCCAGGCTATCGTTGAGGTCAGGGACGCTTTGCTGCCCGAATTGATTGACGGTTACGAGGGGGTTTCCTTCGACAAACTGGCGTCTTTCGCGTACGAGGTGCCGCTCGACCCGGTGACCAATAAGGTGGAGTTGGCCAAACTCAACGCTCAAATCCCGGCTCGCATCAAGTCGCTCGACAAAAAGCCGGTGGCAATCCGGGGCTTCATGCTGCCGCTCAAGGTGGAGAACGGACTGGTCACGGAACTGCTGATCATGCGGGACCAGTCGATGTGCTGCTTCGGCACCGTGCCCAAGATCAACGAGTGGATTAACATCCGGATGGCGGGCGATGGCGTCCAGCCGATCATGGATCAGTCGATCACACTCATGGGCCAGTTGAAGGTGGGCGAAGTGCTCGAAAACGACTATTTAGTGGGCATTTATGAGATGGAAGGGGACAAGATGATCGGCCCGCTGGATCTCTGATTTTCACCCGATTCACGGTTGACAGCTGCTTGGCCAAGCGGCATGTTTCACCAGCTGCTTTGGACTAAAAAGACTTATGGGAAAAAAACGCACTTCCTCCGGCTTTACGCTCATAGAACTACTGGTAGTAATCGCGATCATTGCCATTTTGGCTGCCTTGCTCTTGCCTGCACTGGCAAAATCTAAAAGCCTGGCAACAGGTGCGGCCTGTCAGAATAATCAAAAGCAGCTGGCTTTGGCTTGGACGATGTATGCGATGGAGAACGATGACAAGCTTTGTGGAGGGTCAACCTACAGCCGAGGTGATTGGTGGTGGGGACCCCAGTCGATACCCCGAGAGAGGGCGCAGCAAATGGGGAAAATATCTTCCAGAGAGCGCGAGATAGAGGAAGAGAAGGAGGGGCTTCGTAAGGGGTTACTTTTTCCACATACAGGTGATACTGGGGTGTACCACTGCCCAGGAGATAAACGGATTAACTCCAAATCACCAACTTTGACTTATGTCAGTTATTCCGGCGCAGGAGGCATGAATGGGGAACAACAGGGCCTATCTGTCAAAAAAATTACCAGCGTAAGAAGTCCATCAGACAAGTATATTTACGTAGAAGAATCCGATCCTCGTCAATACAATATGGGGTCGTGGATTATTAGTATGGGAGCCGGTAATAGCTGGATTGATCCGGTTGCCCCATGGCATAATGACTACAGCACCCTAAGTTGGGCGGACGGTCATGCGACCACAAAAAGATGGCTTTCTTCGAAGACTAAAACTGCAGCTAGAGCGACAGTGGGAACGGCATCGCGGGCTGGTACTTTCAGCTTTGGTTTCTCAGATTCGGATAATCGGGATATCATGTATATGAAGGAGCACTATGCCACGAATAGGAAAAGCGGTAACGCCCTCTGAACATTTTATGTCACGCTATTAATTTGTCATGAAAAACAAAAAAGGCGGTTTCACTCTGATTGAGTTGCTTGTGGTGATCGCGATCATCGCCATTTTGGCTGGTCTGTTGTTGCCGGCCTTGGCCAAGGCCAAGACGAAGGCGCATGGCATCTACTGCATGAACAACACCAGCCAGATGATTAAGTCATTCCACCTGTATGCGGGGGATGAGGAGGACTTAATCCCCCCCAATCATGACGACGGCAATTCAACACCTTGGAGAAATTGGTGCAGTGGTCAGGCATCGAATCCCACCAATGCCCGTTTTATGATGACCGGACCAACCCCCGGCGATATAGAGACCTATAATTTGCGAGGAGTTAGGCCTTGGCAATGGAATCGTATTGCCCCCTACCTTGGTGGAAATATCACCGTTTGGCGCTGTCCCTCTGATCCAAGCACATATACAGTTAGGGAAGACGGGAAGTCCAAGAAAATCCCTCGTTACCGGAGTATTTCGATGAGCCAGGCGGTGGGAACCTACCCCCACGATTCAAAGTCCAAGAAGGCGGTTCACGGCCCCTGGCTGGATGGTAATCATGGTCATTCTCGGGGCAAGACTTGGTGGACGTACGGTAAGATGAGTGACTTTAATCAACCTGGAGCATCGAGCACGTACATGCTGGTTGATGAAAATCACAACAGCATAAACGATGCAGGGTTTGCAACACTTGGGCCAGGAGCTCCCAGCTTCCGCATGATCGACTGGCCGGCCACTTACCATAATATGGCCGCTGGCTTTGCCTTTGCGGATGGCCACTCTGAGATTCACAAATGGGTTTGGCCCGGAACTGACTTGGCTAAGCGCGGCCCGGCGACGAAGGGTGGGGTCCGTAGTCCGGACATCGTGTGGATGCAGGAGCGCACTTCTGCGTTGATTCAAAAGTAATAAGTTTTAATTGCTTCCAAGAAGCGGCTCAAACGGGCTTTTTTTTTGCCAAGTTTTTATCCTGTGATATAATGTTTCAGGCAAACGGGTTATAGGTGTGCTGGTTTTATCATGAAAATAAAGAATAAAAAAAATGGATTCACTTTGATCGAGTTGTTGGTGGTGATCGCCATCATCGCCATCCTTGCGGGCATGCTGCTTCCAGCATTGTCCAAGGCCAAGGCTAAGGCTACTGGGATAAGTTGTATGAGTAACATTAAGCAAGTGACCCTAGCTTGGTTGATGTATGCCGGAGACAACGATGGTTTTCTGGCCGGAAGCTTGGGGGATTCAAGAACAGGAAAAGTTTGGGTGCCGGGCAATTTAAACTTCAATGGCGGTAACACTGCTAATACGGATAAATCTTTGCTGTTGGACCCGAAGAAAGGTGCTTTACTTGGTAAATATTTGCAAAATGCAGATGTGTTCAAATGCCCTGCCGACAAAAGCACTGTTAAATATAAAGGTGTAGCGACACCTCGTACTCGCAGTATTTCCATGAGCCAATCCTTTGGTCGAAACCCTTCCCAAGGGGGAGGCGCTGGTCAATGGTTGCCTTTCAGCAAATTTCGCACCTATATGAAAGAGACCGATATGGGACTTCCTGGGGCGTCTAACCTTTTGGTTTTTGTGGATGAGCACCCTAATAGTATCAACGATGCTGCGTTTGCTATAAAATGTGATGCACGCGATTCAGGGGCACGCATCATTGATTTCCCAGCCAGCTATCATAACGGTGCCTGTGGTTTTGGTTTTGGAGATGGACATGCAGAAATCAAAAAATGGATGGACAGAAGAACCATTGTTCCAGCTAGTTTTGACGGTAGTAAAGGGATTCAGTTGAACGTTGCTACTCCCAATAATCCCGATGTTGCATGGATGCAGGATCGGGCATCGGCCCAAAAAAGGTAGTCGTTAGGCTACTTGATCACCTCATTTTTCAAGGCGATCCCCAGTGGATCGCCTTTTTCTTTGGTTGACAGCTTAATTAAGCTGGGGTAATCTTCCTCCACTAATTCCTGAAATAACTAATGAAAACAAGCCGAAAACAAGCCGGATTCACGTTAATTGAATTATTGGTGGTGATTGCCATTATCGCGATTTTGGCCGGACTGCTTCTGCCCGCCTTGGCTAAGGCCAAGGAAAAAGCACGGTTGACAAGTTGCATGAACAACCTGAAGCAGTTTGGTCTATCAATGATTTATTATACGGATGACAATGATGATCATTTGCCTCATATGCATGAATGGCTGGTGAGTACTCGGAATAAGTCGTCGCAACAGGTTGTTAACGGCAAGAAGCCCAACGGCCAGCGGTACAACAGAAATCAGGATATTACTACCGGTACGATTTATCCTTACCTAAAAAATCAGGATATCTATCTTTGTCCGACAGACAAGATAGCGCTCAAGAGACTGGGTCAATGGTCAACCTGGAGTGACTTCAGTTATGCCATCAGCGGGCCTGCAATGGACGATAGAAACCCGAGAGTATACAATGCAAAATACTCTAGTTGGGCAGAGCCCGACAAGTCGTTCACTTTCATGGAAGAAGCATTGGATGCTCCTCTTAACGACGGCCATATGTGGCCTAATAATTGGGACGTCCTAGCCACTCGTCATAGAGGCTCCGGAGGCGGGTTTGGCATAAACGGTCAAGGGAATCCAAAAGAAGCAGCCGGACTTGGAAATATTCTGATGGGTGATGCGCGTGTTGAGACGTGGAGCAAGCAAAAGTTCAAGACATATGGGCACCAAAAAGGAAATAGTCGTCTTTGGAAACCGTACGGCAAGGTGACTCAGCCTAGTCCATAAACCCGAGCGCTTGTTCAAGCGCGGCAGTCCTCATCCATCTCTTAAAAAAATTGACATTCGAGGGCGTTTTTTCGTTTAGTCGGCGTGTAATACTTAAACCATGAACAGTTCCAATTTCTCGCGCCGCACAGCGCTTAAATCGATCGCTGGCAGCACTGCTGCCGTGGGCGCGGCCCTGACCCTCCCAGCGCGTGGCCGTGCGGCTGAAGGCAAAGTGAAGGGCAATATCCGTCACTCGGTCTGCAAGTGGTGCTACGGAAGTACTGGCCTAGAGAAATTGGCGGCCAAGGCGGTCAGTCTGGGCATGGAGTCGGTCGAGTTGCTCGACCCGCCCGATTTCCCGACGATGCGCAAGCACGGTCTCATGTGCGCCATGGTCAGTTTTCCAACCGGCATGCTCAAGGACGGCAAAACCAGGGTCGGCGGTATCGGCAAGGCGTTCAACCGGCTTGAGCATCACGACACGCTGGTGGAGATTTACGGGCAGCGCATAAAGGAGACCGCCAATGCCGGGCTGAAAAACCTCATCTGTTTTTCCGGCAACCGCGATGGCATGGACGACGAGACAGGCCTGAAAAACTGCGCCATCGGCATCAAGCGCATCCTGCCCATCGCTGAGAAAAACAACGTGACCATCTCAATGGAGCTGCTCAACAGCCGCGTCGACCACAAGGATTACATGTGCGACCGCACACCGTGGGGTGTCGCGCTCTGCCAGGCAATCGGCTCGGAGCGTTTCGGGCTGCTTTATGACATTTACCACATGCAGATTATGGAAGGGGATGTCATCCGCACAATCCGAGATAATCACAAGTACCTTTACCACTATCACACTGGCGGCAACCCCGGCCGCAACGAGATTGACGAGACGCAGGAGCTGAACTACGCGGCGATCATGCGGGCAATCTTCGCCACTGGCTACAAGGGCCACGTTGGGCAGGAATTCATTCCCAAGCGCAAGGACAAACTCTCCTCGCTTGAGCAGGGTGTGCGCATCTGCGATGTTTGATCAATGAGAAGCATACTTCCTGACGCCAAGCGGGAGGCCATTGCCGCCGAAGTCAGCCAGACGGTTCGCGAGACGAGTGTGTACGATATTCACACGCATCTCTACGACCCTGCGTTCGGCGAGTTGCTGCTTTGGGGAATCGACGACCAGTTGGTGTATCACTATCTCGTCGCCGAGGCGTTTCGGCATTTCGACATCGGCTTTGAGGCGTTCTGGCGCTTGGCTAGGGAGGAACAGGCCCAGATGATTTGGGATGCGTTGTTTGTCGAGAATTCGCCGATTTCGGAGGCGTGCCGTGGGGTGTTGACGGTGCTCAACCGGCTTGGACTCGACGCCAACCAGCGCGATCTGCCATCGATCCGAAAGTGGTTTGCCGAGCAGGACTCGGGCGACTACATCACGCGCTGCATGGACTTGGCCAAGGTCAGGACAATCTGCATGACTAACTCGCCGTTCGATGAGCTGGAGACGCCGAAGTGGAACGCCGGTTTTGAGCGGGACGAACGGTTCACCTCCGCGCTGCGGATCGACCCGCTGCTGCTCGAGTGGGATACCGCCGCGCCACGCCTGGCCGGGGCCGGCTACGAGGTGCAGGTGGATTTCTCCGGCAAAACAATGGAGGAGGTGCAGCGGTTCCTGCGTGACTGGGCCAAGCGCATGGACGCGCTGTACGTGATGGTGTCGCTGCCGCCGTCGTTCGAGCACCCGGCCGACACGCCATGTTCGAAGCTGATCGAGGGCGCGATCCTGCCTTTTTGCCGGGAGAGAGGGCTGCCCTTTGCGCTGATGATAGGTGTGAAGCGTGGCGTGAATGCGGCGTTGCAGTTGGCCGGTGACGGCGTCGGCAAGCCGGATTTGGCCAGCCTCGAGAACCTCTGCTCGGGCCATCCAGACAACAAGTTTCTCTGCACCGTGCTGTCGCGAGAGAGCCAACATGAGCTGTGCGTGATCGCCCGCAAGTTCCGCAACCTGCATGTCTTCGGCTGCTGGTGGTTCACCAACATTCCGAGCGTGATCGAGGAGATGACCCGCATGCGGCTCGACCTCATTGGCATGAGTTTCACAGCGCAGCATTCTGACGCCCGCGTGCTCGACCAGATTATTTATAAGTGGGATCACTCGCGGGAAATCATAGCCAAGGTGCTTACAGAGAAATACCTGAACCTGGCCGCGACCGGATGGGAGCCAAGCGGGGTCGAGATTCAGCGCGATGTCGAGGGGCTGTTCGGCGGTTCGTTCCAGCGTTTTTTGAGCAGGTGAACCGTATGCGCTTGGCGAAGCGCAACTTGACGGGCCGGGTGCCGCTGAATACTTTCACCGAGCCACTAAGTTCCGGTTCGCCGACTTTTTTTTGATGAAATTAAAACAGCTATGTTGGGTTGCTGCCGGGTTACTCGTCGGGTCGATGACGCTTTTGGCCAAGCCTATTATTGTGAATGATGGGAAAAAACTTACTAAACTGACCAGTATCGAGAACACGCTCAACGAGGGCGGCGCCGAGATCGACCTGGCGGTGGTAATGCGCCGGGGCCGCTGGCCGGCCGGCCATCTTGGGATGACTCAGGCCGGCAAGTACACGAATCCGGCCTTGTGCGCTGCTTGGCACTCGGATCGGTACTATCCCGGTACGGGCGAGTACACGATCACCGCCGAGGTTCAGCCCACTGGCGCTGAGGATGTTTATGAAGGTGTCCCCGGCATAATCGGCTGGCTGGATTCCGAGTCTGGCGTCGGCATTTCATTTGCACTGAACTATTATGACGGCTTTCAAGTGGGCACAGTTTCATTCCAAGCCGATGACCCCGATGCCAACCGGACACTCGATGGGCTGTTCAACCTGGACGGCTCGCCCGCGCAGTCGAATAATGCTTCCGCCTGGTCCGAAAAGGGGTCATACGACGTTTCCAAGTTCATCAGAATGCAGTTGGCGTTTTCCGCCCCGACCGAGAATGACACGGCGGCATTAGAGGATGTTACAGCGCGGCTCATCGCCACCGTGTTCAAGAGTGGTACAAAAATTATCGAGGGAACACGCGAGATCGTCCTGCTGACGAACCTTCCAGTTCCGGCGGGGAGCCGGCATCGGTTTGGCTACTTCGGCTACTGGGACAGCATTTGGGATCAGGGCAACGAGATCGGGTATTTCAAAAACCTCAAGATCGATGGGGAACTGTACAACTCACCCCCAACAATTGAGCCGATCGAAGACTTGACCATCAACGAGGATGAAACAGGGGAGGTGCTCGCTCTGATCGATGATGTCGAGTTGCCGTCTGTCAAGCTCGAGGTGAGTGCTGAATCATCCAACCCGGCGCTGGTGCCGGTGGAGGGGGTTTCAATCACCTCATCTGGCTCCAAGCGAACCCTGACCGTTACGCCCAGCGCAAATGCCCACGGCGAGAGCGTCATCACGATTACGGTCAGTGACGGAGCCAAGCAAGCCTCGGCCGCATTCACCGTGACCGTCAAAGCCGTGGCCGGCTCGCCAATCCTTTCCGTTGCCCGGGCCGTGGCCGGCGGCTTGGCCGTGGAGTGGTCCGGCGGGGGTGTGTTGCAGTCCAGCGCCGACCTGAAAAGCTGGCAGGTTGTTGAGAACGGAGCCAGCCCGTTCGCGGCCGATCCCGCCGAGGTCCGAAAATATTTCCGGGTGATTCTGGAATAGCGCTTGGCTTATTCCGTCCCCGCGTAGGCGTCCATCCCTTCGCAGGTGCAGACCGGGTTCCGGTCGCCGTGGACGTTGTCGATGCGGTTAACCGGCGGCCAATACTTCTGCTCCCGTAATCCTGTTACCGGGAACACCGCCTGCTCGCGGCTGTACGGCCGGTTCCATTCACCCGCCACGTCTTCTGCAGTGTGCGGGGCATTCTTGAGGAGGTTGTTTTCCGGGTCCACCTTGCCGTTCTCGATCGCCATGATCTCGGCGTGAATGGAGATCATCGCTTCGCAGAAACGATCCAGCTCCGCCCTCGGCTCACTCTCGGTCGGCTCGACCATCATCGTCCCGGCGACCGGCCACGAGATCGTCGGTGCGTGAAAACCGTAATCCATCAGCCGCTTGGCCACGTCCTCGACGGTGACTTTCGCAAACTGCCGCAAATCGACGATACACTCGTGGGCCACGAGGCCGTTTTTGCCTCGGTACAAAATCTGGAACGTGCCGGCAAGCCGCTGGGCGATGTAGTTCGCGTTCAGGATGGCAACGCGCGTGGCTTTGGTCAGTCCGTCGGCGCCCATCATCGCGATGTACATCCACGAGATCGGCAGGATACCCGCGCTGCCCCAGGCCGCCGCCGCGACCGCACTGCTGTTTTCCTTCAGCGGATCACCCGGCAGAAACGGCGAGAGATGCCCCGCCACGCCGATCGGCCCGACGCCCGGGCCACCGCCGCCATGCGGGATGCAGAAGGTCTTGTGCAGATTCAGGTGGCAGACGTCCGCACCGATTCTGCCGGGGCTGGTGAGGCCGATCTGTGCGTTCAGGTTCGCGCCGTCCATGTACACCTGTCCGCCATGTTCGTGGACGATGGCGCAAATCTCGCGGATGCCCCGCTCGAAAATGCCGTTGGTGGATGGGTAGGTCACCATGATTGCCGCCAGGTTTTCGCTGTGTTCTTCAGCGCGGGCGCGCAGATCGTCGAGGTCGACGTCGCCGTTGTCGGCGGATTGACCGCACGTCACCGGCACGACTTTCATCCCTGCCATCACGGCGCTGGCCGGGTTGGTGCCGTGCGCCGATAGCGGGATCAGGCAGACGTTGCGTTGCATGTCGCCGCGGCTTTCGTGGTAACGGCGAATTGCCAGCAACCCGGCGAATTCGCCCTGCGAGCCGGCGTTCGGCTGGAGCGACACGGCGGCAAAGCCCGTGATCGCCGCCAGCCAGTCTTCGAGTTGCTCAAAAAGTTTCTGGTAGCCCAGCGCCTGGCAAACCGGCGCGAACGGGTGCAGCGCGGCGAAGCCTGGCCAACCGATCGGGAACATCTCGGCTGCGGCGTTTAGCTTCATCGTGCACGAGCCAAGTGGAATCATCGACGTCGTGAGCGACAGGTCGCGTGCCTCCAGTTTCTTGAGGTAGCGCAGCATCTCCGTCTCCGAATGGTACTGGTTGAAAATCGGGTGCGTGAGAAAATTGGAAGTGCGCCGCAGCGCCTCGGGAATGGCTGCCGCCTCGCCAACAGCCAACTCGAGGCCGGGCGCTTGGCCTCCGTTGAAGATCGCCAGCACGTCGGCCAAGTCGGCCGTTGTCACTGTCTCGTCGAGCGCGATGCCGACACGCCCGGCACCGAGTTGCCGAAGGTTGATCCGCCGTTTCTCTGCTTCGGCAATCACGCTGTCCGCCGTTTGCTCAAGCGCGACTGTGATCGTGTCGAAAAAATACTCAGACTCCACCGCTTGGCCAAGCTGCCGCAAGCCGTTGGCCAACGCCTTGGCTTGGGCGTGGACGCGTCCGCCGATCTGCCTTAGCCCGTCAGGGCCGTGATACACGGCGTACATCGAGGCGATATTAGCCAGCAACGCCTGGGCGGTGCAGATGTTGCTCGTGGCCTTGTCGCGGCGGATGTGCTGCTCACGTGTCTGCAACGTCAGCCGCAGGGAAGGGCGGCCGTTTGCGTCTTTGGACACGCCGACGATCCGGCCCGGCAGCCGCCGCTTGTGTTTATCCCGTGTGGCGATGAACGCCGCGTGCGGGCCGCCGTAGCCCATCGGCACGCCGAAACGCTGCGCGCTGCCGATTGCGACGTCCGCACCGAGTTCGCCGGGCGGCTTGATCTGCGTGAGCGCCAGCAGGTCGGTCGCGACAATGGCGAGCGCGTCGTTGTCGTGTGCTCGTTCAATGAACCCGCTCGGGTCGATCAGCGCGCCGTCGGTGGCCGGGTACTGCAGCACCACGGCAAACACCGACGTGCTGAAGTCGAACTCGTCCGGGTCGCCGGTAACGATCTCGATGCCGATCGCCTCGGCGCGCGTGCGCAGCACTGAGAGCGTTGATGGATGGCAATCGTCTGAGACGAACACGGCATTTGCCTTGTTACGCGACTGGATGTTGCGGCACATCGTGACCGCCTCAGCGGCGGCGGTGGCCTCGTCGAGTAGCGACGCGTTGGCGATCTCCATTCCGGCGAGGTTGCAGATCATCGTTTGAAAATTGAGCAGCGCCTCGAGGCGGCCCTGCGAGATCTCGGCCTGATAAGGCGTGTACTGCGTGTACCAACCGGGATTCTCGAGCAGGTTGCGCTGGATGACTGGCGGGGTGATGCAGTCGTGGTAGCCCATCCCGATGTACGAGCGCCAAACCTGGTTTTCGTCGGCCAAGCGACGGAGGGACTGGAGCGCCTCGGTCTCGCCTTGGGCGGCTGGCAGTTCGGGCGGCTCGTCTAGGCGGATGCTGCTCGGCGTGCCGGCGTTGATCATCGCGTCGAGCGACTCGTGGCCAAGCGCCGCGAGCATCGCTGCAATGTCGTCCTGTCGCGGGCCGATGTGCCGGTTCACAAACCGATCCGGATGTTGAGTCAAACAGTTATTGTCGTGTTTCAAAATCGTTCTTTTCTCGGGTGGAAGCCATTTTCCCGAACTGAGGACAATGTACGGTAAAATGGAAAACTACCACAAGCGAGATTCTCAAATTGTGAATAAATAGTCTGAAATACGGGAACCAATCACGAGTCGCTCAGGACTGGTTAAACGCAGAGAACCTCACTCCAAGAGTGCTGCCGCGAACTTTGAGCGACTCGTTTTAGTGCGGCTGGGCGGGGTGTTTGAGGATGAGGATGCAACGGAAGCCGTAATCCTCGGTGGCGACCTTGGGGGTGACGATGAGTTCGCGGTCGGCGGCGAGCACCCCGGGGGTGTTGTCGCGCCAGCCGCCACCGCGCAGGATGCGGCCAACTCCTTCCTCGCTTGGCCAAGCGGTGCACCACTCCCACACGTTGCCCCGGAGGTCGTGCAGGCCAAGCGCGTTGCCCGGAAACGAGCCGACCGGGCTGGTGCGGTCAAAACTTTCGCTGCCAAGTTGCGGGCCGAAGTTGCCGCTGTCGGTTGGCTCCGCTTGGCCAAGCGCGGCGATCCACTCGCTAGAGGTCGGCAGGCGGTAGCCCTCATCGGCGGCGAGCAGGCCGCTCTCGCGTTCGCGTTGGCTGAGCCACGCGCAAAAAACCTGAGCGTCGTGCCAGTGGACGTTGACGGCGGGGTGGCGGTCGGTGTCCTGAAACCAGGCGGCCTGCCAGCCGTTGGTGGTGGCGTTGGCAAAGGCGGCATAATCGGCGACTCGGGTTTCCCAGACGCCGAGCCAGGCGTCGCTGCCGGGCAACTGGACAAACTGCATGCCAAGGCTGTTGACAAAAAACTGGTGCTTGTTGTTCTCGTGAAAACCTGGCTTGGCCGCCGGGTCGCCGCTGCAACCGGCGAGCAGCCAAGCCGCCGCTAGCAGCATCAGCATTCGGGTGCGTGCAGGCTCAGGCATGGCGTTGGGCGTCGAGCAGTTTTTGGCTGCGCCGCCGCGACGGCACGGCGAGGGCGGTTTGTCGGGTCAACTGCTTGATCTCGGGGCGGCAGACCTTGATTCGGTTTTCGGCGTCGAGCACGTTTTGCCCTCGTAGCAGCGCGAGAGTCCGCTGGCCGATGAGGACTGGAAGCATACTGGCGGCGCGCAGCCGAAACTGCCGGTACGGCAGCAGCCCGATGTACTCTCCGGCGGCGTCGAGGTGCGCGGCGGCTTTGTCGAGGTAGCTGTCGTAAACGGGGCGGAACCGGTCGATGGTCTCCGGCGTGAGCAGGTCGCGCGGCGTGAGGTCGTGCTCGGCCAGCACGGCGCTGGGCAGGTAGCAGCGGCCCATGCGCAGGTCGGCCGGAATGTCACGCAGGATGTTGACCAGTTGCAATCCCTTGCCGAAACGCACGCCGGTCTCTAGCAACCGCGCCTCGGTGGCGGCATCGGCCTCAAAGAGGTGGGCGAGCGAAAGGTGAGTCCAGAATTCACCGACACAACCGGCGACGCGGTAGGTGTAGTCGTCGAGTTCTTCCTCTCGCGCGAGCGGGGTGATCGTGTCGCCGGTGGCGTAGGCGAAGCGCTGTAGGTCGAGCATCTGCCCGCCGGTGATCGTGTCGAGCACCTGCCGGATGAGCTGCCGGTCGGCGTCGGAAAACTGCTCGAGGTAAGTGAGCGGCGCGGCGGCGTTCTCGAGCAGTTGCACCTCGGCGGGATCGCGCTGGAGCCGGGCGAGGATCGCGAGATTGGGCAGTGCACCGGTGTGGCCCTGGATGCGCTCGTTGAATTGCTCGAGCGCTCGCAGACGCTGGTCGGTGGGGCCGCCTTTCGAGTCGGCGATGGTGTCGGCGATGCGGGCGAGCAGGTAGCCGAGGCTAATCTGTGGCCGGATGCGGGGCGGGAGCGCCTTGAGGGTCAGGTAAAATGAGCGGGAAGTTTCCTTGAGCAGCGAGTCGATGGCTTGGTGGATCAGCTTGGACATGACTTACGCACTGTTGCCGCTGGGCTAACTGGCAAACAACCAGTAGCCACCGATGAACATTGAGGCGGTGCAGCAGGCCAGGCCGAAGCCGTGGCCAAGCTGCGGGCCGTTGTTGGCCAAGCGCCTGGCTAAACGGCCCAGCCCGGCGGAAAACAGCGTCATCGCCGCGACAGTGGCCAGGGCGTAGGCGGCGAGATAGAGGGCGACGCCGCCGAAGCTGGCGATGGCGAGTGTCGGCAGCACAACCCAGAGGTGCGTGCCGCCGGCGGTGCCGTGCAGCAGTCCGATGCCCAGCGCGGCGTGCGAGTGTTTATGGCTTGTGCGGGAGTGGGCCTGGCCAAGGTGTGCGTGGATGTGCGAGTGCCGAATGCCGAAGTGATCGTGTTCGTGGGTGTGGACGCGGTGCCGCAACAGGGAGCGGATGCCCAGCGCGCCGATGGCGATCAGCAGCACGCCGACAAGCTGCTCCGCTCCGGTGGAGAGCCACTCGGCGGCGGCAGTGCCCTTGAGGAGCCAGACGAGCAGGCCGATCAGCGCGACTCCACCGGCGTGGCCAAGGCCCCAGTGGAGGCCCAGTCGCCAAGCGGCGTGCTGTTCGCGGCGTGCGGCGAAGGGTGCCAGCGCGGCTAAGTGGTCCGCTCCGCTGATCACGTGGGCGAATCCCGCCGCAAAACCGATGAATAAAAATTCCATGCCCTTGAACGGGTACACTATTTAGCAGAGGCGGCCCGTCCGTGAAAGCGCAAAGGTGCGCGGATTCACTTCGCGCCAGTGCCGATGAAAACGACCGGGATGGTGCGGAAGAGGATCTTGATATCGAGCCAAAGCGACCAGTTGTCGATGTACTCGAGGTCGAGGCGCACCCAGTCGGAGAATTCATTGACCTCATTGCGGCCGCTGATCTGCCACAGGCAGGTGAGGCCGGGCTTGACGCTGAGGCGGCGGCGATGGGCGAGATCCTCGAAGCGCCTGGTCTCGTCCACTGGCAGGGGCCTCGGGCCGACGAGGCTCATGGCTCCCTTGAGGACGTTTAACAACTGGGGCAGTTCGTCGAGGCTGAACCGCCGCAAGAAGCGGCCGACCGGTGTGATGCGAGGATCGTTGGAGACCTTGAACACCGGGCCACTCATCTCGTTCATGGCCGCAAGCTCGTGCTTGCGCTGCTCGGCGTTGGTGACCATAGAGCGGAATTTATACATGGTGAACGGTCGCCCGTTGATGCCGCTTCTTTTTTGGCGAAACAAAACCGGGCCGGTCGAGTTGAACTTCACGGCCAGGGCGCACAGCAGCAACACAGGCGAGAGAAGTACGAGCATGGCCAGCGCCCCGACGGAGTCGATGGCCTGCTTTGCCAAGCCCTGCAGGGAGGCAGCCGGTGCGGAGTGAAACACCAGCAGCGGGACGCCGTGAAAATCATCGACCGCGGTGCGGGCGATCTGAGTGTTGAAAAAATCGGCGGCAAGCCACACCTCAACGCCCTCGAGCTCGCAGGCGTTTATGACCTGCTCGATCTTGTCGAACTTGGTGTGACCTGCGTTGATGAGAACGACATTGGCGGAGTGCTCATGCATTTGTCGCAGGAGATCGTCGATCGGTTTGCGGTCGATGTTGAACTGCAGCACGACGCGGTAGCTCGTGTCGTTGGTGTCGTCGATGCGGCCGAGCATGTTCTGCGTTTCCTCCGGCGAGCCGAGCAAGATGATTCGTTTCTGGAGGTCGGCGCGGGTCAGGCGTCGCCGCTGCCAACGAAGCGAGCCTTCCTCCTTGGCCCAGGCCAGCGCGATGCTGAGCCCGGCAAAAATCAGGATCACCGAGCGAGTAAGTTGAATCTTGAAGGTGAACATCACCGTGATGATGAGCAGTGTGATCAACACGGAGGCCTTGGCTAGCGGCCAGATGGTCTGGGCGCGGCTTGGCCAAGCGGAACGCGAATAAAACCCCTCGGTGTCCAGGACGAAGGGAGCCACAAAAAGGAGCAGGACGCTGATCCAAACGTACGCCCCCTCGAAGGGCGCGATTTCAGCCGTGCCACCGAAGACCTCGAATTGCAACACGGCGCGCAACCCGTGTGCCAGCCAAAGGCTAATGGCAAAAACCAAACCGTCGAGCACCTTGTTGATGCTTGTATGGATTTGTCGTTGGTTGCGTAGCATATGGATCGGGTGGCCCTATTTGGTAGGACCAAGGTCTATGCCCGAGTTGGCAGGGAATCAATCTCCAATCGCCCTGACGGCAAGGGACAAGTTGGACATGAACGCTGCTGAAAGGTTCAAAACCAAGTGGCTAAGCTCACCACTGTTCCTCGATTTTTTCGATGAACAGGTGGTTCAACTCCTCCTTAAGGCGTTCGACGGGCAGACCTACCACGTTAGAAACAGAGCCGGAGACCCGCTTGATAAGCTTGTGCTTGTCCTGCTGTATGGCGTAGCCGCCGGCCTTGTCGAGTGGATCGATCCCTGCAAGGTACTCGTCGATCTGCTCCTTGCTGAGCGGCAGGAAAGTGACGTTGGTGATCACCGAGAACGTCTTGTTGATTTCGTCGTTGTGATAAATCAGCGAGACGCCGGTCGAAACCTGGTGTGTGCGCCCCTGCAGCTTGGACAACATGCGGCTGGCCTCGTCAATATGGGTTGGTTTGCCGAACAGTTCATCCTCGAGGTAAACGATGGTATCGGCGGCAATCACCAAGCATTCCGGATGGAGCTCGGCAATCGGCTCAGCCTTTTTTTTGGCGTTGGCTTCGCAGAGGTCGGGGATAAAGTCGCTGGCTTCCATCACTTCTTCCGCGTGGCTTGGCACGATCTCGAACTCGATCTCCATCGAGCAGAGCAACTCCGATCGTCTCGGAGAGGTGGAGGCAAGAATTACAGGGGGTAAATTTTCCATTGTGAACCAGTAACTAGATCTGGTTAAAGAAGCAATCTACCTGCTTTTGGCATGACCGCAAGCATGGGCTGCTGCTATGAACCCCTCGAAAAGTTGGTGCGGCTTGTTGGGTTTACTCTTGAACTCGGGATGAAACTGGCTGGCCACGAAAAATGGATGCCCGGGAATCTCCACGATCTCGACCAGCTTGCCGTCCGGCGACGTGCCGCTGAACGTTACCCCGGCTGCCTCGAAAGCCTCGCGGTAGGTGTTGTTGAACTCGTACCGGTGCCGGTGCCGCTCGTGAATTTCCTCGCTGTCGTAAAGCCTGGACACCAGCGAGCCGGGCTCGAGTTTGCAGGGCTGCGAGCCAAGGCGCATCGTGCCGCCCTTTTCGGTGACGTTCTGCTGTTCGTCCAGTAGCGCGATGACGGGGTGTGCGGTGGCGGGGTCAAATTCGGTGGAGTGAGCGCCCTCGAGCTTGAGCACGTTGCGCGCAAACTCGATGGTGGCGATCTGCATCCCAAGGCAAAGGCCGAGATAGGGGATGTTGTTTTCGCGGGCGAATTGGGCTGCCTGTATTTTGCCTTCCGTGCCGCGCTCGCCGAATCCGCCCGGCACCAGGATGCCGCTGCACCCCCCGAGAGTCTCGGCAGCGCCGTTTTTCTCGATATCCTCCGCGTCGATCCGCGTAATATCGACGGCGCAGTCGTTGGCCACGCCTCCGTGGATCACTGCCTCGTAAACCGACTTGTAGGCGTCCTGCAGTTCCACGTACTTGCCCACGACGCCGATGCGCACCCGGTGGCGCGGCTTGATGAGTTTGCGGATGATGTCCTGCCAGTGCGCCATGTCGGCCGGCGGGGTCTCGAGGCCAAGCTGCTGGCAGATAAGATTGTCCATCCCCTCGCGTTGCAGCATCAACGGCACTTCGTAAATCGAGTGCTCGACGTCCATCTCCTCGATCACTGCCTCGTATGGCACGTTGCAGAAGAGCGAAAGTTTTTGGCGATGTTCCTTGGACAGCGGTTTTTCGCACCGGCAAACAAGGATGTCTGGTGTGATACCGATTTCGCGCAGCTTGGCCACACCCTGCTGGGTCGGCTTGGTCTTGAGTTCGCCGGCGGCCTTGATGAACGGAACGTACGTGACGTGCAGAAACAGGACATTCCCCCGGCCGGCGCCGAGCGCGAACTCCCGGATCGCCTCGACAAAGGGCAGCCCCTCAATATCGCCGATGGTGCCGCCGATCTCGGTGATCACCACGTCGACTCCGGTTTTTTCGCCGATCTCCAGGATGCGTTTCTGGATTTCATCGGTCACGTGCGGGATGACTTGCACAGTTTTGCCGAGGTAATCACCCCGGCGTTCCTTATCCAGCACCCGCTGATAAACTTGTCCGCTGGTGAGGTTGTTGAACCCGGTTAACTTCGCTTCGGTGAAGCGCTCGTAGTGGCCAAGGTCGAGATCGGTCTCCGCGCCGTCGTCGAGCACGTACACCTCGCCGTGCTGGAACGGGCTCATCGTGCCGGGATCAACATTCAAGTAGGGATCAAACTTCTGCAGCGTGACCTTGAGTCCCCGGTTCTCCAGAAGGGTACCGATGGAGGCCGCGGTCAGTCCCTTGCCGAGGGAACTCACCACGCCGCCTGTTACGAAGATGTGCTTCACTGTGCTGTTGTCAGGAGTTCTCGCACCCGTTCCAAGTCTTCCGGGGTATCGATGCCCACGCTGTCGTGTTTCACCACTGCGACGGCGATCGAGATACCACTTTCCAGCGCCCGCAGTTGTTCCAGTTTCTCCGCCTGCTCGAGAGGGGAAACCGGCATCTCGACCAGCCGGAGCAGGGTGTCCCGGCGGTAACCGTAAATGCCGAGATGCTTCAAAAACGGAAATTCCGTCAACGGCGACCCGTTTGGTCCGTCGTCGGCGTCACGCAGATACGGTATTGTACGCCGCGAGAAGTATAGGGCTTGGCCTGCAAAGTTTACAACGACTTTTACCGCGTTGGGGTTGTCATACTCCGAGGGGTTGGCGATTGGCACCGCAGCGGTGGACATTTCATTGTCATCGAGCAACTTGGCCACTTGGTCGATCACGCCCGGGTCGATCATCGGCTCGTCGCCCTGCACGTTCACGACAGCGTCGAATTCGCAGCGCTTGGTCACTTCGGCTACGCGGTCGGAGCCGCTTGGGTGATCGGTCCGGGTCATCTCGACCCGGCAAAATTTGGCAGCCGTGTCGGCGATTCGTGTGTCATCGGTGGCCACGATCACCTCGCTGATCCGCTTGGACAAGCGGCACTGGTCTACGACATGCTCGATGATTGGCTTTCCGGCCAGCAATTCCAGCGGCTTTCCGGGAAACCGGGAGGAGCCGTAACGGGCGGGTATAATACCTGCAATGTTCATCTTCAGTCGCCTAACCGGGCTGCTTGGCTAAGCCGGGAATCCTAAGCGGACAGGGATATTAATAACCTAATGTAGTTTCAAGTTTCAAGTTTCAAGTTTTCAGCTCCCAATGCGTGCCCTTTTGAGTGTTCAGTTTTCAGCTCTCCAAATCCCTGTCTATCCGTGAAATCCGTGTCTCTTTTTGTCGATTTTCGTGTTCGATGAATTTTTTCTTTAGCCAGGTGTTGTGAATAACTCTTGGTTGCCTCCTCTGCGCTTCGGTGCGTAAATAAGTCTTTACCAAGTCATGAAGGCTCTATTGGCAAATCCGCTGGAGCTGGCCTCTCTTTCCGAGAAGGACAAGGGAGCGTTGGTTCGCCTGTTGTCCGACCCCGACCCCGAGGTATTTCAAGCTATCCGGCAGACATTGGTCAACTGTGGCATCGAAGCCCGGCCCTGGCTGAAGGCCGGTCTCAAAAGTGGGGATCGACTCGTCCGTAAGCATTCATGGGAACTACTCACGCAACTGGAACGATGTGTGGCGGATCGTGAGTTCGTCGCCTTTTGTAATCGCGGCGGGGAGCAACTCAATCTCGAGAAAGGCCTGTGGCTCTTGGTCCGAACGGCTTTCCCCAGTTTCGACCAGGGAGCTTATCAGGCCCAGCTGGATGGTTATGCAGAACAGGTGTGCGAAGTTAGCGATCCAAGCCAAAGCAAGCCGGCCGCACTGATGGCGATCAACCGTGTCCTGTATCGGAAGGAACGGTTCCGCGGCGACAAGGCGAGCTACTACGATCCTCAGAACAGCTATCTAAACCGGGTTATCGACCGCCGCTTGGGCAACCCGATCAGCCTGTGCCTCGTGTATCTTTTTGTCGCCCGCCGGCTTGGCCTTCCGGTGACCGGCGTGGGGATGCCGGGCCATTTCCTCCTGCGACTGCAGTCCCCGGCGTTCACCATTTATATTGACCCATTCAACGGGGGTAATTTTTTGACCCACTCCGATTACGCCACCCGACTCAAGCAGTGCGGGTACGGTCTGGATTCGGGCTTTCTCTCCACGACGACTCCGCGGCGCATTCTGATGCGTATCTGCTCAAACCTTCACCAGATTTACCAGAAAAAGAGGCATCTCGGGGAGCGGGATCGCATCCAAAAATATCTCATCAAGCTCGCCAGTTGACGCGCCCCAACCGGTCACGCGCTTGGCTGCGGGGTCGGTTCGGGGATGAAGTAGGATTGGAACCCAGCCGAAGTGTAGTTGACCAGGTTATTGATAATCCAGTCGGCGCTGCCGCCCATGTCCCCCTCGTCGTTGAACCAGTCGATCTGATCCATCAGCGTGATCGTCATCACCACTGTTCCCCCGAGGAACGCCCACTTCCAGTTAAGTTCCTCGTCGGTTTTATCCGGGAGCGACCGCTTGAGTTCCTTCTGAAACGCTGTCAGGGAAACGCCGAGGTGTTTTTTCATCAATTGATGGTAGGCGAAATTCGGCTCCATTCGCAGCCAGGCAAAGAGCTTGAGAAAATCCCCGCCCCCCTCGTCGGCATTGTCGCGAAGCCGGATGAACGGCTCGACGTACGCCTTGATGATGTCGTCCATGCCAATGGGTTGGCCGCCGGCTTCAAGGGCGTATTGACCAAGCAGGTTCAATCGGGCTTGATTGATGGGAACGAGCCGCCGTTCCAAGATGGCATCGAGAAGGCCTTCCTTGTTTTTGAAATAGTAATGAACCATGGCCATGTTGACATCCGCAACCTTCATTACTTCACGCAAGGACGTGGCCGTCACGCCGTTTTGACCGAACAACCTTTCGGCGGTGTTCAGCAGCAAAATGCGGGTTTTTTCACCCTTATTCAGGCCATTACTTTTGTCAGCCATTAAGAAAACAGTCAACCGACTAACTTAAAAAAGCTGAAATGTCACATTTTTTTTCAAAAAAAATCTCGAAAAATCGATTGACACGAATCAATCAGTTGATAGATTTACGCGTCTGGCTGCCTTTAGTGAGCGTTTGCGCCGGCGGGAGAGGGTGAGCAAATCTGTTAAGTATGAGCGTGGAATCATGTTTTTGATCCGACAAAGCCGAAGGGCGCTGGGCATCGCAATCGCCATGGTTTGCCTGATCCCCAGCTTGGCCAAGGGCCAGTTTTTCGAGGAATCTGCAGTGTGGGGGGGAACCGACTCGATCGGCAGGGAAGTTGTCCTGTACGTCTCCCCGGAGGGCCGGTTCTATTCCCGGTACCCGTTGCTGACATCCGCGACCGGTGACGGTCACGGTGTTTGGTCGATCGACTCCGCCGATAACACGATCCGGTTTCGTTCCCTGTCGGGTGAGGTCACCACTTTCCCGGTCGACCTAATTTCCCGAAGGTACACTTTGGCCAAGGGGCAGGAGGGGGCGATCGTCCTGAAAGCGGGGGACACGGGGCATCGGCTGACACTCAAGCCGACCGATGACACGCCCGACTTTTTGCCCGAGGAAATCATAAAGTATTCCATCCAAGTTCCGAAAAATGTTTTTTACGATCTGTCCGACCCGGTCGGACACGGGTTGAATCTCGACTCGTGGACGCCGCACGGTGTGGTGTTCTCCGACAGCACCGGCGCGGAGATTTCACTTGCGGGAGCGGACAGGGAATTGTTTCGCGTGCAGCGAAACGAGGCAGCCGGGCACACGCTGGTTTATCTGGCCCAGCCACTCCAAGCCAAGGCAGATCAGTCGGGCTACGAGGTTAGCATCATACGCCAAACGAGCTTGACTAAGCGCCCGATCGTCGCTGCCTCGACCGAGCGGTTTTTGATTCATGTGAACCCCGGCGACTCCGTGGTGGGCGGCCTCCCGCCGATCTTTGCGTTGCCGCCGATCTTTCTCGGCCCGGAGCCGGATGCGCCGCTGAAGATCCGGTTTTTCGGGGCAAACAATTACACCTTGTCGGTGGAGGACTCAGCCGACTTGGCCAACTGGAAAACGGTCGGGAGTCTCGACGGCGAGGGGGAAACCGTCGAGTGGATCGACTCCCGCAATAACCGGCCCAGTGCGGTGTATTACCGCATTCGGTTGGCCCCGAAGGAGTTGGCCTCGCCGGGCGTGTTCGATTTTAGCGGAGGCAAACCACTCGATCCCGGCAGCAAACTGGCACAAGACCTGGCCAAGACCGTGCTGGCGCGGTTAAATATTGATGGGCGCTACGTCACGGGGACGACCGTGGAATCCGTCGTACGTTTGTTGCCCCCTATTTTCGGCCCCCAATATCTGGTTGAATTGCGCGGCAACAATGAACAGCAACAGCCGGTTTCGGTTTACGCCGAACTCGCCGAGGCCGGCGTTCAAAAAACGCATTTCGTGACGAAGCTGAATGTGGACGATCGGTGGGAGATGCTTCGTCGCATGGAGTCGATCGAGTTGGATGACGGCTTGGCCCTTGCGCCGAATGCGTCTGACACGAATCGGTCCGCTGAGTCTGCAGAATTTGCATTGGCTGACCTGAATGAGCGCACTGGGAAAAACTGGTCACTGGTTGAAGTGATTTCCAGCCTCGAAACAGGAGAGGCAACAGATCACTTGGTCTTGAGCCTCACAACCCGGGAAGGTGACGAGGCGACGGCATTTATTGAAGTGGGAATGGACCTGGAGACAAACCAGAGTGAAGTGCTCACGGTGTTCATGCAGTCGGAGTTGGGGATCACGATTGTCCCGATCGTGCCAAGCGGCCTGGTCGAAGACGACCACGAGAACTTTGTTTCACTCATATCTGGGAGTGTCGAGTTGAACCCGGTCAAAACCGATTCGCACTTGGCCAAGCGCTTGGCCGGGTTCGTCCTTGGCCAGGAACCGGCGGCCAAGGCCGGCTTGAAGTTGAAGCGAATCGCCGCCGTGACCCAAGCCGAGGCAACGGACTCCACATCCTATTTCGTCGAACTGCTTGCCACGACGAAGACCGGGGAAACGGTGTTGGCCCAAGCCCACGTGAACGAACTGAATGACGGGAACCTTGGGCTGCTCAGCCTCGGGATTACGGCTGGAGATTAAAATGGCAGCGATGTGATCAGCTTTTTTGGGCATGTTAACAGTAGAGAACACACCAGATAAAACAGGCCGCGCCCGCAAGGAGTCGGCGCGGCTGGCCCTCAAAAACTTGCGGAAAATTGACGCAAAAAAATTGTAAACAGGTTGACTAACCAATCAATCAGTTGATAGGTTTACTTCCGTTCGAGTTATCAATCTTCATTGTGATAAAAGACAGTTAAGATCATTGAGTTGGTTCACCTCCAAAGGAAACGAAAAATGAGCAAATACACATCATTCAAGAGGGATATTCACGATTCACCCCTTTTTTCACGCCTTGACGCGTTGGCCAAGCGGATGTCTGATTGGCCTCCGTCTTTAGCTGGGAAAGGGCTGTTTCAACGGGTTGGTATTATGAATCGTTTGCATCAATTCAAGTCTTTGTGTCGGGGGATTTCGGCGCTGGCGTTGGTTTCCGGGTTGCTTTTTGGCATGCCGGGGGTGGTACCGGTTTTCACAGGGTTGGCCGCGCCGGAGGATGCCCAACCGGAAATCATCAGCATTCAGATGGAAGTCAGCGAGGTAGTGGTCACTGTGCGCGTGCCCAAGGGTATTATGAAAGTCACACTGGAGGGACGATCCCGATTAGGTGTTGGCAACTGGGCGCCGCGTGCCATCAAGCGCGTGGATGGTAGCGGCGGATTGCTGGTGATTCGGATCGCCTACACGAAAGCCAACGAGATCCTCCGAGTCCGGGGCGATGACAAGGAGGAACTGTCTGCGGTTTTTTACAAGGGGACAACGGATTTTAGCGGGCAAAAGGATGAAGGCGGAGACGTCTTGACTCCCGCACCCGGTCGGGGAAACGAGTTTGATTCCGTAGCCGAAGCAGGGGATGCCAATAAGGACGATGGGGGCGAGCAGCGTGATGTTGTTGAGTCGGACATCTGGAGCATCCACAACGATACTCTTTATTTCTTCAATAGTCTGCGCGGCTTGCAGGTGATCGATCTCAAGGACAAAAGCAACCCGGTCATCCGCGGCGTGCTAGCGATGCCGGCTGCCGGCGAGCAGATGTACACGCTCGGTGACAAGCATGTGATTTTACTCGTCCGAGATGGCTGCAACTGGTGGGGCAACGACGCCGAGAGCCAGGCGATTATTGTCAATGTTGCCGGCAACACGCCGGTGATCGAGGCCAGTGTGCCAGTGAAGGGTTACATCCGCGAGAGTCGCCTTGTTGGCACCGCACTCTATATCGCCTCGCAGACGTACATTACGAAACAAGCCGTCAATCCTACGACTGGTGACTCGTATACGCGATGGGAGCACGGCACTCAGGTGTCGGCGTTCGACCTGAAAACCCCCTCCAAGCCAGTTGCGCACGAGACGGTTTTCTACAGCGGTTACAACAACGACATTTATGCTACCGACAAGTTCTTGTTCGTCTCAACCTCGGTTCCCAAGGACTACTACAAGACCGACTTGCGGTGTATCGACATCTCTGCGCCGAACGGCACGATGAAGGAGGCAGCAACCATCCGCACAGCTGGGCGTGTGGCGGACAAGTTCAAGATGCGGTTAAGCGATGATACACTCACGGTTATTTCGGAGGAGTTAAAGAGCAACAGCAATGATAATCGTAATCGCTGGCTGACTACGCTCGAGACGTTCAGCCTGGCCAATCCGCATAAGCCCGAGGCACTTGGTGCGTTAAGCTTGGCCAAGGGCGAACGCTTGTTTGCCACACGCTTCGATGCTGACCGGGTGTACATCGTCACTTACGAGAGGATCGATCCGCTGTGGATTGTGGATCTGTCCGACCCGCGCAAGCCGGTGATCAAGGGCGAACTCGAGGTGCCGGGCTGGTCCACTTACATCCAGCCGTTGGGCGACCGGCTGGTCTCGATCGGCGTGGACGACACGAACAACGGCCGCCGTGTCGCGGTGTCGTTGTTCGACGTGAGCGACATCACCAAGCCGAAACTGTTCGACAAGGTCACCATGGGCGACCGCTGGTCCTGGAGCGAGGCGCAGTACGACGAGAAGGCTTTCACCGTGCTGCCACACGCCGGGTTGATCCTTGTGCCGTACCAAGGCCACGAGGCGGGCGGCTACGTCAAGAACGTCCAGATCATCGACCTTAACGAAAAGACGCTGAAGAAACGCGGCGTCATCGAGCACGCGCTGCAACCACGCCGTGCCACCGAGTATCAGGATTTCATCCTGTCGATCTCCGGCAAGGAACTGCTCACGGTGGATGCGACCGATCGCGACAACCCGGTCGTGAAGAGCGAGGTCGAGTTGGCTTGGACAGTCGATCAAGTTATCCCGACGGGCGACTATCTGCTGCAGTTGGCCAAGGGCTCTAGCTGGTACTTCGGCGAGCAGGGAGGGCCGTCCATCAGGGTGGCTTCGCAGGATGACGCCGACACCGCGCTTGGCCGCGTGTTATTGCCGCAGACCGCCTACCTCTCCGGCGCCTCGGTGAACGGCGACAAGCTGTACCTGTTGCAAACCCAGGCATTCCAGTCGGTCAACCCCAAGCCGGTTCCGGAGAAACCTGAGGAGGGTGACGGCGATGACGATGAAGAGAAACCGAAGCCGGAACAGGAAGAGCTCAAGCCCAATGTCTTCCTGACGGTGATCGACTTGGCCAATCTGCCAGAGTTGACGGTGATTGGTGAGGTGTCCTTGGTTGACAAAAACATGGGATGGAGCAACCAGTTCAAGCCCAATTGGCCGGATAAGGGTAAACTGCTGTGGTCAAACGCCGGCGGCTACCGCTACTGGGGCTGGCGTGGCGGGCCGATGATCGATGATGTTGCAGTCGATTCCTTTTGGCCCGGCTACTACGGCGGGAGCGCCGGGCAACTGCTTTGCTTCGATGTAGGCGATGCCGTCAAGCCAAGTCTGGCCTCCTCGGTCAACCTCTCGGTCGAGCAAAACGAGGACGGCAAAGCTAAGTACGCCAATCGCTGGAACTTCAGCGAAGCGATCCTCAACGACAAAGGCTTGGTTTACCTCAGCAGCCAGCACACGGACTACGTTGAGATTGAGCCGGATGAAGGGGACGAGGAAGAGGATGAGAAACCCAAACCTGAACCCGACCCAGACGATCCCGACGGGCCGATCGAGAAGCCCGAGCCGAAACCGATTCCCCAGCCGAGCGGTTACTGGGTCACCAGCTACGAGCTGCATGTGGTTGATTACACCGACATGTTCAATCCGGTGGTACGCGAGCCTGTATCAATTGCAGGGACACTGATCGGCACGTCGCACGGGGGGGCGCTTTTGTACACCCAAGGCGCACACTGGACGGAAGAGCACAAGTGGGACGGTAACTGGCTCGACGCCAGTTCTTACGATGGGCTTGAGGCGTTCCTCGTTGATTCCGTTGAGCAGCCCAACACCTGGCCGCAAACGTACAAGGTTACCAGCGACGGCACGTTGTACATGACTTTTTCCGAGACCGAAGAAGTTGATCCGGTCGAGGAAGTCGAACTTGTTACGACCTTTTACATGCAATCCCTTGCGCTCGACGAGACCGCCAAGTTCGCGCTACTGGACGAGATCGAATTGGAAACGGGCATCCAGCAACTCGCCGACATCGGTGGGCGTCTTGTGGGTCAGGATAACCAGCGCACGCTGCACCTGTTCGACACCGCAAACCCTGCGTCGCTCTCCGTCGCGGGGCAGGGCGGACTGGACGGCTGCCTGTGGTTTAATCTGGGAGGCGTCACCGGCGACATCGAGTCCGGCCTGTGGCTGCCGCTAGGCAACTACGGCGCGGTGAAAATCGACTGGGAGGAGTAAGCACGGCGCTTGGTCAAGCTGAAGGTGGCGACGGCTGCCCCAGCCGTCCGCAAGAATTCAAAACTGCTGGCTCGGAGAGCCAGCCCCTGTGTTCACTCGCCGTCCCTGAGTTGCTCTTCGATGTAGGGCAGGTAAACCGCCCGGATGTGCCGCGCCAAGTCCTGCGCGATTTTTTCCGAGCGATACGCCACGAGACCGTTCTCCGATTCGTTCTCAGTTGTCTTGGGGTCGTCCGGCGGTGACACCCGTTCGAAGTAGCGCTTGGCCGCCGCATACTCCCCGATGTGCATCTTGTGCCAGCCTACGTTGGCCACAGTCAGGTAGCCGTTGGGGTCGAGTTTTTCGGCCTCGGCAAAATACTTCCCGGCCTTGTCCGCTTGGCCAAGCTCATCCAGCGCCATGCCGAGGCGTGCGTGCGAATACGCGTCGTACCGGTTCAGCGTGATGGCTTCCTTCAGCCAAGCAGCCGCTTTTTTTAGCTCTACCTTTCTCGTCGTCCGGCTTGACTCCATGGCCCTGCGCCGGTGGATTTCACCCAGCATCCCAGCCGTCTCGAAGTTAGTCGGGTCAATCTCCAGTGCGTTTCTGAGGCCCTCAACCTGCTTGGGAAACGACTCGGCCGACCGGGATGCCTCGAGCTGGGCGTGCTCTTGCGCCTGTTGTATTGCCTGTTGAACAAGCAAGCCCGACACACCGCAAACCAACACGGTCAGGAGCAGTCGCACCGGCATCCGCACCGCCACCCAGTATCGCTCAGTGGCGAACCTGATGTACGCCGTCAACAACGCCGCCAGCGTGGTGGCCAGCATGGCGTTGGAGGGTATGTGCAGGTTGAAATCGACAAACGAATGCAGCGCGATCGACCCCAGCCCCGCCGTGCTGCCCAGCACAAACGCTGAGCGGTTGCTGGTCTTGGCCGAGAGATCGCTCGAGGTGCGCTGCGAGTATTTCCAGCTCTTGATGATCCCGGAGACCATCGTCCCCAGCATCAACCCCGCCAGCATCATGCCGACAAATCCCCAGTCCACCAGCGTGTTGAGATAATCGTTGTGCACCCTCACCGGTCGCGACTGCAGCCGCTCCGGTCGATACTCCGGGAAGCGGTGATCGAAATGCCCCGGCCCGACGCCCAGCAGCTTTTCCTCCTTCCACACATCGACCGCAGCGCCCCACAATTCAGCCCGCGAGCCGACGTATCCTGTCGTGCCCGGCTGGTTGACGTTCCGCAGTCGGCCCTGTGCGAAGTCTGATTTCATCAAAAACGCCCCGATAAGCCCGAACACGATGCAACCCAGCAGGATGCTCCGCAGTCGAAACTGTTTCCGCCAGGCGAGAACGCCGATAACGGCGGCCAAGGCTAGACTGGTTGAGGCCCAGCCGCCGCGCGACATACTCACCGCCACGCCTCCTAGCAGCAACAGGGCCGAGTAGCCGAGCAGGATACGCATCGGCTGGCTGCCGCGGCCTGTCAGCACCGCCGCCAGGCAAACCGGCAGCAGCATTCCAAGGAAACCGGCAAAATGGTTTGGGTTGATGAACGTTCCCGAGCCGCGACCGGTGTACTGCTCTGGCCGGGTGAAGGTCCAGACATGATCCAATCCGGCAATTACTTGCACGATGCCGTAAATGGCGATCGTCCCGCCTGTAAACACCATCACGTACAGCGTAAGTTGCGTCCAGTCCGATTTGTTCAGATTGTTTAGCACCACGAAAAAAAGCAGCACATAAACCAGCAGGCGCAGCACCTCAATGCGTGCCGTGTACTCGACATCCGCCCGGAGATAATGAAACAGCGCGTAGGCAAGAAAGAGCAGAAGACACGCGCCGATCGGCGGAAAAAGCAGACGATTGTAGCCTGGCTCAAGCCAGATGCGGGCTATCCAAAGAATGCCTGCGGCGGCCACCAGCAACTCCACTACGACAAACTCAGGCGCCCGGACCGCCCCGGTGGCCAGCGCCGAAAAAACGAGCGCTGTCAGCACCAGCCCAAGGATCCCCCTCTCACAAAATCTGTCCAGCGTTTTAAGGTTCACAAGAACGTTAGTTTAACGGAGAAACATCAGTTTGTAAACGTCGGCGATCAATGTTTCTTTTGCGGCAGCGGGATGTGCTTGGCGAAAAAATGATCCATCATCGCCTGGCAGTAGTCGTTGACCGGCTTGGCCAAGTCCATCGTATGTGGCCAGCCGTTGAGCCGGCCGTAGGAGTGCGGGATCTTCAATCGCTTGAGATGCGCCGCCAGCGCGTCCGCTTGGGCAATGGGCACAAGCTCATCGATCGTCCCGTGCAGGATCAGCGTGGGCGGGTCGGTTTTGTCCAAATGAAATCGCGGCGATGATTGCCGGTATAACTCCGGCGCCTCGTCGATGGATTTGCCCTGGAGAAAGTTGCTAACCGAGTCGCTGTCCTTTGCAACCTGGGTCGTCATGTCGTATACACCGTAAATGTTGACGACCGCACTGACGCGACTGCTGACATCTTTGTTGCCGCTGTCGCCCTCGAGTCCGGGATCATCCGAGTAGCCGAGCATCATCGAGAGATGCCCGCCCGCCGAGCCGCCGATCACGGCGATTTGCGTGGGGTCGATGTTGTATTTTTTGGCGTTGGCCCGGAGCCAGCGGACGGCGCACTTGCAGTCCTGTACCGCCGCCGGGAATGGCGCCTGGTCGACCAGGCGGTAACTGGCCGTGGCCACTACGTATCCCTTTTTGGCGAATGCCGCCGTGTAGAAATGGTAATCCTGCCGCTTCCCGCTCTTCCACGCGCCGCCGTGGATGAAAAGAAGCGCCGGCACCGGCGTGGTGATTTTCGCCGGCTGGTAGAGGTCGAGCTGCAGCGAGTGGCCGCCGGCGTTTCCGTACTCGATGTCCTTCTCCAGCACGACGCAATCCGGTAGCGGCACATCCCGCTCGACGATATCCAGTTTCCCACTGCCAAACGCCGCCAAAATCTCCAGCCGAGTCTTATAGCCGGGAGGCGGGGTTGGGGCATTCTGCGACTTCGTTTCCGCACCGACAAAAACCGAACCCACGGTCAAGCTGCAGACCAAACTGATCCAACGCAATCGAGTATTCATCACTGAGGGGTTATACGCGTTATCACCAAAAAAAGTCACGCTTACTCCACACTCCAGTTTTTTCAATCAATTGACGAATAAACCGCTTCGGGCCAAGCTTGTCCAAGTGCTGTGAATTGGTTTCTCCACCAGATTCGTTTCGTTGTCCTGCTCGTCGCTTGGCCAAGCGCTTCGGCGCAGGAGATCGAGTGGCCGGCGGCTCCAGATCAGACGGTTTGGCTGGCTGTGAGGCACGAGTCGTTCGGGGATGGCCAGGCCGCATCTAGGCCAATCGACGCCTCGACGGCGACGAAGCTTGCCCAAGCGCTCGAGCGTCTGGCTGAGGAGCACGGTTTCTACGGCGACGGATTGGTTCTGCGTTTTTTACCGGGTAAATACGAGACGCACGGCATCCGGCTGCGCCCCCGCTGGCACGTGAACGGCGCTGGCATCGACAAAACGACTCTCAGGCTCGTACCGGGTGCGCGGCATCGGCAAATCAAGTCAGCCTATCACAGCGTGATCAGCGGCGGCTGGGGGCCGCAGTTCAGTGGTGAACCGGGAAAACAGCGCTTGGCCAAGCGCGACTTCGACAACCTACGGGTCGCCGATTTGTCACTCGACTGTAACTGGGGCGGAATGAAAGCGGCGCTCGGGCCGAGTTTGAAAAAAACGGCCGGGATCGATCTGCTGGCGAAGCAGGCGCGGGTCGAGCGTGTGTTGGCGAGCGGTTTTGGGGCGCAAGGTGGCAGGCCGTCGTGGCGTGAGGTATTTGCGATTCGCGTGATCTCCGCCATGGGCGACGGATCAAAGCTGCCGGGTTATCGCGACTCAATCATCGAGATACGCCACTGTATCGTCGAGGGTTATGTCCGGGGACCAAGCGCGGGGACGGCTTGGCCGTACTGCACCGGCATCATGGTTAGCCACCGCAGTGCGGACTTGGCCAAAGGCAGAGTCGATGTGCGCGTGCATCACAACGAGGTTCGCGACATCACCAACGGCATCGCGCTTGGCGGGGCGTTTCTGAAACGAGCGGAGTTTTACGAGAATACGGTGACTAACTGCGGTATCGGGTTCAACTTCGACACCGGCGGCAACCGAGGTGTAGTGATCCGCAACAACCGTTTCACCGGTTGCGTTGGCGGCGGGAGCGTGAACGACGGGAAGACGTTCGAGATTCGGGACAACACGTTTCATCTGGTCGCGCCGGGCGAATCCCGGTTTGCTTGGTGGCACAACGGGCTGCGATTGAGGGATTACACGCGGGGCATTTTGGTGGAAGGCAATCGGTTTATTTTTGAAGGTGAATCGAAGTCGAGTGCGCGGGGCATTTTGCTACACGGCAAAAATGTCGGGCTGCGGACGTTCATAGACGAGGCGGGCGACTGGCAGAGCGAAATCGACCCGAACCGTTTTCGCAACAACAGCTACTTCGGCTTGTTACCGAACATGGCTGGGCCGCAAAAACCGGGCCAGCCGATGAATTTGGTCGTCGGTGATCGCACAATTCACTTGAGCGGCGAGAGCGATAATCCACAGTTCACGTGGCTCGACGACTGAAGCGAGTCAGTCGCTAACCGTACCGTCCGGGAGTGTTGTTTGGTGAAGGATGACGGCTTCGTGATCAACCGGCTCGAAACCGGTGGCGCCCAGGAGATTTGCCAGCGTGAGGTTTGCTCCGGCGAGTTTAGTGTTCCGCAGATCGGTGCCGGTGAAGTTGCACTTGGCCAAGTTTCGGTTTTGTAACTCCACGCCGCGCAAATCCCATCCGGAAAAATCACGTCCTGCCAACTCCACTTTGGGCGCACCATCTACATAGAGCTTAATGAGCAACCGCCGTTCGGGCGTGTCGGTTTTGACGGTGCCGTCCGGCAGGGTTGTGTTGAGGTAAACCGTTTCGGGGAAGTGGTGCCACGGAGCGGTCGTTGCGCCGGTGAGATTGGCGTCGGTGAAGTTGACGCTACCAAGCACAGCCTCGGCGAAATTTACACCGGTGAGATTTGCGCCAGTGAGGTCTGCGCCGTCGAGTTTGGCCAGGGCCAGGTCGGTGTTGGCCAAGTTTGCGTCGGAGAGGTTAGCGCCACGGAGATCGGCGGCAACCAAGTTGTGCTTGGTCAAGTCAGCATTTGGCAGGTTGACTTGCGAGCGGATACGGAAATAGCACGGGCTGGCTGTCGTTTCGATTATGCGGCTGACGGTGAGTGACGGGGTGTCGAGTCCTCCGGTTTGTGATTGGCCAAGTACTTGCCAATGGATGAGATCAGTCGATGTTTCGAGTTGTGTGTCGGGTATAATTGAGATCGAGCCGGACTGGGTGACTGAGGCGGTTACCCAAGATAATTCCAGGGGATCAGTTCGCTCGATGGTCAATCGAATGTCGGCCCCTTGGCCAAGCGCGGCGCTGAATAGCGTCACCATCAAAAAAACAAATCCCTCCCGGGTTGGCCAGGGAGGGATTCGCGAAAGTATTGTTCGCCGGTCAGATGACCTCATGCAGCGGTTGGGTGTTGTTCTCAACCAGGTACCGCGGCCGACCGTTGAGATCGTCGATGGTGGTAGTATTTGGGTCGATGCCCAGCGCGTGATACAGCGTGGCGTGCACCTCAGCGAAGGTTACCGGCCGGTCACTGGCCTCGCCGCCGAGGCGGTCGGTCGCACCGATGACCTGTCCGTGATTGAGTCCGCCGCAGGCGAGTAAGCCGCACGAGACGCGCGGCCAATGGTCGCGGCCGGCGTCTTTGTTGATGGTCGGTGTACGGCCGAACTCACCCCAGCAAACGACGACGACATCCTTGTCCAATCCGCGTTGGTGCAGATCGTCGACGAGTGCAGTGATGCCTTGGTCGAGCATGGGGAAATCCTGCCGGGCGCGGTTGAAGTTTCCGCCGTGCCAGTCCCACCGACTGAAGGAGAGCGACACACAGCGCACACCCACCTCGACGAGGCGGCGGGCGAGCAGGAAGTGATCGAGCAGCTTGGGAGCGCCGTCGGCTGTCAACTTGGGCGTGCCACGGCCGTAGCGGTCGCGCAGCTTCACGTCTTCCTTCCCTATGTCGAGCGCCTCGGCGAGTTTGCCGGAGGTGAGCATGCCAAATGCCTGTTGGTTGTAGGCGTCCATGCCCTCTATCAAGCCGGAGTTGTCGACGTCTCGCCGGAGTTGGTCGAAACTTTCCAGGAGTTTGCGGCGGTCGTCCAGACGCTCGAGCGTGATGCCGTTGAGTGTCATGTCATCCTTACCCTCGGCGGAGGGCTTGAAGGCCGCATGCGCCGGGCCAAGGAAGCCGGCTTTGCCGGGGTCACTCCACTCGATATGGCCGGTTTTGGGTGAGAGGCCGATGAACGGAGGCATGTCCGGTTTCACCGGGCCTTTTAACTTGGATAAAATGGAGCCAATGCCGGGCCAGCCGCCGGGCGGCTGGTTGCGGGGCGAGCGGCCGGTCATGCACTGCTCGGCATCGTGTCCGCCGGTGGCACCGACGATGGATCGAATGACGGTAAACTTGTCCATCATCCTCGCCATGCGCGGAAACTCCTCGCAAATTTGGAGGCCGGGGACGTTTGTGGAGATTGGGTTGAACTCGCCGCGGATCTCCCGGGGCGCATCCAGTTTCAAGTCGAACATGTCCTGGTGCGGCGGCCCGCCGGGGAGGAAAATATTGATGACCGCTTTGTGCGAGGAGCCGATGCCGGCCTTAGCCTCGCTCTCGAGGATGTTGGCCATGGTCAGCCCGCCGATGCCCATGGCACCGATCCGGATGAAGTCACGCCGGGCGATCCCGTCGCAGAATTCTTCGCAGCCCCCGCTGCCTGCACTGATCTTCAACATGATTAGACTCCTTGGTTACAAGCCTCCCGGCAAATCCGGAAGCCTATGTTTTTCAGAAAGATGCCTATGCGGAGAGGTGTGTCAAGAAGGAAAGAAGGCTTTCTTGGAAACCTGGTTGAAAAATAAAAAAGGCGTTCCTTTTGGATTGCCTTATAAGGCTTTTGGCATTTGGTCTATAACCCATTGGATCGACAATGTTTTGGCTGAAAGCGGAGTAGTTGATCTGGGTAGCGCCATCTTATGTTTTGGGGTTAAGGAAACCAAACAGGAGTAATACCCGGGGTGTTTTAGTTTAAAATAACTGATCCGGTTTGTTTTTCGGAGGTTTTGTTCCGTTGTTATTGCCAAGTGGGGTGGCGGCCTCGAAGTGGCTGGACCGACTCTTCATTCGGAAGTGGTAGGTTTTCCAGAATATCCTGGCGTCAAAATTTGCAGAAACGCTTTCGTCTACCCACGTGTCACTGGCCAATCGTTTTTGGGAAACGGAAATGTTGATCGCATTCACTGATCCTGCCAAGCCACCCAGGAACGTGACCGGTTTTTTTAGTTTTGCGTTGATTCTGGCGATATGAAACTCCTCCTTGTCCACCCACAGCTTGGCGTTGAGTTGGTTCATGAAGCGGTTAACAGTTCGGCTCTTGAGTTTGTGGTCTTTGTTTGGCTGTAGTTGAATAACGTAGGCCGGGCGAGCATTAACTGATTCTATGCCTGCTAGAACAGGCGTAAATTTTTCCTGGAACAAATCCACGTTTTTTATGACCAAGTTTCCACTTTTATTGGTGCCGCCTTCCTTTTTTCGCGCCAGGTATCTGCGTTGTCGTTCACGGTTTCTGGCTTGTTCGCGAGCGACTTGTTGGTGGCTTGCCGGCTTGCCGTCCACCTTAACCAGTTCCTGGTCACGTCCATCGGTGTAGGCGCGGTAGGTCTTGGTGTAACCCTTCCGGATGTTTCCTTTTGAATCGAGGTCTTCAACGTCAGCTTGACGTAGAAAAGAAAAGACGGTCTCGCCTATGCCGTTGCGCTTGGCTGCCTCGCTGGCTTTTTTGATGATTTGGCGAGCCGTCAACCCGGGCAGGTCTACCTTAACTGCAGGCAGAACCTTGAGTTTGTCGTCATCGCCCATCGCTGTTTGAGCGAGGAGGATCGTGGCAGCCACCAGTCGGCCAATTACCCAGCTCGGGTAGAAACGGGTTGGCGGCATGCAGTGTGAGAACAGTTTGGTCATCTCAAACACTTTCACAAGATACATCTTGGAAAGCGGGAAGGTTACGCCTAATCCTCAGTTTTGCTACTGAACCCGATGTCGCGGTTGAACGGGCTGGGCTTGTCGTAACCCTCGACGTTTGGGAAATGCATGACGGTGCCGATCGCCCCCCACGGGATCATTGCCGAGGCATCGACCTTTTGCATCGACTCGGGGATCCACAGGTTGGAGTCTTCACCCACTCGCACCGGCAGCTCGAAGTCGGGGAACTGCACCCATAGGCCGGTCTCGTCATAGCCCAGCACCTTGGCAAAAAACTTTTCCTGCGTGATCCCGACCGGCTCGAGAATCTCCGGCGTCTTAAGCACCACCAGCACCACGTCGTTGATGGCGTGGGCGATGGTCATCATCATTTTTTCACTCATGGTTGTCTGGCTGCGCGAACGGCTGAAATCGTAGACCCGCCGCCCTTGTGCTGCAACGCAAACCTTGGCTAACCGCTGGCGTTGGGGCTATAACGCCGCTGTGCCGAAACGCGCCGAAGCCGCTCAACTTATCGCTGCTGCCGCCGAGCTGCGCGATGCCGTCAACCAACTTGGCTTTTTGCCGCCGGTCGAGTTTGTTTACAACCCGCTCGATTATGCTTGGGCGGCGCACGAGCAGTTTCTCAGCCGCTACGGCGGCGGGGCCAAGCGCGCGATCTTTCTAGGGATGAACCCCGGGCCCTTTGGCATGGCACAGGTCGGCGTGCCGTTCGGCGAGGTGGCCGCCGTTCGCGACTGGCTACGCATCGACGCGCCCATCGGCAAGCCGGCCAAAGAGCATCCCAAGCGCCCTGTGTTGGGCCTTGACTGCCCGCGCAGCGAGGTGAGTGGCCGGCGGTTTTGGGGGTTTTTCAGCGAGAAATTTGGGCAACCAGAGGCTTTCTTCGCTGGGCATTTCGTCGTGAACTACTGCCCGTTGGCCTTCCTCGAGGACACCGGCCGCAACCGCACGCCGGACAAGCTGCCCGCTGGCGAGACCCGGCCGCTTGAGGAAATCTGCAACGCGCACTTGGTCAGGGTAGTGGCGATTTTGCAGCCGGAATGGCTCGTGGCCGTTGGCGGGTTCGCCGAGAAAAAAGCGCGCGAAGTGCTTGGCCAAGCGGACGTAAAGATAGGCCGCATCCTGCACCCCAGCCCCGCCAGCCCCGCCGCCAACCGTGGCTGGGCCGAACAGGCGGAAAAACAACTTAAGGATCAGGGAATCTGGGGGTGAAGTTTTTAGTTCTCATTTTGAGAACGGGACACGAATCATCACGGATGATCAAGGACTTGAAGAACTGAAAACTTTTTTTGAGCCACGAAAGACTCGAAAGAACATGGCCCTGCGTTTAATTCAAAGAATGAATCCGTGAAAACCCGTGTCTTAATTTTGAAGAACCGGGAGCCGCGAATCAATCTTAAAACTTGAAACTTGAAACTTTAAAAAATACATTGAGCGCGCTTATGTTTTATGAAATCGAGGATCAATTGAAAGCTGCTGCAGAACAAATTGTTCATCTCAGGAGGTATCTTTGACGTTCCCAAGGCACAAAACCGCTTGACGGAAATCGAGGGGGAGATGTCTCAGGACAATTTCTGGGACAAGCGCATCTACGCCCAAAAACTCGTCGCCGAGTCTTCGTCGATTAAGCGACGCATCGAGCCGTTGCTCAAGGCCGAGACGCAGCATGCCGACATGCGGACGATGCTTGAGCTGGCCGATGGTGAGGACGAGACCACGCAGAAGGACATCCAGACCGATCTGGCGGCCGACTTGGCCAAGTTCACCGGGCGGCTCCAGGCGCTCGAGCTGGAATTGATGCTCGACGGGCCGCACGACCGCAGCAACTGCATCTTCTCCATCAACGCCGGCGCCGGCGGCACCGAGTCGTGCGACTGGGCGAGCATGCTCCTGCGGATGTACCAGCGCTGGGGCGAGGCGCGCGGCTGGCAGATCGAGATCAGCGAACTGCTCCCGGGCGAAGTCGCCGGCATCAAGAGCGCCACGCTGCTGATCACCGGCGAGAACGCCTACGGATTCTGCAAGGCCGAGCGCGGTGTGCACCGGCTCGTTCGCATCTCGCCGTTCGACTCGAACAAACGCCGCCACACCAGTTTCGCCAGTGTCGATGTCATCGCCGAGATCGAGCAAAGCGAGCAGGAGGAACTGCCGCCGGCTGAGTTTGATGTCGGCACGTTTCGCTCCGGCGGCAAGGGCGGGCAGAACGTCAACAAGGTCGAGACGGCCGTGCGCATCCGGCACATCCCGACCGGCCTCGTCGTCGCCTGCCAAAACCAGCGTTCGCAGCACCAAAACCGCGCGACGGCGATGAATATTCTCATGGCCAAGATTACCGCCCGGCGAGAGGACGAGCAGAAGTCCGAGCTGGAAAAATTCTACGGAGACAAGGGAAGCATCTCGTGGGGGAACCAGATTCGCAGCTACGTTTTCCAGCCGTACCGCATGGTGAAGGATCTGCGCACCAACGTGCAGGCGAGCGACGTGCAGGCGGTGATGGACGGCGAGCTTGACCCATTCGTCAACGGCTGGCTCCGCGCCGGCTGCCCGGCCGACAAAGCTAGCGGAGTCGAGGATGACGAGTAGCGATAACGCCACTTGGCCAAGCGCGTGGCGTTTACATTTGAGAAAAATCCAAGGCGAAAATTAGTAGCTGAGCTCCACAGCCGATGATTGCCAGTATGGTTCCTATGATGCCGCAAATCCTGCCGGCATTGGTGGTGCCTTTCTCGCTTGGATCCATCATACCGGCTTCGATCTGGGCGAGATCAGTGTTGCCCATGATCCATGCTGCGATTCCAAACGGGGGACAACAGGCTATACTCAAAATCCCGAACGTGAGGATCATTGCCCCTCGATGGGGAGCATAATGAATAGCGTCCGCCTTTGAGTGGGTGGGTGGTGGTGGCGCTGACCTTGAAGGGGCAAGGAGTTCGCTCAACTCCGGATGGCCGGACAGCGGCGACCAGTCTTCGGAGTCGGCCGAGCGCACCTGTGAGTTGCCGTCCATCCGGCCCTGCCCAAGCCAGTCGCGAATCTACGCCTGCTCAAGCGGCCCGTACTCGTTGTCGTCATTTGCCTTGAAATAATATTCCATGTCCACGATCTGCGATGCCAATTAACGGGTATGCAGCGCATACGGAGGATCGCACCAGTTGTGCGAGTCATAGTTTTTTTTGGCCGCCAGATTACCCTGCGGTCAGAGTCAGTTACTCAATGCGGCAAGGCCTCCTCCAACAAAAATTAATAATATTAAAATGACCAAAGTGACTGCAGTGATGGTACAAGAAATAATTCCGCAGATCATGCCGGCCTTGGTGGAACCTTCGCCCTCGGGGTCCATGGTGCCGCCACGAATCTTTATGAGGTCGCCCTTGCCCATAATCCAGGCGGGTATGCCGGTGAATAAGCCGCACAAAACCAAGCTGAGAATGCCCAGTACCAGGATCAAGGTGCCGAGGTGGGGTTCCAAACCGCCAGGAGCGGTTCCGAATTGGGATGGGGGATTTTCATGACCAGATAGGTTGCGTTGAACGGATCGTATGATTAATTAGTATCCATAATTTTGTCAACACAGTTTTAATACACCGTTCGGCTGGAATACCTCCCGGTTTTCAGTCACTCTCTCCGGCCGGTGACCAATGGGAAAGACACTATTTGAGAAAATCTGTGACAAGGAGATCCCGGCCGACATTGTGTACGAGGACGACCAGGTCGTGGCGTTCCGGGACATCGACCCGAAGGCTCCGACGCATGTGTTGGTGATTCCACGCAAACCAATCCCACGCATCAACGAGGCCCAGCCGGAGGATCAAAAGCTGTTGGGCCACCTACTACTCAAGGCGGCGGATGTGGCTCGTTCGCTCGGTCTGGGCGAAGACGGGTTTCGGCTTGTACTGAACAACGGCAGGGACGCAGGCGAAACCGTGCCACATCTGCACTGCCACATTCTCGGAGGGCGTAAGATGGATTGGCCACCGGGTTGAGATCGGCCAAGGCGGCGATTTCCCCTGGCAAAAAAAAACGCCCCTAGCCAATTTGGCTGGGGCGTGCTGTAAAATTTGGCAGGCCGATCAGGCCTTCTTCTTGCCCTTCCCCTTTTTTGCAGGAGGTGGGTCGGCGATCTTGCTGGCAACCAGCAAGCGTTTTTTGCCTTTGCCTTCGAACTTGCCGGTCACTGCAACGGCGATTTTGTCGCCACCGCAGATCTTATTGTGAAACGCCTTGGTGACGGCGTCGTTCTTGAGCAGGAGGACTCGAGTGACTTCCTTGCCATCCTTGCCCTTCCGCTTGACCTGTAATGCGGCCTGGCAGGCGTCGGTTTTCTTGAGCGTGCACTTGCCACACATGATAGTGCCCGTAACAGTGCGCTCTTTCGCCGCTTGACCTTTCTTGGCTGCTGCTTTTTCTTTTTTCTCTTCCGCGTTTGCGGAGAACATTGCCATCGAGATGGCAACCGTCGTGAGGATTAATTTAAACGATTTCATTTTTTCTGTGACTTTCAGCTTTGGTTTCTAACAAGCTTGGTTTCTGACAAAGCTTGGCGTTGGGGTATTCAATCATTATCCGGCAAATGTTTCACTTTTTTTCAGCCTTTTTTTTACCGATAGCCGCGTCGAAACGGTTTTTTAGGTCATCTAACTCATTGATTAGTTTAGAGTTGGACTTCTTTAGGCTGGTGATTTCTTGGCGGAGGTTTTTGAAATCGTCAACTGGTTTGCGGCCGGCACGGAGTTTCTCGACCGCCCGCTCAGCGGCTTTTCGAGTGGGGTCCTCCTCGGCTGCACCAGTGAACTTATCAAGCACGGCAATGGCTCGCGGATCTCCCAGTTGGCCAAGCGCGTCGATGGAAGCCAAGGCGACTCGGCGCTTGGGATTGTTCACGTGGCCGATGAGGAACTCACGGATGCCGGTCCTGTTTTTTTGGTTTCGCCCCAGGTAGCCAAGCGCTCGCAGACCTGAGGCGTAGCCGTTGGTGGTGAATTTCTTACCGTCGTTTTCCAGCGCGCCGCGAATTTTGGCGATGTTCGCTGGGATGTCCTGTTTTCGGAGCGCACTCACAGCTGCGTCGGCGAGTTGGTGCCGGAACGAATTGGAATCAAGCGCCTGGTTAATGAACTTGCGCGCCTCCTTGTCGTTGTGGCCGGTCAGTCCGTTGATGATACGCGAGCGGATGGCCGGGTTCTTCTCCTTGGCTAGGCTCTGCTTGAGCGCGGCCAAGGCGGCCGGTTTGTACTGGCTGGCGATGTTGGAGATCACCTGCTGGCGCACCTTGGCGTTTGGCTGGTCGGTCGAGTCGGTCAACGCGGCCAGTGCTTCGTCACCACCAATGCCACGCAGCGCCTTGGAAGCGGCGATTCGCACGGCGTAAAATGAGTCGTTTTGCAGCGCATGTTTCAGTTTCTCGCGGGTGGTTTTGTCCTTACGCTTGGCCAAGATCTCGACAGCCTGAAGACGGCCAAGCGCGTCGCTATCATCAGCCAACTGCGCGTGTAGCAACGCCGTCGAAGGCGTGAAGCTGAACTTGGCCAGGAGCGTCACATCGGGGTCGATACGAACGATCGAGGGAGCCTTGGCCAAGGAGAAATAGAAGTCTTCGGACGTCTTGGTGATCTGCAATTTGAGATCGACGATTTGGCCATCGACCTTGAATCGAATCGGCACCGGCACGTGGAACAGCATGACGTTCGCGTCAACCTTTTGCGTCTGCTGCACGCTGAGCTTGGCTAGCTTGGTTTTCTCGTCCCACGCATAGCTTATTTTCAACTCGGGATGGTGCGCGTGAAAGACGTACTGATCGAAGAACCGGTCGAACGACTGGGCGGAGATTTTCTCGATAATCGAGCGCAAATCCTCGGTGACGACGTTGCCGTGTTTGTGTTGCTCAAGGTAGGTGCGGACGCATTTACGGAACAGCTCAGGGCCAAGCTGTGAGCGCAGCATATGCAGGACCCAGCTTCCCTTGGAATAGGACATAAATCCGTATTTTCGGAACATTTCCTCTGGAGTGTTGTATTTGCGGTTGACCATCGCAGTGGTGTCACCGCTGCGGCCGGTAAGGCTCTTACGATCGCGGTAAAGGCCGTAGCGCATCTCATCGAGACCATCCTTGTTGCCAGCGAACAGGTGCGTGTAGTAGGTGGCAAATCCCTCGTTGAGCCAGAGCTGGCTCCAGTCCTTGCAGGTGACAAGGTCACCGAACCATTGGTGCGCCAGTTCGTGCGCCATCAACCCCTGGCTGCTGCGGATGTTTTCCGTCTCGCTGCTGAACAGCGTTGAGGCGTTGAGCGTGCTGATGCTGGTGTTCTCCATGCCGCCCCAGTGGAAGTCCTGCACGGTGACCTGATCGTACTTGGCCCAAGGGTAGGGTACGCCGATTTCATTTTCAAAAAACTCCATGCACGCTTTGGTATCGCGAAATGAGTTGGTGGCGTTGGCGAAGTCGGACGGCGCGGTCCAGAAGGACATCGACAAGTCGCCGTGCTTCTCTTCGATGCGCTTGAAGTGACCGGCGACAAGCGTGATGAGGTAGTTGACATGTGGCTTGTCCTGACTCCACTTGACGACGCGTAGGCCAGAGTCGGCATCGACTGAGTCGCTGACCTTGCTGCCGTTGGAGAGGACGACCATCGTCTCGGGCACTCTGCAGGTCATCGTCGAGGTGAAAAACTCGTTGGGCGCGTCAAAGCAGGGGAACCAGTGCCGCGCTTCGATCGATTCGCCCTGTGTCCAAATGTGTGTGTCGCCGGAGTCGTAGCCCATCTCTGGCGTGCGGAAGTAGAGTCCCTTTTTCGGCTCAGCCTCGTAGGTGACGGTGAGCTTGGCCTGCTCGTCCGCCGCGATCGGCTTGGTGAAAGTCACAATCAATGCCCGATCGGTGTTCTGCCAGGCGGCGATCTCCGAACTGCCGGCGGTGACTTTACTGATCTCGAGGTCGTGCGCGTCGAGTCTCAGTTGGCCAAGCGGCTTGAGGATCGGCTTAAACGTGAACGTGGCGGTGCCGGCGACGCGGCCATTCTTGAAGTCCGGCGTGACGTCGAGGTCGAACTGCTCGATGTCCACAGCACGGTCAGGAGCGTAGCGTTGGGACGCCGAGTCGATGCTGGACCAAATGCTCGCGGCGTGGCCGCACTGGAGTCCGTGAACGTGCTCCGCCTTGGCGAAGCGCGTTGCGCCATGCGACATAAACGCGGCGGTTATAATGAGGATGGTTCGTTTCATCTGATCAATCAAAAGGAAG
>Ga0115000_10000343_pt1 | contig 43868 bp, 29 predicted proteins | sample ArcticOcean_MG_C_6_FD_89690 | JGI IMG/M metagenome (GOLD analysis project Ga0115000, IMG submission 89690) | Marine microbial communities from western Arctic Ocean - ArcticOcean_MG_CB8_128 | ecosystem: Environmental > Aquatic > Marine > Oceanic | place: Arctic Ocean: Canada Basin | collected...
TCACACTTAAACCCAAGAGGAATAGGAAGAGTTAGGCCTAAATAATTCACAGCTGGAGTAGATCCGATTTTGAGTGGCATACCTTCAGCATGGGTCGCAACACCACCTATATAAGTAGGCGCCAATCCGCTGGCGGCAACATGGCCTCGCGTTGTTATCGTAAAGTTTCCCTCTCTTGTCGGCGCAGAGAATATTGAGAGACTCAAGAACTCTGGTTTTTGTATACCTGCAATTCTATCTACTATATCAAATGAATATGAATCTAACCCAAATTCAAATTGCTCGTTTCTATTAGCCATCTGTACTACTTGTAGAGAGTTACTGCTAGTTCCATCAAAGGTGTAACCCTCTATATCAAAAAACGTAGAAACTTGAGATTCGCCTACCCTTAAAAGCCCTGAGGTTTGTACGTTATCGATTCTATAAGCGTTCTGCAATGAATCCGTCATCCATTGATTATTTTCTTTAAAAAACGCGCACTTGAACCTTCTTAACTTTCCAAGATCGTAATCTCTATAGGTGAATTCAATAGATGATATTTTGGCTTTATTTATAAATGAATGTCTGTTTGACTCAACGGATGCTGGCTTACTGTATGGCAAATAATCAAGCCCCTCCCTTGAGAAACCAAGAGCGTTGCTTGGGTCTTCATAAGTTGCATCAGCATAAACCCGCACTAGTTCGCCATGCCACTTTGTTCTATAGATACCATCAAAGTCCCCAGTATCGCTATCTATAACATCCGCTCCATTATGGGAAACAAGCCCTACGATCAAGGTGCCCTCAATATTAATTCTTGAATCAAAGCTATCTTTATTGATGTCATCAAAAGTCTGAATATAACTGGTAGCGATGGGTTGTCCATCCAAGATTTCGCTAGTACGACCCTTGCTATCATTATATAAAATAGTTTTGTCGCTAGAAGAATTTTTTATTAAAGATCCCGTAGAAATAGCCTGAGACAATGTTGATCCCGACAATACTACTTCTCCTCGCCACCCCTGATTTCCAGCAACGCTAATTCTCTCATATGCTGGCAAGACTGAAAGTACTTGTGCGTCTTGCACGCCGTCTACATATAGGGGAGGGTGGTTATCGAGACGGACTTTCTGTGCTTCATTGGTGGGCGGGAAAGGAAATTTAAGAGTAGTCTGTCTATCGCCACGCCGTTCAGAGCCATATAGTAATTTACGCTTATAGATCAGCACTGTGCCGAATCCGTTATTTACTGCGGGCACGGAACCCTCTTGTGTTATTGTTTCTCTGGGGTCATCCTTATAAAGCGTGAGAACTGGCAAAACCCTCCTTACGTCAGTATCATCTGAGCCTTTGATAGTAGTATTTTCTTCTACATCAACAGTGATTTTGGCGCTTTCTAACACCCGAACAGAATTGTCCTGAGAGGATATTTTCTCTACGTTATAAAACGAGCATAGCCCACTATGTTCCTCATTTATATCAAAAATATTCGCAGGAAATTCACTACCCAAACCCTTGCGATATGAGTACATGTTATTAAGGTTATATGGGTATTTTGAATTAAATTCTTCTATAAATGTAAAATATGGACTAGACTGCAATACCCTCTGATCGCTAACGAATTCATAGTCCTTGGAAGCTCCCGTATCTCCGAATACAGCACTTCCATAAGGAGTCATTAATACTATTCTTCCAAATGCCACATCGTACATGTCTTCCATTCGGTAGGCTATTGTTTTGCTGTTTTCAAAACCTTCTTCAAAAGTGATTGCCTCTTCAGCAAAAACTTTAACGTAAGCAGGAGTAGTTTTACCAGATGTTAGTACAAGATCACCAAAAGAACCATTAGCATTATTGCTAGTTGCTGGAGTTATTTTCTGAATAAAATCAAAGTTTCCATTTTTGTTGAGCTCATACACATATAATCTATGGGCTATATCTAATCCTGTAATATCAAATTCATTAACATATGAGGCTCCATGAGCGACGAGCATCCCTCGATCACACCTAAATGAATATCCAAAAGGCTGATTCAATAAAGAGATAGCCCCAGAACTGAACTTGCCCATCACTCTTCGCATATTAGAACTTGTGTTGGCGTTGTTCCAAGAGTCCTGAATCTTCTCCCCCGCAGAGTCCCACACTCGCTGATCCATCTGTGCGTCTATCCCTCTGTCATTAGGATCACTAGCGGTTATAGAGCTGTAGTAGGTTGGGTGAATAGGAGTTGAAAGCACGTCGCCCGGAGGAAGAATATAATAAGTAGAGTAGGTATAATAAGATGAATTTTTTGCGCTCCAATCGCTGGCAAAACCCTGATCAGACTGGTGCTGTCTACTCAGCGGCGGAAGCATCTCCATACTAAAGTAGAGATCCGCACGTAATTTACTACACCATACATCAAGGGTCTGTTGCGAACGGCTACCTTTTCCAGTAAAGTTCCACTGGTCCATGTCTTCTTTCTCGCTATCGCTAAACCTTCGATAGTCAGATCCTTCCAGCAGTTCGCCAAGCTGATTATTCGGACCCAAAGTATAGTCTTCGCCATCGGAGCCTATAACAACTCTCCTTAACTCGCTTCTGAGTGTTGGATACGTTTTTTCTAAATATGTATCGGTTCTTATAGACTCTTGTTTAAATACTTTAATTTTCCCCTCATCTGTGCCAACAAGAAGCGAATCATCACTAAACATCATCGAGGGGGGAGACCCATACCAATACCCATATTCATATATGTTATCATTACTACTATGGGCGTTATAAAAATATTTTTCAAGATCTCCGAAATGTGTTACGGTGTTTACTTCATTGGGATTACCCTTAGAAACTCTGCTTGTATAATCCAACACTTGGGTGTTTATCTGCTGGTTACAGTTAACAATAACAATCGATCCATTTTTATCACGGGCAGACACGCCGTCGTGAATAAAATCTCGAATAAATGAATTAGACTTAGTATGTCTATCTATAAAGTCTTGAGTATTCGGATCGTCACGCCCCTGTCTTTTTTCCTTGTCCAAGTCTTTTTGTATTGTGTCAAGCATGGCGTCTGTCCCTCTACCAACGGTAGACAAATATGGGAATACGGTATTCGCAATAGCTATTATCGGCCTAACTCCTCCCGTAACATCATCAGCCTTCATACATATACTAAAACCAAACCCATCAGCAAAAAGAAAATTACTAGTCAATAAAGAAGCAGACATCGGAAAATCATATGGATCACTATTAAAATTTAAAAAGGGCGCTATGTTGTCCTCGTAGAACTGAGTGTTATCGCCGCCACCTTGCGAAAGAGGGGCGTCCAAATAGTGTGAGAAACCCTCATTTTTTACATAATAGAGGTTTGTATCCAGTCCATTGTTTCTTGACGATGCTCCTTCGCCTGTCTGAAGCGTCCGATCACCTTCCATGCCCGTACCCGTTGCTCCACCAAGGTCTCCGCCTCCACCGCCCATACCCATACCACCGCCTCCACCTCCACCGAGACTATCTCCACCGAGATCTGTGCCGCCCATAACGTCCATGTCATCCCCAAAATTATTTCCGCCACCTTCATCTCCGCCACCTCCGCCACCTCCGCTCCATGATGGAGTCCATTTTCTAGGGTATCCGCAATTATAACTATGTCCATCTCCACCAGTGGCACCACGTTTACGGTTGATAGGTCTATATATTTGTTTAAAATTAGAAATCATAGCCCTATACCAATATAGGTTTTCTAGCTGAGAAAGGTTTCTATAGATTTTCAAGCCTGATGTATCACCACACAGGAGAGGGGTCTTTTGCTTGCCTATCTGAGAGTCCGAGTGGTCATCTTTATTATAATAAACAGTGTCGCTATCTTCTAGAGGTCCAACGTGTGGATTCCTTGTAGATGCGGTAATTTGCTCATCTACCGTTATTCTACCAATGACCTCTCCATTGGGACCAGTATGAGCTCCGGAGGTGCTGTGAAACATGTCTATCTTATAGAGCCAAACTCTTCCGTGCCCAGCATGAACAGGCTTTCGGGCTTTATATCCATACGGAGATAAGATTCTGGTCTGAACTGCTTTATCAGAGTTTTTTTCAAACCTCCCATAAGAATAATCATCTATCTTATTCCAGTCAATATCACGGTCGTATTTTCCTGTTGCATGATTGATAAATGCTGCGGATAATCCGGCAGTTTCGCGGCTTAGACCAAGATCCAACGCGACTCTTAGGCTTATTCCACGGCGATTTTTCTCCGCGCTCTCGTCCAAAGCACCAAGCGTATTAGTAATAGGTATTCCACCTTGGGCCTCATGGTATCTCCCAAAATAATCAACCCCTCCTGTAGAGCTATACGTATTACCAACCTCACTGATAGCAAGCCAATAACTAGGCGTCTCACTGCCGGAGTGAACGTCATCTGGTTCGGTTGGCTGCTTTACTATATCTATAGACTGACCGAACATATAGCCCCACGGCACTAAATCCATACCGTTACGGGTATAAGCATCCGCCCCATGATACCCAGCATATCCTGCCAGTTCTGTGACCCCATTTTCATCTATATAAGGAGTAGTCCCCTCGCCTATCATGCCGTCTCCGTTAAGGCCGTTAGGAGAGAATAACGTTTGCTTGTATCTCCAAGCGCCAAGATTGCTATCGTCTTCTGGGTGATGAGCCCATGATATTCCATCAACGTCCCGAAGAGAAGAGGTGTCTGTATTTACCGTTAGGTTTTTATCATCATATAGATAATATTCCGCATCTGAAGATGTGCGTTTTACATACTTAATACCATTAATAGGATGTACAATATCTTTTGGGGTCTCGTTTAGTCCTCCATCAATCTTGATTCTATCGCCATCCCCTAATAGCTCGGTGTCAAATGTTCCATCTCCAGAGGGACCTCTTATTGTAATTTTATTTCCCGCGATGGCGTTTATAAACCCAGCACGGCGCTCATAAATATCAACCCTTCCGCAATGCTTGGATATTCCTAGCTGATAATAATAAGAAGGATAAGAATAATTAACTTCGATGGGAACCCTATAGAAGTAAGTTACTTTGTCCTCGACGCACTCATCTTTCCATATCAACTCAGAGTCATCCCTTGATTTGAGACTTAATAATGTTACATCGCTAGGCGTTGACCTCTCACTGAAATCAACAACAAGTCCCTGAAGAACGTCGGTAATTTCGCCCTTTTCGTTCTTTACCTGACTAAAAAATACACCACTTTCTTTATTCTTTAGCGCAGCCGCAGGCATTGCCGGACACCCGGGAGGTTGAACACCCTCGTTAACCCTCTTCTTAATGTCATCATCGCCCGATACAAATGGATTATCTACGACCGTAGCTGGAACGCCACAAAGCCCTATTCCCAGTTCCTCATCACCTACCCCATCATAAGGAGGAGGCCTACTAGCACAGTTGTAATCCGCGCATTCTTGCGGAGACGTTTCTGTCCATCCCGGCTCGTAGGGGCTCAGGTTCCAAGTCCATACATTTCCAGTATAGGTAGAGCATATCCCACTACTATCTTCAGTAGTCGAACCTATCCCCAAAGATTCAGCAACATCTCCACTGAAGCTCATACTATATCCAGCTTCTACGCCAGCATTAGTTCCGTCTTCACCACCCCCACCTGCAAACTCTGTTAAATTTCTAGCTGCGGTTCCAACATCTGGAAAAATAATCCCACTAATAAGTTCAGTGTCAGAGAATGTTTCCTCACCACCAACCTTATCATACGTAACAGAGAAGCAAAAAAAAGTAGTCCTCACACCCTGTACTAGAGTCTCGTTGGTAAGATAAACTTCTTGAGAATGACCTCTATAGGCAACGATAGCTATATCATCTAGAATTTTGATATCACTTGGACGGAATTCAAGCTTCTCATAGTCTGTGCTGGGGTTGCTTTTGAAACGGCCACGATTACGATAAGGGCTACTCAAAAAACCAGAAGCAGACGCCGCTCCTTCATTTAGAACATCAAAAGAAGCTACCTTGTCATTGAAGTTTGTGAACTGCTGAATTCCGCCGGGAGGTTCCATAAAAAGATCCGCACCCCTATTACGCTGGTATACACCGGCATCGTCGGTCTGGTCATTCTGTATATGTAATGATTTTGTGGATGTTTTTCTTTTTGCCATTATGTTTTATTCTCGTTATCAGAGTCTCGTTGTTTAAAGGCTTGCTTTATTTTCTCGTCTGTTGATTCAATTAGCTCTTCAGCAATATTCTTGACTATTTTCTTAATTGCCCGAGTTGAAAATCCGGGAATATTTAGACTTCCATTAATACTGATTGTATGATTTATATTCATATCTGCCAGACTACTAATTGTATTACTTAACATGGTAGAAAGCCCACTGAATAATGTAAAAGCTTGAGTAAATGCAGATAAAGAATCACTAATTGAAGAAACAATATCTCCAAAGCCTCCTCCACCTCCACCACCCTGAGCAGCAACCGGATCATGTGAACCATTTTTCAGATATTGAACAGGACCGCCTTTAGCAAACCGTTGAACTCCATTATTAATATCTCTCATAAAGCCTGTACCATACTTGTCAACGGCGCTTTTCTTCATTACAAATTCACCGGGAGTTAACATTGCCGGAACCGTGTCTGTTCCCCGAGGAGTGAATACTGAACCGCCGGAGGCAAAACGTTGCGCACCCCCATCGTTCTCATTTAAGTTTTCCATCAATGCGTTCCTACCATTAGAAATAGCGTTCTTCTGAGATATAATTTGCGCGGCTCTATACTGTGATTGCTGGACTGGAGATAAAAGCCATTGGTTGGTATCTAATCTAGTGGCTAAATCCTGTAAATCTAAAGGTAACCATTTCATTGGCCAGCCTGACTGATCACCCGGACTGAAAGACTTCCAGCTTGGATCATAAGCAACACCAGTTGATAACCCTGCGGCATCTGTTATCGTTCCCATTTCTCCAGAAGTTAATTCCGTACCAGCTGCTAACGGGATTCCTTCTAGAGTTCCCTTTTTAGGTGCCCCGAAGTTACCCCCCATGAGGGTGTTTGAAATAACCTTACCACTAATATAATTAAACAGTTTTCCTTGATCCGCGATCCACTTACCTGATGCTTGTGTTGGGTCTGAACCCATACCTCTTGATAGTGTAACTAGATCAATGAATTCGCCAGACATGGGATCCTGCTGTTTTTTGAACTCAGGATAAAACTTATCAACAGCTTCGGTTCCAAACACATTCTGAAAATCGTAGACACCGACACCGCTATTACTCAATCTGTCTGGAAGAGGCTCTCCCACTCTAACATTTCCCGCGACATAACCTGCTCCGAGTTTATTCGCATTCCATTCTTTACCTTTTAGATTCTCTAAAATCCACCCAAAACCCATTTGCTCAAGGACCTTCATACCTACATCTTTTCCAGACGCAGCGGCTGAAAGGACGAGCTGGCCAATATCGAACGGCATCGTGTAGTTTAACCCTCCATCCATAAGGTCCGAGGCGTTCCTCCTAGCATTTCTCATTCCTGCTCCTCGATCAAGGCCGCCTAGCTGTCTTTCGTCTTGACCCTCTCTCATTTTTCTAGCACGCTCTAGCTCTTCTGGCGTCATAACTTCGGAGGTTTGGTGCGCCTCCGCCTCAGCCACCTTATCGCTCATATCATCAAGCCAATTCCCTATGTTTACCTTTTTTCCAGCATACGCGGCGAGTTGCGCTTGCTGATAACGTTCACTCTCGCCCATAGACTGACTTGTATCCCCCAGCGTGTTTTTGTATTCCTCAGAAAACTCTGCGTCTTTATCAAACATTGGAAGACCCTGATCTACCCGCTCTTGTTGCTGTATGTATGCATCCTGACTTGGCGCATCATCGCCTTTCAGTTGGTCAGCAGCTGCCCTACTCTCCTGTTCTCTATTGCCTCTTTCTTCAGATTCTTCCCGAGACGTAGTGTTTAAGGTTTTTTCTTCCGGGGTCATTGATTCGTAGAAGCTAGTTCCGGGACTAGCAACCTTAACCTTTTGCTCTCTTACCCATGCTGCGTGTTTAGCTGGCGCTGCTTCCCGTTCCGCTTGCCTTTTTTTATCATAAGCATTTTTCTGAGCCCACCACTCCTTAGTTTCATCTTCCTTCTTTTTAGCAAGAACAGCCATTTCTGCCAAAACCTTCTTTTGTTTTTCTGCTTTTGTAGCAGCCGCTGCCTCTCTTGCTACCTGCTGAACCTTTCCCCAAGCGCCATGACGCCTTGCCCATTCTGCATCCGTCAACCCTTCGTCGTAATGGGCGACTTCTCCGTACGTATGGCTGGCGCCTAATGCTTCATACTCTTTTGACACACCAAACGCCCCCTCTACGCCGGTGAATGCTCCTGCCGCAGGTCCTTTTCGCTGTTTTGCCATTTCTCTATTCGTTTTTTCGTGCCTCGCTTGGTTTGCGGCGTCTGCTCTCTCCTGCCTGAGTCGATTATGTATTTGTGTCAGGCGAAGTTCCTCCTCTGCACGTTTCCGGTCTGCGGTCTTCGCGTTACTACTGATCTTAGCATCCCTAAGCTTTACGGCCTGACTTCTGAGCCAATCGGTAAGGGGGCTATCGCTATAACCTGAACTGTCCTGCGAGCTCTCGGCTTCCGTGAATGCATCAAGAGTACTATTTATCCAGTTGGCTCCTTCCATAGCCATACCGCTGGCATGAACCGAACCCCCGTCATCAAAATAAGAAACCTCACCTCCCTGACTAAAATGAGCCCCTTGATTTATATTTCTCATAAACCCTGTGCCGTATTTATCAACGGCGGATTTTTTCATAACAAACTCGCCCGGCGTTAACATAGCAGGAACAGTGTCAGTTCCCTTAGGTTTAGGGTTCGCGGAAGATCCAACACGTCCACCTGTTGCAAAACCAGCCATCGGGTCTACCCTATCGGGTGCATCATTTCCGCCTAGCCAGTTTGGAACACCCGTAGTCTTGAATAAGTTATCAAACATACCCGGAGCGGTCCCGTTGGCCATCGTCATCGCTTCTCTTGTCGATCCCTGCATTTTCCTAAGGGCGGTATCTACCTTCTTGAAATTCCAGAATAACCCAATCAGTCTCTCTGCTTCTCTGTCTGGTATACCGCCCTCATACCAATTCTCATAAGGAACTGATGACCACTTCCATAGGGCTTTCATAGTTTTTTCACCAACACCACCGGCAATTTTTTGTGCATCAAACTGAATACCACCATCTGGAGTAGCTCCTGTAATACCCCCAACACTAACTATCCCCATAACATCGTCGGCTAACATTTTGAAATACGGGAACAGCGCATCGAAACTATCAGAATCACGCTTGACATCCGTTACTTTTTGTATTTTCTTTTTCTGTTTTCCTGTTCTTGGGTCTGTAACACCGTCTGCACCCCTAAGTCCTGTATACTCAGGAAGTCTCCCCACTTTATATGGCGCCCCTTTTAAGCCCGGATATTCACCTAAAGAGGTTAGCATCGCTTGTTTTTTGTTGGCTTTAGTAGCATAGAAAACATCTAAATTTGGAACAACATCATTAGCAATTCCCACAGCAAGAGCGTCAGCTTGAGCCGCAGCATCTTTTTCTTCCTCCTTAACAATCTCTGCAACAGAATTAAATAAACCAGTCCCTAGATCGCCTGTAGCGCCGGAACCCTCTATTGCGGTCAATAGATCGGTGAGTTGCCCCGCAAGAAATGTCGATGATTGTTTTTTATTACTGTTGAATTCACTCATAAAGTTGCTAGCGATACCAGTGGTTGCAAAACTAGCCTTTGTGAAGTTTCCATACATCTCCCCCCCGTGCCCGGAGATAATATCGTTAAGATCCGGCGATAAGATAGTCTTATCTGCATCCCAAGGAACATAACCTAAACCCTCAAGCGCTATTCCTTCGGCATTGTCTCCGCTGGGAGGCCCCTGTGTGAGGCCGGTAGACATTCCCCATCCAGAAAGAAGACCTCTAGCACCACCGCCGCCAACGTCTTTCAAGCTAATGTGGGCCATTGATGTTTTTTGACCATCGCTGCTGTTCATGAATGTATCAAAGCTGGCTTTATCAATATCTCCGAGAATACCTGTTACATCATCTGCCGTCGCAGAGTCCGGGTCTTTGTAAAATTTTTCAAGCTTACTTTTGAAGTTATCGTTATTAAAAAGATTATCGTGTAAATATTTACCGTAATGAGATGAAGCAGACCCAAACGCTAATGGCCCGTTCTTATTTAATCTATCTTTCGGCTCTTTTATGGATGGATAACCCTCAGCACCAACCAGAGCGCTATAGAACATATCGCTCGCATCTTTACCTTCTGTAAATTTAGGAGAGCTCAACCAACTAAACTGATTAGCTCCCGGGTTCTCGTACCTAGATGTGAGTAGTGCGGGATTAGGAACCCTCACCCTCTCCATTGAGGTATGTGCAGGCAAACCATCATTTATACCCCCCTGACCCGAATCCATTGCTTTGGGGTTTGACTTTAAGGGGTCTGAACCTATTTCTAGATATTTACGATAGGACCTTGAAATCGCTGGAAAGCTGGAGATCACTCCTGCCGACGCGCCGAACAAACCACTGCTCGGCGCAACCCCCGACGCATACTGTCTTCTAATTGCTTCAGCATTTGATGGGTCAGTCCAATCCTCGCCTTTCCAATAATCCCAAGCTAAACTATTTGAATTAGACCCTACGATTCCCCCACGCGGAAACGTTTTATTAGAGAAAAATCGATGTGCTGTAACCATGTCATTAGGGTCGTGATCCCTAATACCATTAACCATTCGACCGACCCCAATACCGTAGTTCGGAGGTCTCTTGCTAATATTAGCCGTTTTACCCCATTCTTTAATCGCTTTTTTCGCGTCGTCATTGTATCCTTTTCTCTTAAGAGCTCCGCCGCTAAGCGACAGTAGATCGCCGTCCATTTTAAGGCCATCCCAATTTCCAGTCATGGGCCAAGCACCCATGTCTGCTTTCATTACCTGCTTATAAGTCAGTCCAAAATCTTTAAACGATTTATCCTTTATCTTAGTAACGGCATTTGCGGCTGCTCCGTTAACTCCTTTTTTAATTGCAGCGACGTCGGCAAAGATATCGCTGACTTGTCCACCATATTCACCTTTATAACCAAGACGACTAGTAACAGGACCACCCCCCGCTAGATACTTAGTACTACCACTATTTATAGCCTGAAGAGTACCAGCGTGCTGCTTCGCGGATTTACTGTTAACTACAAACTCGCCCGGAGTTAACATTGCGGGGACAGTATCTGTTCCCTTTGGTTTGAATATAGATTGCCCACCAGCAGCGTATATTACACCCCCTTGAGACGCAGTAGTCAGAACTTCCCCTGCGGCAGCACCAGCATCCGTCTGCGCCGCCTCTAACACTTTAATAAGCCTCTCGATACTTGACAATAAGTCATCGATCTTATTCGCTTCATTGTCAGCCAAAGCCTGCGCCGCAGCAACTTCTTCTGCATTGAGAGCCTTTAAATCATTTATGAGCTGCTCTTCTTTTGTTGTCTTGTTAAATATTTTCTGCATTTCTTCTGCGGTAAGAGGCTTGCCTGTAGCTCTAATCTTTAACTGATTAGCCATTTGCATCTCTAGTTGCTTCTTAACATCTCCCCCAGTCATACCTCCACCAAGATCAATATCTTCAAGTGTGTCTAGCAACCCTCCAACAGCTCCTCGCATTTCATCCGGAATACTATTTAGATTTCCTGTCTGCATAACCCTCTGAAGAGCCATGAAATTTCTATCCATATCCTTCCGCCCTGAATTACTAGCAAAAGTAAACTCAGAGATTAGACCTCTTACTGTATCTCTTTTTCCTTTTTCTTTCTCTATATCGCCCATAATAGAGGCTGCTAACTTAGACTGATCTGAAAGCTTTTTAAGGTTAGCTGTAAGAGCTTTGGTCTCAGAGCCTAATTTCATTTGTTGGTTTTGGACATCTGCTATTACCTTTGAGTCTTGACCACCTCCAGCTCCAGTCTCATTGCGCAATCTATCTGCAAGTTCTTTTGATTTTTCTCTTCTTCTGTCTAATTGTATTTGTGTAGACCTTACTCCACCTCCCTGCATGCCCATTGCCTGTAAAGGCGCGCGCCTTCTGGCTTCCTCAGCACCTTTGACTTCGCCAGTAGTAAGATCTCTACCCTGAGCTTTAGCTAACCGCTCGGCACCTCTTAACTGAACGTTAATCACGTCACCAATAGCCGCAGCGTATTGCTCATTGAGCTTTACTATCTCGCCACCAAATTTAAACAGGGCTCCAACATAAGCATTCTGAGCCTTAGCTAATTCTGCAAGCACCTTTATCTGCTCTTCGTTGGCGCCATTGATTGAGTCCATGATTTCTTCAATCTCGCCCGGCTGAAGCCCATCCTTGAGCTTATTCATAATTTCTTTTCTTATATTAGCATCAAGACCAGACAGATCAATGCCGTTATCCTTCATGAACTTATCAAACCTTAAGTTTGCTGCACTCTCCTCAAGTTTTCCGCTAAACGCCTTCATTCCCTTTTCAGTTAATACTGTCCGTATGTTTTCGTTCTCTTTCATTTTTTCAATAAGGGCGGCTGTTTCTCCCTCTAGCCCAAATTGACTAGCAGTAGTCATTGCTGCTTGCTCAGCCTCAGGACTAACGTTACCAGAACTCAGTGTGGAAATCAACGCATCATTATTTGATTTGTATGCTTTTATGCTGCCGGTAAGGGCTCCAAACTCCATGTCTACCGTGTTAATCGCGCCCTGCATTCCGACCATAGCTACTTCAAACTCGCTCAATGCCCGAGCTGCTCTATATGCCTGCTGAGCGAGAGCTATGTCTGAGGCGAGCTTTTCGTCCGCAGCCTTTTTCGCTTTTGCATCAGCCTCTAGCCTTGCGTTCATTGATTTTTCTTGAGCGTCTTGTGCTTTCTTGGATGTTTCGGCAACCTCCTTATTTATGATCTGCTGTTCTCGTTCCTGTACCGCTATCCGTTGTGCCCGAGTCAGATTTTCATCCAATATTCCATTATAGCCCATCTCTTTTTTAGCTTGGATGTTCTGAAGTCCACTCATCATCATTTGGATTCGCGTGGCTTGTTCAACAGCTTGACCGTATTTTTTAAGCTGATCCTGTATATCAGCACTAGCCATCGCGTCTTTAGCAGACATGCCGCCTTCGATCATTTCGTCTACAGCACCATTCATTCCTGATGCCATATCCTGCGCCATTTTATACCATGTCTTGCTCAGCTCTCTCATCGCTTCAATTCCGCCATCTTTAATGTCTTTAAAGATATCTGAATCCCCCACCTCACCCCTCATCTCCTGATCCATGCCTGCTTCCATCCCTTCAAAAGATGACATGGCGCCAACCGCATTCAGAGATGATAACATCAATTTATCAAAAGCCTGTCCTTGTCTCTGCATTAGCTCAACACCCTTAAGCTGTTCAAGCTCCATAGCTTTATTTGCCAGAGCGAGCTCATTTATAGCAGTAGAGGCGTGCCATGTTGCCTCCACTAATGTGTCGCTCATCGTATCAAGTGCCTCTTCTACCGACCCAAATGCCGCACCAATCCCAGACCCCACAGCTCCTGCTGTTGCAACTATTAATGCTGCCGCTACTACCAAAGCAGTACCGCCTGTGGCAATCGCCGCAGCACCTATGGCTATAGCAATTCCGATAGTAATCGCGACCCCAACTATCATCCCGATAGTACTGCCAATCGTCGAGGCAGCCGCGTCCGCTTCTTTCTTGAGAGCTCTAGAAGCTATACCCTTTGCTTCTCCTAGACTCATCCCCCCCATTCCTTTTTTCATGTCGGACATCGCAGTATTATATTGGTCGCCTAGAGCCTTTGCTTGTTCCCCTAGATATGTAGAAACCGCAACAGCAATCGTTATAGCTGCCGCTAGACCTAGCATAATTCCAGTTGACGCCACAGAGACAGCTGTAGCACGAGCTTTTGCTATAGTTTCCGCCTCTGTTATGGTTATATTTTTCGCTTTCGCCAATGATTCTGCGCTAGTAGCGACGGTGTTGGTTATAGTCGCAGCAAGCATTGGACCCAATTCCAGCGCGACCATAGCTAAAATTGTCCCTAACATAGTAACAACATTAACTACAGCTTCCGTTTCCGCAGATAGATCCATGTATTGTGTCGCAACCATACCCGCCATCATACCCATCATCATCATCTGGTTCATCATCTGGCCACCGCCACCACCATTAGCACCAGATGCTACTACAGGCTTTGGACCACCCGTCGGGCCGCCGACTCCAGTAGTACCTTTTGCCAAGGCTAGCGCCATTTTCTTCATCGCAGCCTTAAGGTTAAGTATCTCAGTTTCAAGTTGTTCTATTTGGACTGATGCAGGTGTAGTAATAACCGCTATTTTTCCTACAGAGGCTGCCGCATCTACAACAGCTGTATAAAATTTTGACATTGCCCCCTCAAGAGCAAGCGCGATTTGTTTAATATGAGTAAACGGTAGCACGTTTCCTTGTATCTGTTCGGACAACTTGCTCATGGGACCGCTCAGCGCTGCCATACCTCCACCCTTTCCTCCTCCGGACATCTGGTTCGCCGCGTTGCGCATGGCTTGCCCAAGAGTATTAGCGCCCGCAGCCAAGTTCTGGGCTATTTTAGTCGCCGACTGGTATAAAAATTCGGACACCCTCCCCATTGCTACCCCAAGCGATTCAGTAGGACCTAGCATGAGAATAACTGCTTCCATTTGTCTTGTAAGAGTCGCAACGAACTCTTCCATGATAACAGTCATATCCGTAACAGGTTTCTTTAAAACTTCAAAGGGTTTGAGTTTAGTTTTCAACTCGTTGCTAAGAGTCTTAAATGACACCTCAAGAGGTTTTAATGCTCCCGTAAGAGCTGTCGTCATCATCTTAGGCGTGACAGAAATTCCAGTAGCTGCGACCTTTATGCCCGCCGTGAGGGGAGCTAATGCTGCCGTAAGGGCTGTTGTCATTATCTTGGGTGTAATAGAAATTCCTTTAGCTGCGACCTTTATGCCCGCTGTGAGAGGGGCTAATGCTCCCGTAATAGCTTCTATCATTATATCATCAGTAATAGCAATTCCTTGAGCCGCACCCATAAGACCCTTGGAAATAGCTGTCGCTCCCGCAGACACCTCTGTTATTAGTATTTCAGCAGAAGATGTAGAGGCTACTGTAAGAGCTTCACCAGCCTGTAGCAACTGTGCAATAAACTTCCCTATTTGTTCGCGAAGCTGCTGGAAACCTCTAGATACGTTTTCTACGCCGGGAATAGTCCCCATAGACGCGCCTCCATCAGCTCCTCCGGGCATCACTCCATAATTGTTTCGAGTACTGCCAACAATACCACCAGCGGCATATCCCTTAACGGTACCACCATCGGCATATCCATTAACGCCGTTAGACTGATTCATTCTGTGAAGGTTGGAGTAACCTATATTCTGGGCGGCGCTCTTCTTTACGACATATTCACCGGGCGTAAGCATTGCGGGAACAGTATCACTCTTGCCACCCTTGGCGTAATACCCTATTTTACCACCAAACGCCGCCTTTAAACCTGAGCCCGGTTTTGGCATACCCGGACCTTTGGGCTTCGGTTTGGGACCTATAAACGTAGGGTCGTTCATATGGGCTGCCTGAACTTCTTTTCCGTGCTTCATCGCTCGCAAGACCTCGCCTATATTCAACAGTCCTAACTGGTTTGAAACCTTTTGTTTTATTAGTTCCGGTTGAGTTTTTTCAAAACTTTTCTTGGCGTCTATATATTTTAACTCGGTCATATTGTCGTAGTATTTACCCAGAGATCCCATCCCGTTAATAAAGTCGAAGGGTCTTGCAGGGTCAGCACCATCCTCAAAAGGTGCTCCGCCTAAATTGTCAAGAACTTGTTCAAAAAGATTACCTACAGCCCCTTGGTTTATAGTGTTTATGAAGTTTGTCGCGGCTGAAGTTCCTTTTATCGTAGTAGCTGCTAGAGATGCTCCACTTGCGTTCATTTGCTCAGCAACATCGCCCGCAGCTATGTCGGCGGCCTCAATAAGCCCGTTGTCTAAGCTGCTTTCCATTACAGCTTTTAGTTCTTGAGTCGGCCCAGATCTTTCTATGGCTTTAGGTCCAGCTATCAGCCGAGCTAATATTTGTCTAGATTTACCCTTTTGCTTAGGGGCAAACTCCGCATCATAAGCATCCAGTTTCGACACTAATTTCCCATCGGTAAACTGTCCTGTGCTAGCTGCGTCCAAATTAACCTGAGTACCCGCCTGTGCTCCTGACCTATTTAATACTGCCATACCAAAATTTTGAGGACCTTTAGCCGCACCCGTAACTCGTCCGAATGCATCCGTCGCACCAGCAGCAGCAAATGGGCTCGCAGCGCCAGCGGCTGCGGGGGCGTTTTGACCATAATTATTTCGTCTCGCAGTAACAGTACCGCCCGCAGCATAACCATTATTCATATTCGCCATATTGTTCGAGCCAATTTTCTTGACAGCAGACTTACGCATAACGAACTCGCCCGGAGTGAGTACTGCTGGAACTGTATCTCTATTCCCTTTGCCGGGAACCATACCACCACCAGCAAAGCCTTGTATTTTACCGCCTTCGTGTTTTCCAACACCTGCAAACTTACCAAAGGCAGGTAGTGCAATTTGACCCATCTTAAATGCCGCTAGCGCTGTAAGCATAGGAAGTAGCGGCTCAAGCGAATCAACAACCTTAAGGATGGATTCTGCCAACTTAATTGCTGTCGTAGCTAGAGTTTGAAATGTCTCACTACTAGCTAGACTACGGACAGTAGCGTCAAACTTTTCTTTTAGCTGAGCGAATTGATTTCCAAGACCCTGTTGAGCAATCCCTGCGTCTCTAGCTGTAGACCCTAGTGAATTATTTGCTACTGCCAAAGCTGCTGTAGATGTAGAGTATTGTTTAATAAGAGGGATAACCTTACCAATTTGCCTAAAACCACCAAGCTGTTCTACAATCTCATTAAATCTAAAGTCTCTCGGATCAAGAGCTGATAGCCCGGCAGAGAGTCTTGCTACGGCTTCCATCGGCCCAACAAACTTACCTTCAGTGTCCTGAAGAACAATGCCCAACTCTTTAAGACTATCAATAGTCTCAGATCTTTGAATACGAGTAAAGATAGTTCTAAAACCAGTAGCGATAGTATCAGCGGTTTCACGAGTAGTCGCACGAACAGATGTAAACAAAGCGATCAATTCATTTAGCTTACCACCAGCAGCCTCAAATACACCACCAGTCCTTCTAACCACAGAGATAAGATCTGAAGACTCAACAGCGAAACTCTTAGAAACTGAGTTAATGGAGTCCATAGCCTTCTCTAAGAACTGAACCTCTCCTCCTGCCGCCCGAACTTCTGATCTAAACTGACTAAGGATAGCTACCGCACCTTCTGTGGTATCTTTAATATTATCAAAAGTAGCAGCTAAATCAGTCTGAGCTAAAATCTTTAAAGCCCCAGTTACCTTATCGGCAGCAAAACCTGCTTGAGATAAGGTTCTCGCGACGTTTAATAATTCTTCAGAGGATACGCCTAACGTGGTAGATAGTCTTGTTACTTCACTACTGAGGTCGCTAAGTCCTCGTACTGATTTACCAGTAACCTGAGAAATTTTCAGCATTTCTTTTTCAAACTCAATAGCTCTACCAACAGAAGCACCAACAGCTCTAGTCAAGGCTAAGAAGAAACCTGTAGCCAAAGTAATAGATGCGAACCTTCTCGCTGCCGCCCCTAATGCTGTACCCAAATTACCTGCTGATCCAGCAGCAGTATTTAAATTTTTAGAAGTAACCTTTGCGCTTACTCCAACATTCTGAATAGCCTGATTTGCTTGGTTAAGAGATTTAGCATTAACCACAGGGTTAACATTCATCTGTACACCCTGAAGTTGCTTATTAACTAAGTTAACTATCTGGGCGGTGTTTGTCGGAGCTTGCAACTGCAACTGCGCCGTTAATACAAATTTTGACATATTCTCTTTCCGATATGTTAATATTAAAAAAGGGGTAGCTCAAAATACAATTTATGTATCGCTTGCTACCCCTTTAAGACTGTCCATACCTATATACACAAAATTATGCAACTTCTTCAGTCTTTTTTGGTCTACCTCGCTTTTTTGTTGAGGTTTCTTCCCCCTCGGCGGTCTCTGCTACTTCTTCAGCAGTTTCAGCCTCTTCCTCAGCTTTTTCTACATCTTCTGCGCTAATAGGCACAGGGATAGCTTTACCAGAATCATCTAAAAATGGCGAGAAATCGTTAACAAGAGGCTCACCTTCTTTATCAATTTCAATTCCGTCTTTATTGACGTAATATCTATCTTCGCCATCCTGTTCTTGATAACCCTCTTCTGTCCGGTAAGCCACAAATCGCATACCTTCTGTTTCGATCAAGTGCTCTTTGCCCGTTTCTTGATCTAGGAAGATTGCATGCCCATCAGCATTAATCATCTGGTTTTCTTCATTAGCAAAGTTATAATTCTTGAGGAATTTGTTTTCTTCAAGAGTATTATCATAGTTAGGATCTAGCTCATAGATTAAAGAGGCTAACTCACCGGCGGCTTCAATAGCCCAAGGCTGATCGCCCTTCTTATCGTATGCCTTCAAATCTTCAAACATTGGAGTAAACTTATCCTCGCCCAAAACACAAAGAGTTACCAGAGCGTTAAAGCGAGAATTGTCAGATTGACCCTCAACGGTATTAGAGTCCAACAGGGTTCTCTCCGAGATTAAGGTTCTAAACTTTGCGCGAGTCTTCTTCAAACCAAGAGCGATCTCTTTAGCTTCCTCAAGTGGGATGCCACCCTTTTTGAGTTTGCTTTCTTGCCTTCCTACTTCAGTTAAGAGTTTCTTTTCTTCGGAATCTTTGTTATCATCCCAAAGCCCTTGAGACCTCATGTACTCACCAAGCTTTTTCTTAAGAATAGCACCGCCCTCTAAAGCTTCACGAAAAGCCTTATTGTACTCAATCTGCGAGTACTTATACTCTGCCGTGGTTGGTCTCTTAACCCAAACGGTAACATCGTTATCGTTATCGTCTTTTGAGTTAACCTCTACAAATTTCTTATCCTTTTTATCGGCCATCTTCTTCTCCTTTTTCTATTACTGGTAAAATAACTGTGTGTCTGTTCCAAGAAATGTCGTACTGTGTCATTTCCGCCTGTAGGTTTCTCATTTGGGTATTTCCCCGATCTAGAATTTGTGACCGAGCATCTTCAAAAATAGCTTTAAGCTGAACTTGCTCGTTAGTTAATTCTTCATCGGACTCCCACAAAAAACCAAAGCTTTTCTCTATTGTATCCAAAGCACCGATCATAGTTGTCTGTATTTTTTTCTTAGCTATTGTATACAGTCTATCCTTCGATAACTCCTTATACTTTTCCTGCCTCTTGCCTTTTAGGTCAAGAGACTGCTTCAGTAAAGCGTTGTAATCATCCATTTTCCATTCTTTTATCTCCCTTTTTTAAGTGACTGACTAAACTGTTGTTGTCTTTGTATTCCTATGTCTTGTTTAACATCTGCAAGCTCTTTGAAATTCATCATATCTTCTTTTCCCTCTATCTGAGCTTGTCTCTGTTTTACTGTATTTCTAGCTAGCCCATCATTGAGATCGTATATCTCTTGGGCGTCCTTATTGTCTTGAGCCATAACAAATACTTCTCCGGAGTTCTTAATCTTATCGTTAGATATCATTCCGTCAACTTGGTTTTGTTTCTTCTGCGTGTCTTGTTTTTTCTTCTGGCTTATGAACCACCCATCAAGACATGTATCATCCTCTATTATTTCATCTATAGGAGCTTCTGGGCTTTCCGACACGTTATCATACATTCTAGCATACATACAAAGCCTAGCCTGCTCTTGAGTAATTCTAGAAAAGGGCACTCCAAATATCTCTGTCCCCTTACCTGCACCCCACATCCCTCGCCAAGCATCACACCTAGCGACAGATCTATACATCTCCTGAGAAATAGCATTAGACGCTCTATAATTAGTGGCACTGGGGATAGAAGCTTCTTTCCAGTCATAGAGGGATCCGTCAGGAAATTTCGTTGTTTTACTAATAAGCCATTGATTTCTAGTTAGCTCTGCACATCCTGCACATGTTATATGATCTAGAGAATTCTTTTTTAGATATAATGTTTGCCATTTTTTCTCTAGACGAAATACTTCCCTCTTAATAACGCCGAGTTTCTTCTTGTGTATAAACTCCTTAAAAGCTTCTAGCTTTTTGTCTTCAATCTCCTTCTGGACTTTTTCTGCCTCTTTATCATCTAGAGGGCTCCAGTAGTTGTTTTCTAAGAGTAGAGGGAGAACTTCTTCCTTAACATAGACACCCCTCCAATAGGCTTGATCGTAAGTCTCATCATAGATATCATAAGACTCATAGATTAGCTCTGGGGTTGGTTCATGTATATATAGAACAAGGCCGTCTCGCACCTTGTAGCGCAAGCGACCTTGTATAATTCTATATAAAGCTTTTTCGATATCTATATGTGACATCTAAACCTTTCCTTGATCCTATTCCAATATCTCTTTTCCGCTTGCCGCCAGCGCACGTCCCGAATTGTGTGCTGGCGACTATCGCGAATCATGTACTACCAGTAAGTTCCACCGCCATCGATGTCAAACTTATTGAATGTCGAATAAGAATAAGTAACCGTTGCGTTTCCACCACCAGTGTCGCCACCAGAATAAGAAACTGAAGATAACTTGTTCTTAGCACCCAAGTTGATAACTGTACCAGCATCATCTTTAAGGGTGATCTGCTCGCCCGTAGCGTGAAGGTTTGGAGCGCTTCCAGAAACGTTAACCATGTCACCACTAGTTGCTGTTACTTCGAACTCACTAGTAACTTCAACTGGGAAACCTGCGTATCTGTGATAAGGCCCAAATTTACCGAGTTCCATGATGCTTTCACGACCGAAGTCAGTACTTGCGCTCATGCTCACGATATGCTTACCGCCACTTCTGCCGGTATTTGTTTCAGCTTGAGACAAAACAGCGACAGGAACAACACAGCTTGAAATATCGACATCTGATCGTCTTACGAGACCAGACGGTGGAGTGTCAGTACCATCAAAACCACTTGCCGGAGAACCGAAACTGGTTCTAGGGTTTGGCACAACGCCAGCAGTATTGTCTGCCCAGAACTTATCATTCCCAACGAAGGAAACAGACTCTGTAGCATTACCATCAGAGGGATAAGTATAAGAAACAGAACTAACGTACATACCAGAACACATTACAACCTGTAGTGGTGCATCACCAGCGGTTGTAGAATCTGCGTCTGTAAAGATACCTAAGTAGATATCGGCTCTACCTTTACCTGCTGCAACCATATCAGTCTTGATACTATTACCACAAGCAGCTCCATAAAGAAGCTTACCTCCATCGATAACTTTTTCAATTGTAACTTCGATATCGGCAATTTCTTCCGAGTTCTCGTAAATTTCAATTTGACCCAATTCGAAGGCTTGATCAAGAGTAAAATTACTCGTGATACCAACTGATTGGACACCTTTCATCATCGCGGCATTTGCACCCAATCCTGCTGCGGGTGTATGACCCGTTTTACAGATTGCGACCGCTTGACATGCATAGAAAATTCTATTATTAAATGCCATTATTGTCTCCTTGTTAACATATATGTGTAACTATCCACCTCTGGCTTGGTTATAAATATATACACAAAAAACATAAAAAGTAGGCTAGATTGCCTTAACTTGAGTAGAACATCGAACTGTTCCCATGTATAGTTCTGGAGATAGCTCCGTTACAGACTGAGCTCTTGTCTCGCTTATAAAGCATTTTCTATACCTAAAATTATAAGACGGATCGCTTGTGTTTGGCGCATCATCTACCAATTGAGGATAAAGACCGCTAGGTAAAGCATGCTCATTAAGCTCTCCCCTATAGTTAAAAGGGTATACTCCAGATATAGCTATCTTATTTGTGTCAAACAACCAGATATTCCTATCGTTTTGATAGGCTATTTGATCCATCAGATTATTACACTCCCAATGAGTTTCTGTAATAACATAGAAAACTATGTCTGAATTTATTAACTGTCCACCACCTAGCTGATAACCCTGTAGTGATTTTGTGGGATCTACCTCTACTGCAACAGTAGGTAGTTGAACTCTAGTTTGACCTAGCTGTGCCCAATCTCCAGACCCAAACTGTGTAAACGTCCCGTTGTCAGACCTGAAGGATCCTTGCTGAATTTGCCTAAACCAAGGCACACCTTCTGCTGGAATAACATTAACCCATTTATGGGAATATTCTAGTTTAACTTCAGCACTAGTAGAAATAGCAGTATCAAAAACAACTCTACCGTCTGGATAATTTATATGGTAAGGCTGTTCTACATTGCCAGTAGCTCTAAATGTACCTCCGACAAAGACTCCGGAAATCCTTATTGGTTGCTCTGAGTTTAAAACACCTGTTTCCCAAACCCAATTAGAGCGATAGGCTTCCCACGCTTGACCGTCTGTATAGTTCGGGTCATCAATAGCGCGGAGCTTATGTCTGTCTCCGCCATAGATACCAGACTGTGGAATTTCTATATTGTAGAATGCTCCCACATCAGTAAAACCCCAATCATAAAAAGATATGAAGTTTTCGAGAAGAGTGTTTGAGAGATTAGCGTCTTGAGTATTTGCAACCGCGTTTAGATGTTTATATTGTTCGTTCTCTGCCATTATATACTCCTCTCTATAACCTTAGCTATTTGTCCCACATGGCTCTCTAGCGCTTTAGTAATAAAGTTACTTCCCGCAGTTCCAGAGAAGCTAGTCTTAACCTTAAAAGGTCTAGCTTTCGATGTCATGTGTCCCTGACCACTTCTACCAGAGCTACCATACTCAACTCCGAAATCAGCAATAATAACCGCATCTCCTAAAGTAAGTAACCAGTCTAACCAAGGTAGACGAGTTCCCTTTTCTGTAATAGTCTCTCCCGCTGGTAGGGATAATAAATTAGCAAAGTTAGTAGGCTGTATATATACAAAGATACCTCCGGAAATCTTTTTACCGGAACTTGAAAATCTTCTCATTTCAATGCTTGTAGATCCTGCGACAGATGCAACAATCGCACTTGTTACGTCTTTACCTTTAGGGACACCAAAGTCAGCCCTAAGAGTGCCCGAGTTTAGTTCTGATATTACAGGGCTTGACTCTATTGCAGACGAGACAATCCTTCTTATTGGCGATATCATTTTACCTATAGAGCTCTTAAAAGTATAATTAATCTCTTTAACAAGAGCCTTTGTTATCTCTTTCTCTATTTGAGCGGTAGTCTGTGTTAACCTAAAGCTGGAGACCATTATTATCCATTCCTTGTCCAAAAAGTAACAGCGTACTTCTCTGGGTTTTGCTTGAACCCTTGAGGATAAGCGGCGCTAGCCTTAGTAAACTTCATCGTGTGATAATTACTTATATCTCCATAAGACTTAGGTATTAGATATTTAGCCATATCTAGCTTTGGTAAGTCTGTCATCTTTGATATTATTTGTATTGAGTTCTCTGGTAGGTTTATAGCTATACCAACATCTTTCCATTGGCGAGGCTCCCAGTATATTCTAATATTGATATCCTCTTCAACTTCAATAGCTTTGTACCCTCTACCATCACAGTAAGGACACGGCATACCTCTACTAAAAGGATAAGGACCACCATCTCTATATACACTAACAGATCGTGTACGAGTACCCATAGTATCCAAATAACAGTTAGGACACTGCTCTCTCTTTTCTGGATATACCAACGTGGCGACTCTCTCAAAAAGAGTAACCGCCTCATTGTAGACGTTAAAAACGCCCGTAGGAATTACTATGGGCATATTTTATACCGTTATAAAGAATACTTTTGAACTAGTTCCACTTGGGGCTCTGACATACACTGTGCTAGGGTCTATGACCGGAATCACAATACTTTCTCCGGCAGCTAATGGAAATCCATCAGTTCCGTCTGCTGCATCCGCAGTAACTGTAGAGATACCCACATAAACCTTAACCGCATTAGTAGAGTCGGCTATGACTTGAACACCACGCGATACATGACTAGTCGTTGTTAGTTGCAGAGCAGTTGTGCCGATACTGCTTTTTCTGCCAGTTAAAAAATTTGGTACGGCTGCCATATTAGTTCTCCCTATGCGCTATAAGTGTTATAATCATCAAACCTGTCTTTGAGGCGTGAATATATTATGTCTATTGGTTCGTCAATTAAAGATGCTGATTTTCCAGCAGAAACAGAGTGATTGGAATCAATCTTATTAGCAGCAGTTAAGCCTTTAGCTCCTGCAACACCAACAATTCCGTCTCCACCATTTGGTTGAGAATCTCCTGTTTTAACTTTTTGTGCTACGTCTACAGCCATTGTTTATCTCCTTTTATTAGTTTCCAAATATAGAGCCTGATCGGGCATCATATCCGTTGTTAAATCCAGCGCTTCCGGGACTATAAGGACCGAGAATTGCTTGACCATGTATACTATTAGTTGTTTTGTAGGTCTGCATTAATTCTTCAAACTTTGCAGAGAGATCTTGATATAAACCATTGAGAGCTGTCGCAACACCTCTAAGATCAATAGCAGAAGGACCATCTCTTAAGGATAGCGAATTTGACGACTCTGTCTTTACTTCACTGCCTAGAATAATACACGCAGCCTGATAAGCTGTAAGCACAGTAAAGTCTGTGTCTTTGTTGTCTACTGGATCTGGGGTAATTTCTTTTGTCGCGATATCTACTACATAAGTATAACTAAAATCAGCTTGATCATATACCTTATAGGCAGCTACAGCTATAATCTGCTCTAGTCTAGAATCGGCATATTTGGAACTATCTAAGTCACCAATCAACGTTCTGACAAAAAGAACTAAATCTGTTGTCCAAGCCATTATAATTTCCTTTCTGAATAAAGTTAATACTATCTAACTATACACAAAATGTTCTATAAATAATATTAAAAATTAAAGTGGGTAGAAAAAGCCTCGAAGCCCTCTGTACCATGAAATAGATGAAACCTTGTATTCGGCTTTATCTTTTTGCCAGTCGTTGCAATAGGTAGTTCGAATTCATGAGCCCCTAGATCCCATGTAACTCCGGCAGAATCTCTATTGTTGCCGTTAATATCTATTTCTACGTCAGTGGGTGCTATTCCTAGATCTACAGCAGTCCCTATAAAGTTACAGCCTGTCTTTAGATGTAAATCAGGATCACTGGTAGACGCATCAATAAAGGCATTAGCGTATGTATCTGTTGTAACATTGCTTACTCCGGTTATAGCTCCAACCGCGCCCCAATAATCTAAAACAGCACTAGCATTCTTGAGGTTCCAGTAGTTATTATCGTATCTTAATATAATTATATTCTTAGCTACAGAACCCTCGTTATTTAGAGTGTCGTAAAATATATACCCAGAATTACTGGAATTATCCCCCACATTATTATAATAATATGTATTGTTGTATACATAAGATGCTACAGAATTAGAAGAATGGTGAACAAAAAGATCTGCGCTTGATCCGCTAGTATTGTTGAAAATAAAGTTATTAGTGAAATTTGTTGCGCTAAGATTTCTAATTACGTAAACATCTGTAGAAACATCGGACGTACTTCCGAAGTTATGAACTAAGCAGTTCTGAAGATAAACATCAGAAAGCCCCGTGTTAAACTTCACTCCATATGCGCCGTTATCATTTCCGTTTATATCTAACCAAGATATAACTGTATTGCTTTCGTTTACATTAATAGCATAAGAAGTTGGGCCCGACGGCTTAATAGTGGCGCCCGACCCAATTGTCCCATCATGTCTAGTAGATGGATCAGCAGTTAAGGTTATCTTCGAAAGGTCAAACACTCCATTAATAGATACATTCTCACTAAATTCACTATCGTCATAACAATCACCTTCTGCTGTGTCTTGCGATGCATAAATACTAGTATCGGATAAATCAGACTCCCACGCAGATATAGTACTGTAGTCACGCCCTACTGCTGTGCCTATTGTTTTTGCTACGTTGGCCATGTCTTATTCCCTTATACTAAATTCTTATAAACCATGAAAGTATGGATATCACTAGAGTAGGTGGTAGCTCCAATCACGAGTTTTCCCTGAAGCTTCCAAGTTCCCGGGGAAGATAAGTCTCCAGAGACTGTTACATATTTAGCTTTTCCGTCAGTACCAGTATTAACAAGAACTCCGGTTTTCGATAGAGTTACATCGTCAGGCCCCTGAAGTATTATAGTGATAGTAGCAGAACTAATATTAACAACAGAACCATCGTCTTTGAAGGTTAGTTGGAACGTAGTCCCTATATCGTTAACATGTATTTCGTTAGATGCCATAGTTACCCCTCAAATATTCTTAATGTTTCTATGCTAGCGTCCACATTTTTTGCTGTATTAATAGACGCAATCTTGCCTATATCCGTATTGATATACACAATAAACTCTTCGACATCTGGGAATTGACTTATTTTTCCAACAACTGAAACACTAGCGCTAGTAAGCAATGAAACAGCACCCTCTACGTCGGTAGACACTATCCCGGCAGCAGATATGGTTACACTAGTGTTCATGCTAGTAGATGCAAACCTTTTGACAGTTCCCGATGTTACAGTGGAAATTGAACCCAATATAGAAACAACCCCAGCCTTCTTAGTCATTGCTTCTGCTTTGGTGACTGAAATTGTTGCCGCCATAGATGCCGCAGCATTATTCCTAGCCTTAGCAGTAACGGACACCGAGACCGAACCAGAGATAGATGCAGCTGCGCGTATGGGGACTTGCCCGGAGGCGGAAACTGAGATGGAAGCTGAAACAGATGCCGCTGCGTGTTTCTTGACTTCCGAAGCGACGGAAACCGCAATAGACCCCGAAACAGAGGTAGCTGCGTTTTTCTCAATTAGTGCAGCAGCGGAAACTGCTATAGATGCCGCAATAGATGTCGCTGCGGTTTTTAGTGGCGTTCCCTCAGCAGAAATCGCGATAGAGCCTGAGATAGATGTAGCTGCTTTTTTCCCGATTACCCCAGCAACCGAAGTCGCGACAGAGCCTGAAATAGATGTGGCCGCATTCTTCTTGATTAGCCCAGCGGCTGAAACTGCTATAGATCCTGAAATAGATGTCGCCGCGTTTTTCTTAATTAGCCCAGCAGCGGAAACCGCTATAGAGGCTGAAATAGATGTTGATCCAGTTACCGACCCGCTTGCGCTAACGGAGATTGAGACAGAACCTGAAACAGATGCAGCAGCGCTTTTCTTAACTAACCCAGCAGCAGCAACAGCGATAGAAGCTGAAACAGATGTAGCTGCACCCTTCTTAATCAGCCCAGCAGCAGAAACCGCGACTGATGCCGAAATACTAACAGCTCCTGAAACAGTTGTTATACTACCTGTTGGCTCAGATGAGAAAGGTACGGATGAAAATGGGGTTGCTGAAAAACTCATTTATAACCCCTTTTTTACATAGTTAAGATATTACCAACTGCTTAATATTATATACACAATGTTTATGGATCTAAAAACAATATAAAATCTTTCTGGTTATTATTATAAAATTGCATGACCCTCAGGTCTAACACGAGAAGCATCAACTATTGAATGTGATAATAGATCTTCGTTATCTTGTAATAGTTTTAAAAACTCATCATATTTTGGATGATTGACATTTGCTAGACTCTTCTCCTTAAAAGTAGCTATTCCACCTCTCATGTCGGGCCAATCTCTTAACATTGTAAGATTAACTCTTGTAGAATTATGCTCTATGGCTCTTTCAATAAACAAGGGGATATCCGTAAAATTATCTGATTCGACTACCATATTTAATATAAAATCTTTACCTAGCTTAGATATAAACTTCATAGCTTTGTCCATATCCTCAAACTTTCCTCCCAGTCTGGTCTTTTCATATATATCCTTACTGGCAGCATCAACACTCATTTTGATTCTGGTTATATTGTTATGAATGTGAGAAAGGGAATCCCAGTACTTAGGAATCAATAATCCATTAGTAAATAATTCAATATCGAGATTATCGTATTTTTTAATATCAAAGGTTTGTAATATTTTAAGCCAAGCAGGACTTGCTAAAGGATCTCCAGACCCTATGGCAGAAATAAACTTTATGCTATCATGAAAGGTATCTAGCACATTCTTTGTCTGTCTAAAGATTTCATCTTGACGCTTCTCAATTATAGGTCTAGACCTACAAGACCAGCAGTGCAAATTGCAAGTCATATCATTTGCAAAAACAATTACAGATGGGCCTCTTGTCATTACCGGAGTCATATAGCTCTGTATTGGAGGATCTACCCTCCCAGCAATAGGCATGGCGCTATTCTCCAGTAGAGGTAGAACGCAGTTCTTACAGAAGGAATCGTCTTGATTGAGCCACGCACTTCTTAATTTTTGGAATCTTTCATGATTCCATACTTTCCACAAATTTTCGTACTTCCCCTCTATTGTTACTTCTGAAGAGTCTGTAAACCAGCTAGGGCAGCAAGTTATATAGCTTGCCGGATGGACATGCAGGGTATTAAACGGATTTTCACAGAACTTCATTTAATAAACCTCTTACCTAGATTTTCCGAAATAGAATCGGAGAATACAAAGTCTTTCCAAAGGCATCCAATCGGCTCTAGCCACTCCTTGAACATAGCTATATTCTTATGGTAGTTTATGGGCAGTAATGTTGTTTTAGTTTTCATAGCTAGGGAACATATTGCCAGATGTAATCTGTCTGTTGTAATCCCCTTAAACCCGTCTGTAAGGTTCCAATAATCTTCCGGAGTATGACAAAACATGACAGGGTCTACCTTTAGCTGAACCCTTACGTGGTGATGTACAGATCCTCCGTTTCTTCTGAGGAAAATTTCAGATCCGCTTTTATTCATCTTTGGTTCGGGAAAGTTAAACCCTAAAGCTAAATCTGGAGCTATTTCTCCACCACCGATTATGTCCCGGCTAATAGACTCCCTAAAAAACATCTTCTCGCACTTAAGGTCTTCCTGCCTTATTACGCTCTGAGGCAAAAGCCAACACGGTATGCCCGACTCAAACGCCTTTATTCTTATAGCGGCAGCTGGTGGGAATCCAATGTTTCCACCCCCAAAGAGTAATAGCTTGTCACACTTCGGTATTGGATCTTCCGCTAGGGCGTTAACCGTAAAGTGTTCTATATTAAACTCTTTACATAATTGTCTCGCAGCCAAATATAATAACTGATCACCCATGTTTCCTATACCATCTACTATACCTACAGTCAGCCCGGAAAGCGGTTCAAAAATTGGTTCAAATAGAGATAGATCAATAAGTCTCATTTTATTTACTCGAATTTAATCTTGGGAGAGAGCATTGAGGTATATCGCACTTATCACATATGTCATGCCATTGGTTGTTTATTTCAGAGAAGTCATAAACTTCTACCCCCAAATCCTCCGCGCTGTTTCCTTTGGTGTACCATTCAGTTGTATGACTCATGAAGACCTTCCAGTAATTTTTGTCCTCATTCTTGAGAACTTTACTCCAAGCCTCCGGGCATGTGGGATCTTCGTGAACCTTGTTGTATACGTCTCTTTCTATTAATCTAGTTACGCTTTGCACTCTATCCCCCATCGAGCGATGAATAGCAAACTTGTATATATCATCCCACTCATCTATGATTTCTTTCAGCGCGACTGCTCTTGCGTGACGCTTCATGCCTTGCCAGTTTTTTATATCTCCACCCGTTCCGAGTATTATGTCGATCCCCTTCCCTGCACAGACTCCAGCTATTGCGCCTGTGACAGAATTTCCTGCGGCTCTAGGTATGTGAATAAAAACAGCTCTTTGTGGTAAATATATCATACTTTATTCCTCCGGGCAAATTACAAACTTACCGCTTTCCCTTCTTATTATGACGGCTTCGGGCAACTCGCTTTCTACGAAAAAGTGAGCACTAGATCTTTTGAAGTGATCAGCTTTGAAATTGGCCGCTTCCTGTATATGATTTTTATCCCGAATTTCCTCTTTTTCTGTTGGATACATTTCTAGAGAACCATATCTTATTCCGTGCCTCTCTAGCCACTCCTCTGTTATGTCTCGATATTTTTCAAGTCTTGCCGTAACTATTCCACGACAACGGGTTTTGGGTATCCTGTGATAGAATGGCTCAACATTCTTTATATATTCTATATAATCTTCTTCATTTATGCATTTGCTATATGGAACATTTGGACAGAGTATTCCATCAAAATCTAAGAGAGCACTTTCTATGTACACGCAATTAAATAGGTTCCATTCGAGTATATGGGGAGGCATGAGTGATTTTGCAAAAAAGTCTACCTTGTCTAGCGCGTCGGGATGAGCATAAACGGTAGCATAAATCGCATCCTCTTTTATTTTCTCTCTTATGTCTGCAATTGCCGTACCTGCGTAGACTGTATCATCAACAATTAAAACCTTACCTCCAGAACCCTCATAGTCTCTCATCCTTATCCCACCAAATCCTGAGCAGGCCGACATGATCTCAAGCTCATAGGAAGACTTATTCATTGTATAGAGTGGCAAATTTAACCATAAGGCAATCATACTAGCTGGAAACATTCCCGACCTTGGTATTCCGAGCACGCCTTTTAAGTTTAGATGGCCCATTTGAGGTAATAGAAGGTCTCTACAGTCTTCAACAAGTTGTGAGGTTTTTATATATTCAGTACCAAGAAATTTTTCGTTTCTACTGTGTTTTTTATCGCAATCTATCTTGTATTGCGCTCTTTCTCCCGGAGTGGCGTTTTGGCACCATTGCCAATTTGGCGGGCTATAAGTCATTTCCTGTCTGAAAAACTCACAAAATCCCGACTGTGCACATTGACATTTTTCCATACTTTTCTCCTAAATCCTTAACTTAATCAACAAACATTAAAAATGCTGACCCCAAATCTCTATAGAAAGTATGCGGAGCTTTGTTTGGAGATCCTGAACTACCCGTGCCGGAAGGGAGGTCGCACGGGGAATCGTCACCGTCACCATTTGAGTCAGTTATATACTTTATCGTTAACGTGTCTGCATCTGTTATACCTGTAACGAGATAAGTATAGGTTGAAATGTCAGTTCCGCCTCCTCCGTGGGCACCTCCTCCGGGTTCCATTTTGTAGACAGTAACATGATCTCCAACCTGAGCATTAGCCACGGAAGACCCATAGTTTGCCGTATAGGTTGGGCCAGAGCCAGAACAGCTACTTAAAGCAACACTAGAATATATTGTAATAGTATTTCTTGCCATTAGTCTGGTAAATCCTGACCTATAATAAATCCATCAAAAGTGGTTCCAGCGTCATTCGTGCAGAGGAATCCATAAACATCTGTATGGGCTGTTGCGGTAGACATGGTTGGGGTTATATTTCCAGCCCACCTAACCGTTGCTGCTGTATTGCTAGCGTCAGAATCAACATCAGCCCAAGAGACCGTGTTTGCAGAGGATGCATGTTGCGTAAGTCTAATGATAAACCTTTGCCCTCTTTTTGCATTAGCAAATATTATCTTGTTTACAGTGCCGACACTACTATTGGAAGGTAAAGATTGATTTTGATAATTACCAGTACTTAAATCAAAAGTAAGAGTTCTTGCGGAAGACGCTGTGGGTGTATCGTTAGCCGGGACAGCTTCTTGAACATATGAACCACCAACTAAATTTAATCTATCTTCGCTCTCGTCCCACTCTAAGTAAGAACCAGAAGTAGCTCCAAACAATTTAACGTCATGTCCTGTGTCATTAACTCCTACGGTAAGGGTGCCAGCTAGCGTTAATCCTCCACTAACCAAGGTCATTAAATCCCCATCGCTCGTATGGCCAATCGTAGTGCCGTCGATAATAATGTTATCAACCGTTAAGGCAGTAAGAGTTCCTACCGATGTAATCGCTGATTGGGCAGCTTGTGTGACAGTAAGAGCAGTACCGCTTGCGTTACCTGTAACGTTGCCCGTAAGAGGCCCAGCGAATCCAGTTGCAGTCAAAACCCCGGTACTGGAATTGAAAGTTAGGTTACTACCTGACTTCGGCCCCAAATTGCCAGTTGCAGCAGTAACGAACAATGGAAAACATGTTGTGTCGGTAGATTCGTCAGCCACAGTTATCGCCGTAGGTATGCCACCAGTAGCAGCCTCCCAAGCGGGCGCTGATCCAGCACCTGTAGCAGTTAATACGTGACCATCGGTACTCGCAGCCAATCTGGTAAGCACGCCGCTAGCATTACGATAATAAATATCTCCCTCTGCATCACTGCCCATTGTAACGGTAACACCGGCCAATACAGTCCCAGTCGATAACGTCCCAGACGTAACAGTGCCAATCGTGACTAAATTTGCGGCAGATGTAATAGCTGCCTGCGTGCCACCAGTAACGGTAGCGGCAGTTCCGCTTGCATTGCCCGTAACGTTACCCGTCAAGGCACCGGCAAAGAGTGTAGACGTAAGAAGCCCGCTACTTGGGTTATATGTTAGTCCCGTATCAGTCTCAGCACCCTGAGATCCCGTCGCCCCGTCTACAAAGAGTGGATAAACGGTTTCATCGGTACTATCGTTAGCGCTGACAGTAATACTGGTTGCGTCTGTTGCCAACGTGGCGGTAGCAGCGTTACCCGTACAACTACCAGAGCTACCAGAAACTGTCGTTTGGTCGCCAGTATTGCTCCCCGAAATACTAGCGTCGGAAAGCGCTGTGCTTAACTGAGCTACGGTAAATGAACCCAGAATAGCAGCGTTGCCTGTCGATGTAATATGTCCCGTTAGATTGGCATTTGTCGTTACCGTAGCGGCGTTGCCTGTACAGCTACCAGAACTACCAGAAGCATCGCCCGTAACGTTGCCCGTAAGAGGCCCCGCGAATCCAGTTGCTGTTAAGATACCTGTATCAGAAGCGAAGGTTAGATTGGTGCCAGACTTTGGTCCCACATTACCCGTTGCCGCAGTAACGAACAAAGGAAAACACGTAGAATCAGAAGATTCGTCTGCTACAGTTACAGTGGTCGCAATAGCAGCAGTACCGGACGTGCTTTGATTAAGGGTGGGAAACGTACAGTTTGTTAGAGTTCCAGATGCTGGCGTTCCCAATACGGGCGTTACCAACGTTGGACTAGTAGCGAATACTAATAATCCGCTACCTGTCTCATCTGTAATCGCAGTAGCAAGATTTGCAGAGCTAGGCGTTCCTAAAAATGTTTCAACACCAGTACCAAAAGTAATTGTGGCTTGAGCTCCAAGGCTAGTTCTCACGGTAGCTCCACTCTCTACTACCCAGCCACCAGCACTGCCTACGATAAAATTACTATCTGAACTAGCTAGAGCAGCAATCGCAGCAAGATCGGCATCATACCCCTGCACATCGGAACCTATAGCTACCCCTAGGTTAGTTCTAGCTCCACCAGCGGTAGAAGACCCAGTTCCACCATGAGCCACGGCAACATCAGTAGCCTCCCAGTCTCCGCTAGATATTGTTCCCACTACGGTAATCTCGGGAGACAAAGCTCCGCTAGCATCTAAGTTTACGGATTTCCCAGCAGGATAAGTACAGAACACAGTATGTGTGCCAGAACTCAAAGTAATAGCACTCGTATCTCCAGAGCTATTCGCTAGGATTGTAGTTCTAGCGAGAGTAGTCCCCGACAAAGTATATGTCCCAATTCCTACTTCCCAAGCATTATTAGCGTCTTCTATAACATAATAGGTTGTATTACTATTTCCTATTACGGAAAAAGTTTGATAACCAACAACTGCCCCCGTGAGAGTTATCGTTCCCGTTCCGGTAGTTGTAGTAGTTTCTTTTACTCTATCTTTAAGTACTAAAGCCATTACCCATGCTCCCTATAAATTAAGCAAAGGTAATATCAAAATCACCCGCCGAAACGATAAACTGATCTGTATTCTCAACAAACTTGGTAGCAGTCAATGCTCCGTATAATAAAATGTTTCCAGTACTAGCCGCATCTGCTATAAAAATACCTGATACATGACCCCACTCATTGGTCGCAGCAGCAAATGTTATTGCGCTTTCATTATCGGTAAGACCGCTGGTTCCACCGGCACTCCAATATGCATCACCTCGAATACTACCAATTCTAGCATAAGAACCTCCGGATAGTTCATGAGTAAGGGTTCCAGCCTCAAGTTGAGCTGCATCAAATTTACCCACTAGTCCCACATAAACGTCTGGCTGAGCATAAGTCGTTCCTCTTAAAAGGTGGTCTATAAGCTTATTTTCTAAATGGTTTGACATTGCAGTCATGATATATACTCCTGTAATAATATGTATAAATTATAGTGTGATAATTCCTGCGACAACCTTATCTATATTTAAGTCATCTATATGAGGTCTGTCAGATACTGGCTTTCGTCCATCTATTGCTGTATCTTTATTTCTTACGTCATCAATATTAATCCCCAAAGCTTCAGACAAATCCCAGTAAGGAATCTGCCATTGTCTCTTGGCAACCATATTTTCTCCACTAACAGCTGACGACTGTCTATCACTGGCGGTGCCGCTGGAAACTTCTGTAACTATATTGTTCTTGAAGCCGGACGAATTCAGTACTAATAGATGCTTCTTCTCTATTTCTGTAAATGGCCAATTGCTATTTTCAGACTTTAAATTATCTGAATAAGCTTCTATGTCATTCCACATGGCAATTATATCTAACTCTCTCGAATCCCCATACCAAATCTCTGACCCAGAAGACCCAAACACTTTATGTCTAGGACTTTTTAGTCTTTTTGCAAGAAACGCGGTAACATCTATACTTTCTGCCCCAACAGTTTCTTCTCCTAGCGTCAACAGGTTTGTTTTCTTTGCTGTATTAACTCCAGTTCGCTCAAATCTATACAAAGACGCTCTCTCTAGATACTTCATAAGCAATGAATCATTAGACCTCAAACCCGTGATACCGTCAAGAGGAAAGTTATCTACATTGCATATTACTTGAGCGTTGGTTAAATGTATGCGATCATAAGAGAACGCTTGCACTATATCCCCATCTTTATATGAGGTATCTCCTTCTGTGCTATTGATCTTTATTAGCAATTCCATTCTTTACCCCTAGTTTATATTAAAGCTCATTCAAGTATATATACACAAAAACTAAAAAAAACCGCCCCATTGTTGCCAACAGGACGGTCCTTTAAACTCAGGTAAAGTACTTAAATTAGAACGAGCCAGCGAGAACTCTTCTATTATCTAGTACACCAAAGCCTAATTCAGCCCAGCCATAATACCCTTGTCGTTGATGTCGGTGAAGAGCTTCGTCTTCATAAACTTCAACTTCTTTCTTAAGAGGCATTACAAAACTATCGCTACTTGCTTGGTCAAGACCAATGATAAGTTCGACATCTGTGCTAGCCAACGAACCACCAAGATCACTCGTGAAGTAATTTTGATATTCTTGACCATCACCAAATTCGAATAAGTCGTGCAAGTTAACACCGAAGAGTCTTGTCAAAGGAGCTCCGTCATCAGCCGATTCGTAAATTTCACGTCGTGAAACTTCGTCAAGCTGATCAACACCCCAGTTGCGGATATCTTCAATAGCTTCTGGCGACAAGTACATGTCAGTAAGGCGACCGTTAGCAGTGACGCTATTACCGCCACCATTACGTCTCATGACTGTCTTCATGAGCGAAACGATACGTTTGGTGAATTGACCAACCGCAGCATCTGCATCATAAACCAAAATATTTCTGTCAACAGCAGCAGCGAGCAGTGTGTGCCAGCCGTCGTCGTTGATTTTCTTAACAAACGATGATTCCAAAACTTGCATTGCGCGAGCAACAACGTTCCAGTTAGCCTCACGAGCATATTTAAGCAAGAAGTCAATCGAGCTAGTAATGCCGTAAGTGTTAACCATTACGTAATCGCCTTCGACGCTACGTTCTGGAATACGACCGTGACCCGGATTGGTATAAGCGACATGTTCGCTTTCTGTACCCGGAGCAAGAAGATCGAGTGGGAATTCAGGGGTTGCGCCCGGTTCAAGTGGCATAGCTTCATAAATTGAAGTTACGACATCGCCGAACAAAACTCCTTTACGTAGTGGCGTTTCCAAAGCCTTTGCGATTTCTCGCTGAGCTTCGATAGCCACCGCTTTATCTGAACTACCGGATTGTTTTAGCAATGCGATGAATTCATCGGAAGGACGTTCTTTCATATTCATATTATTATTCTCCTTTTATGAGCTAAAAATTACGGTAGGTTGATTTCTACTTTGGCATACCCGTCTTGATCTATTGAACTTACAAATGTTCCAATGGAAGATCCCGCTCTGCCCGTGTCATCTGAAATACATCCGCTATTAGCGATTGTTCCATTTAACTGAACATAGGCAAGGTCGCCAGCTGCCGCAGCTGTTTGGCAACTAAGGTTGTTGGTAACAACATATCCTTTACGAAGAATGGTAACTTTACCACCCTTTTGCACTTCATCCTTATGTTGATTAATATGCTGACGAGTAAGGTCAAGATTGACCATATCGTTCAACAAAATCCCCATAGGGGCTTTCCCGGATGCTGCCGTATATGTAACCAAGGCTGCGCCTTGATCCATAGCAGAACCCGATCCGCCGGTGCTCACCGAAACAACACCACCTCTAGTAGCAGTTTCATTCATGAAAAAGCTAATGTCGGTCTGTAATTCATTTCTATCTGATTTAAGAGCCATTATCTATTTCTCCTTATAATTATTTCTTAAGATTAGCCGTTGATTTAAGTAAAGATCCAAACCAATCGCTAGCTGTCGAGCGAAGTTCAACCGCAGGGTCGTCTTCGTCAATAGCTTCAGCCATTGCAATGTTCTTTTCCACTTCTACTTCTTCGAGATCTTCAGCAGATGCTTCGGACTCGTCAATCTCTTCCTCAAGAAGTTCGTCGTCGGCCTTAGAGGCTTTCTCGTCCTTCTTGTCTTTTTTATCTTCATCTTTATCTTTATCTTTATCTTCGTCTTTCTTATCTTTGTTGAGCCAAGGTGGCATTTTTGCAACAATAAAATCGAAAGTCTCTTGATCAAGATCTTCAAACTTAGCAATAGCCTCATCCAGCGCTTCGCCTTCAAGACCTGCTTGGGTTAAAGCAATAGTTCTCTTTTCGAGAGCTGCGGCTTTTTCAATTTCGGCTACTTTAGAAATAGCTTCTTCTTTAGCGGCTTCGGCTGAAGCCAGTGATACTTCAAGTTCTTCCACTCTAGATAGAGCTTCTGTAACTTTAGACTCAAGAGAGGCAGAAGCCTCGTCTTTAGCAGAAATAGTTTCTTCGAACGTTCGCAATTGAGCTTCAATCGCTTCGGCTTTCTGAGTTTCCATTTCCTGCTTCATAGTCTCATTAGCTAGACAAGCTTCGGCCAACGCGGCTTTCACTTCATCCAGCTGTTTCTGTAAAACATCGGACATTGTAGTCTCCTTTATTGATGAAACAGTAATAAGTTTACTTTTACATTCACTAAAACTTTGACTATCATTTAAAATGATACTTCGAGGATTAGCAGGTTTAGAAACCAAGCCCTTGCCAGAGAAAGATATATTTCTTAATAATCTACCTACTTCATAACCCTCATACTCTCCTGTTCCCCCGTAGGATCGGAGATGCTTCGACAAAAATGCAGAAGCCTCTTCTCTCGCCACAACCTTGCTTTCGCCCTTAGAATTTCTTAGAGCGTAATCAAAACTTGGGAACAAACATTCCATGGATACAAACCATTGATTTCCTTCCTCAATCTCTTCTATAAGATTAGCCATACGTGCTTGAAGATCCATATCACTCCAAGACCTATAGAGCACGGCGTTTGTGATAATATTAAAGTCTTCAGGAGAACCAGCTTGACTCCAGTCAACGGCTCCATCTAAAGATTTACCACTAAAATCGACCACATAATTTCCTGTAATGTGGCCAATGATATCTTTTTCGTCGTGCATATAATTAAATTGTTTATCTTCGGGAGTTGAGCGTGCTGCCCACATCTCTTGAGGATCAAAAACATCATCGTTTTTATTCCAGCCGCTACTCACTAAAACAGAGCTTAGGTAATAAAGATCAAATTGCTTATCTTCTTTATTATCGGCGACTGTATGAGATAAGGCAATAGCCTTTTCTTCATCGGTTATCTCTAGATCGATAGGAGCACAGTATGCAATTGTGCAATTGTTCTCTACTAGATCTTGGATACCGTCTTTTATTTCTTGTGCATATGCTTTCATGTGAATCTCCTTAAGAGGTAATACACAAAAAATACAGTTTGACTATCTTTTTAACTAAAACTAGCAAAAGTGGAGGCGTAGATATATCGCATTTCATCAACACTAGGTTTCTTGTTCTGTGCTTTTGAAAAACTAGCGATAGAAGTTTCTATATCATTCTTGAAATCGCCCGACGGTTTTGTACCAGAGTCAATAATAGCTTTTATTACATCTGCATCAATATCCATGAACGGTTTAACTCCAGTCAATATGCAAAGCTTGAGATATTCTAGCTGGTCAAACTCTGACTTTGTTAGGCTTCGAGCGTTCTTCTTATTGAAGTGTGCTAGAGCCATAGGCATAACCAACTCAGAAATATCTTTCTGCGCTTCATAAGCCCATAACGTAGTAGATACGTCACCTTTACTGCGAGGTAGAACTCGCTTTTGTTTTCTCTTTTGCTTATCTCTAGCGTTTTTAGGTCTCCCTCCGTCTGGATCAGGAGTCGCGGTATTCGTGTCTTCTACTGTCGGTTTTGTAGTCTCATCAACCTCTACTTTGTTTATCTGGTCAATCTCAGATACTGGAAGACCTAAGTTCTCAAGGTAGATATCATTATCCAAAACATCTTTAGTAAGTGCGATCTTGGCTATATCTTCTTTATGCTGTGGGTTATGATACGGCCCTGCCTTCTTGGGTGAGAGCGCATCGTTAACTCTAGATCTCTCTTCTCTACGAACTCTAATTTTCTCGATAGCTGGTAGCTCTCTGAATCTTTCGAGAAGCGTTTCATGAGATATAATGTCTCTATCTGCTAGCTGGACTAGTAATTGTTTCTGTGCAGCTTCGTCTGCCAATATAATTGAGTCGAAGTGAATTTCTGCGGGGAATCTAAAGCCCATAGCTTTCTGAATGATCTTAATCTCATGCTTCCAAAAACCCTTTAAGATTTCACGACCATACTCAAGTCTTTCTACTAAAGTCTTCAGACTAACAAAGTTATTGGTATATCCACCACCTGAAGATGCTCCAGTCAGAGTGGGAGGAATTCCAAGACCTGCATATACACTCGTGAGTATTGGCTGGTATTTTTCTGAACCTAAGAACTTATATACCTGACTGTTGCTTTCTTTAAAATCAATCTCAGGACCCCAAACTAAATCCATAGTTCCACCACCAACATTACTGGCAAGAATATCCCTAAGCTTATTAATAGCCGCCTTAGTAGGTATAATCTTATGGTCTAGATCGCCAATTCTCCACAGTCTAACATTAGATATAGCTCCATCAAGAGCTGCTAGATCTGCAAGTTTCATTTTTTCTAGCATAATGATATCGTCGAGGATCGCATAAATCATTGGGTTTGCCCAAAGGTTCCAATCATCTTTTTTGTAATGGAACATTCTCACTTTGTCTTTATCTAGAGGGATTTCTCTTTCCCCCTGCGAAAACCTCTTCATCATACCGGCAGGTAGGTTCTGTTTTTTTCCGTCTCCAGACATCATCAAAGAGTTCATCGTTGTCTTTGATACCTTTAGTACATACTCGATATCTCCAGTGAACATTGACGCATTAGCATTCTTAACATCGACGGCTAGAGGGTTGAGAAAATCATACTTCCAAGGGATCTCTCTCTTAGTAAAATCTATATCTTCAATCTTCATATCTGCGGCAGCGGTGCTTCTCTTAAGTTCAGCTTCTTTTTTCTTACTTATCTTCGCAGTGCTTCTCTTTACAGTAACGTTACCACATCTATATAGATAATTTAAGAATCTCTCTGATCTATCCAGACCATCAACTTGTTCGAACCATTTTCTATAGAATCTCTCAATCGATTTGTTTGGGTGAACAAGAGTAATGCCTTGAGATGCAAAATCCCCCATCAGATCGATAACATTTCTGATAATTCCGACTTTATCGTATGCCTGCATACACATCTTTATAATCCGTTTTTGCTGTGTTGGAACAGCTTCGCCGGGACGAAAGGAAGTGTAGTCGCTCTTGTCAAAACTAGGACGAACAGACCGCGAGGACTCGATATCTAAGAATGTTCTATTGTTGTAAGCAAAGGATTTTTGTATGCCATCATAGGCGTGAACCGTATCGGAAGATGCCTCATAAGCCTTGCTGCGCTCTTGGTCATTTCCCCACGTTAAATAAAGATCATCTGCCATTGGTATTGTTCCTTAAACAATAGTATTGATAATTCGATTACTTTTAAGTATACACAGTATTAGTATATATCGCCCATATTTTCTGTAAACCATGAAGGACCTTGATACAAGGGGCCGTTGTCTTCGTCTTTATCATTCTTATGTGCCGCCTTTTCGGCAAACCCTCCGTAATGGTCATAAGTCCGTACTGTTCTCTCTACGAACATCTGTCTAGCAGACATGTTAGCCATAATTAAAGAAGAGTAACGATCTTTTCTTATTCTTCTTTTTCTACCCGCAGCTACCTTTACTTCAGGGGTATCCCATTTCTCTCTACCCAGTCCTGTTTGTGTCATTATAATCATAGATAGCTCATTCTTAAGCTCCTCGATCTCCATAACACAATCCTCTAAGGTATCATATACCCTTCCGTTTATGCCATCATCCTCAGCAGAAAGACCAAGACTCACGGAATCGAAGTCTGGAAATAAAACTAGCTTATCTTCAAAATCTTTTCTGAGACCATGATTAGCCTCTGCAAGCCAATCGTATTTTGCGAACTGGCACATTTTCAATATATGCAGTCCGGGTTCGTCATCTGTATCTTTGGGTTTGTCATAATCTATAGTTGGCCATATCTTGACCTCGCCCTCTCTAACCTTATCTTTGTCGTGCAGGGCTTCCATAACAGCTATACCTCCACCCTGAGCGTCAAGAGCTATCTCTATACAGGGAAACACCCTCATGAGGTTTCTAATCTTCCTACCGCAGTACGAATAAAAATCATCCTCATCAACAAGGTGAGACTTGAGCTTCTCTCTATGTTGACTCCTGTTTGTAGTCCAGCAGTGAACAATACGTCGGTGGGTTTCGTTTACTTCTAAAACGACAATACTAAAGTTATCAACCTCTGACGCAGGATCAACACCAAAAATGTATTGTTTCTCTGGAACCCCCTTTAGCTGTGATTCAAAACTAATGTCCTCGCCGTTTATCTTTATGCTATTCTCTAGAGAGGCGATACAGCCCTCAATTAAAGACCTTTTAAAGAACCCTTGGCTATCTGTAGTGAAACATGCTCCATACTCCATCTGGAAGATGCCAGAGTGGATTGTCGCTCTTGCTCTTGCTACCTGACCTTCATCCATAAAGCCTGCGGGAATAGTCGTTACAGGCATGCGGATCACAGAATACTCTTGCCAAGCAAAATCCTCTGGGACATCACCCCCAAAAATATCCCTAAGCTTAGCTCTATCGCCCTGACTATTTATAATATCTTTATATCTCTTCCAGTATTCAGCGAAGTGATTGAAATCATAATAAGCAGTACCCGATAAAATAATCTGGTTTGATTTAGCATCAGCTAGACCTGTCTCCTCTTCCTTGTATTCTACACCAAGCTCAGATGCTTTTTTCTGTCTGGCCTTAGCCTTAACTTTCTCGATAGGAGAGGATGCCACAGCGGCGAAACCGGCAACAACGTTTTCGAAAATCTCTCGCGGGATAGATGCAAACTCGTCTGCAATAATATCGTTCGCGCGCTGACCACGAATCTTACTTCCATCACCCAGAGGTAAACAAGTTATAGTGCTATCTCCAATATGCATAACACATCGATCAACATCTCTTCTAGGTCCGCTGTTAGAGCCGCACAGATCCCTCAGGACGGGCGCGTTCTTCCAAATGGTGTCCATATACTCAAACAAGACTTTAGACTGCCTAAATGCCGCACCGACAACGATAATCTTTCGCGTCGGCATGAACAAAGCTCTTAGCAAGGTGTACAAAGAGAGTAAAAAAGATTTACCCATACCTCTACTACCTATCAACATAGGGAACTTTTTATTCCACACCTCTTGAAGTATGAGCGATTGAAAAGGAGATAGCTCAATATTGAGAACGTACTTAGAAACAAAAGAGAAGTATTCCGGTCTCATCATGAGCCATGCTGTTCTCTCTAACATCTTTTCTGGATCTTTATCGTGATAAAGAAAATCCATAGGATTGAATAAATTTTCTTCCTCTAGATCTACACCTAACCACGCATCTTCTATAGTCTTTGTTATATTTTTATCACTCATAATCTCTTTAGGATAGCCTCAATAGAATTGTTCTGATTTTTACCAATTATAACATCAGCGAATCCATACTCTACTGCTTGTTGCCCACTGAGTATCCAGTCTTCTTTTACATTTAATCTACGTTTAAGTATAGACTTAATCTCTTCGGGTTTCTTGCCTTTAAATGCTACGCCCTTCTTGCAACACTTAGTATACATATCATACATATCATTCTTACTGCGCTTAAGAGCCTCTGCGTTAGATATGAACTGCTTTGTCGTTCCGCTAAGCTCACATGCCCCTTCATGAATAACCCATTCACAGTTGACGTGTGTCGCTCTGATGCCTTTTCCAAATGCCGCCTGTGGAATTATACTTCCCATCGAAGATGCAGAACCATAGCAAATAAACAAAAACTTGCACTGACTAGTTGCGACCGCGTCGTAGATAGCTAATCCGGCACTTTGGTCTCCACCCACATTATATTGATGTATAACAATCGGGTCAGAACTTAAAGATTCAAGCATTACTAGATTCTTGATAAACGTTACCGCGTCCTTAGAAGATAATCCATCGTCGTCTGGAGAAAGGAATATTTCCCGAGTGCTGGATAGAATTCCGTAGTCGTGCCAATTCGCTAGGGCTGAGTAATTAGTAGGTCTATTCATGGAACATCTCGTTTAATCTCTTAAAAATACTACTAGCGACATAGAACCCATTGGTTTTATCTCCACAAAACAGAACATGTACTCCATTCCATATTTGATATTCCATAAGGGCTTTCAACAGGTATTTTCCTGTGACTTTTCTTTCTGCTATTTTGCTTTGTGTGAATTCAGGTCTTGATTTTTTCATTTCGTCAGAGAAGATAGAGCTTGGGTAATTAACTAAATCTTCTAAAGTAAACTCACAGATAATAAACTTAAAGGGAAACTCCCTCATTCTTTTCATCTCTGCCGCAAAAGCTTTCTTCTTCTTGCCTAAATTAGTTGCTATCTCTTCCACACTAAACTTTCGCTCCACACAAACCATTTCCTCAAACCCGCCGAGGGTGTAGTCGCCCGTCTTAAGCGTTTCGACACGCATGCCGTCACATCGGTCGGATTTATTAAAAATCCAGCCACGCTGCTCTCTAGTGTCTTTAATGACGGTGTAGTTTGGTATATTCTTTTTTGCCATGAGCTATATCTTCCTATAGTAACACAGTCCTACCGACTGGGCTCTAGAATTAACATCCGTGTTGGGCCACTCGGCGAATAATCCCGAAAGACATTCTACTTTCTCCCAAGTGTCAAGACCTTCGATATAGGGTCTTAACTTTGAGGCTTTCACAGATGTTGCCCCATCAAAAGCTCTTGGTGATGTCTCCCAGTCATGACAGGAGAATTTACAGCCACTCTCCACTATATTATCAAAAAACTTAAAGTCTTCTAGGTTAAGGTCAGGATCTTCTGGACCATCAAAGAATAGAAAATCAGGAATGGGAAA
>Ga0115000_10000344_pt1 | contig 43836 bp, 38 predicted proteins | sample ArcticOcean_MG_C_6_FD_89690 | JGI IMG/M metagenome (GOLD analysis project Ga0115000, IMG submission 89690) | Marine microbial communities from western Arctic Ocean - ArcticOcean_MG_CB8_128 | ecosystem: Environmental > Aquatic > Marine > Oceanic | place: Arctic Ocean: Canada Basin | collected...
CGCTGCGGTTTCTGAAGATATCACAGCAATTCGCTTTGGAACAAGCGCTAATTCGTGTGACTTGTTTAAGTCAACCAAGCCTTCCTTCTTAAGGCGACTGATAATTTCTTGTTTGTTTTTTGCTAATTCTCCAAGAGTGAAACTAGCATCGATAGTTTTAACAACTAAACTTACTCCGTATTGTTCATGAAAATTAACTGCAGCTCGCAATAATATTTTCATTCCCGTCTCTAACCCCTTCCCCGTCGATGAATAAAATTCACTGGCGATTCTTTGATATTGAAAGCTCCAAATATTTGCTTTAATTCTGGCAACTATTTTACCGTTCTTTTTTTCGACTAGTTCCACATAACAATGACCACTAGCTGCAATTTTGACGTCAGAAATCTCAGCAACTAACCAAACCTCCTCCATGAAATTACCTTCGATAATTTCTTTAATGAGTCTATTTAGCTCAAGTAAACTTAGATGTGACTCTTCTTCCGTCATTATATTGATTCAAAGACGCAAATTAATAATCGGAATATTATTTATACAAAAAAACGCATTTTTATTTACCAACAGCCTGTTAACTTTTTCCCACAATATTATTAGACACTATGCCTTAATAATCATATATTTAGTACTCATTCTTTTTATTGGAATAAACTTTGACTAGAATCATACATGCTTAAACGAATTTCACTTATTTTTTGTTGGATTTTCATACTGAATGCATTCATTGCAAATTCGCAGTGTACACAAAAAGCAACGGGAAATAAGAAAATAGGAAAGAACTACATGACTTTTGGTCAATTTTCCTGTGCTCTTGAAGAATACCTAGTAATTTATCAAACGAAGCCGGATAAACCATTTGTAAATAGGGCTCTTGCTGAATGTTATGCAGGAATTCCCGGAATGGAAAAAAATGCAATAAAGCACATCGAATTTCTGGTGGAAAAGAAAAAGTCCACCGCTCAGGATTTATGGATTTTAACTTTTGCTTATCACAAAAACGAACAATTTACAAAGTCAATCGAAACAGCGAACAAATACATTGCTGAATTTAGACCTATGGATTTGGAATTGGAAAGTATCCAAATACTCATTGGCAAATGTGAAAATGCAATTGAATTATTTAAATTCCCTCAGAAAATCACTTTTGAAAACTTAGGAAAAAGAATCAATACGCCTTGGGATGAATTAAACCCAATGATTAGTAATGACGAGGGAAAATTAATTTTTACAACAACTCGTAAAACTGTCATGGGAGGATACTCCTTTGGTAACGCCTTCCTACCCGATTTATTTATGTCTAAACTAAAAGGTGCAAAATATAGCAACCCTCGGAGTTTAGGATCAATGTTTAACAGCATTGATATCGATGAATACGCAGGCTCTTCAGCTGACAGTAAATATCTATTCATTAGCACCGATAGTGAAGGATTTCAAATTTACAATCTTAAAGTGTCGCACAAGGGACCTAGAGGAAGATCTTTCCCAAAACCTGTCAATTTAGTTGGGATTAACGACAATGCTAGCAATGAAAGGTCTGCAACAATAAATAACGACGGCAACATCATTATTTTTTCTTCTGATAGACCTGGTGGACTTGGCGGACTTGATTTATGGATCAGCAGGAAACTTCCTGACGGTAACTGGGGTGTACCCGTCAATTTAGGTCCAGAAGTCAATACTAAATTAGATGAATGCTATGCTCAGTTTAATTACGATCAGGCAAGCATTAGGTTTGCTTCTCAGGGCCACGTCAATATTGGTGGGTATGATTTATTCGAAAGCACTTTTTCTGATGACTATACAACTTGGAGTACTCCACTCAATTTAGGATATCCGATTAACACAACTCACGATGATTTAACAATACAGTTTTTACAAAACAATCGCTTAGCTTACAAGTCCGACTACAGAGATGACTCTTATGGAATGGCTGACCTTTACCGTTTAGTATTTTCAGACAGTACTCCGCAATTGACCGTCCTAAATGTAATGCTTCGAACAGACGCACTTACTAGACTCAGCATTGACAGTCTAAACGACATTCGAGATCAAAGCTTGAATGAATTGGATTCGCTTCGGTTTTTACTCGCTAACATTGATTCCATTCTGAAAATCACACCAGTTTTGGATGCCACAAATAATAACCAAACGGTTGATGGCACAGAAGATCAAACAGCATCACCCCATTCAATTATTATAGAGGTAGACAGCGTAATGATAGCTGAAGCCACTCTTCTTGTTGGTGAAAAAATTGAATTTCTAGTAGAACAGATCACGAAGCAAAACGAAAAAATTACACAAACAAACCCAAATTGCTACGCTGAAATAATAGTATCAAACTCAGATACAGAAGAGGAATACGGGAGGTACAAAAGCAACTCCTTTAGAGGCGGTGTTTTGATGATTATTGAACCAGGAAAGTATGACCTTTCAGTTGTAGCAGATGGCTATTACTCCTTAAATAAATCCTTAGTTATCTTCGATAAAAACAGGTTCAAGAAAATAATTAACAAAGAGTACACACTGCGAAAAAGAAAATAATATACGATTACAATACATGAAACTTCATTTAAAAAGACCAATCGCTTTTTTCGATTTAGAGACCACTGGAATTAATGTGGCAACAGACAGAATAGTTGAAATTTCTATTTTAAAAATTAATCCAGATGGTACTCAGGACATTAAAACTCGGAAGATAAACCCTACCATTCCTATACCACTAGAATCTTCTCTTGTGCATGGGGTTTATGACAAGGACGTATTGGATGAACCTACTTTTAAAGCTGTAGCAAAAAGCCTTTGTTCATTTTTTGAAGGTTGCGATTTAGGTGGTTTCAATTCTAACAGGTTTGATGTTCCTCTTTTGATGGAAGAATTTTTAAGAGCTGATGTCCCCTTCGAAATTGAAGGAAGAAGCTTGGTCGACGTTCAGAATATATTCCATCAAATGGAACAAAGAACACTCTCAGCAGGATACAAGTTTTATTGTGGGAAAGATTTAGAAAATGCCCACAGTGCTGAAGCAGATACTATTGCAACCTTTGAAATAATGGAAGCAATGTTAGACAAATACAAAGACAGTGCACTTGACAAAGGGGATGGAACTTCCTACACACCAGTTGAGAACGACATCAAAAAATTGGGTGAATTCTCTAAACGAGCAAATAATGCCGATTTAATGGGACGTATAGTTTATGACGAGGACGGCACACCTCTGTTCAACTTCGGTAAACACAAAGGAACGTCGGTTGAAGAAGTTCTGGATAAAAGCCCTGGGTATTACACATGGATGATGAACGGTGACTTCCCTCTGTATACCAAAAAAGTGCTTGAAAAAATTAAACTTTCTATTCTTCAAGACAAGTTGAACAGCAAATGAAAATAATTTGCATTGGAAGAAATTACATTGAACACGCCAAAGAGTTAGGAAATGAAGCTCCTACAGAACCAGTGTTTTTTCTAAAGCCAGACACCGCTTTATTACAAAAAAATTCGCCATTTTTCATTCCTGACTTCAGCAATGAAATTCATTACGAGGTAGAAGTAGTTGTGAAAATAAATCGTTTAGGGAAAAACATTAGTGAAAAATTCGCCCACAAGTACTACGATGAAATTGGGCTTGGAATAGATTTTACGGCTCGAGATTTACAAGACGAATTAAAAAGCAAGGGACTACCATGGGAAAAATCAAAATCCTTTGATGGCTCTGCTGTATTAGGTAAAAAATTCATACAAGTAACTGACCTACCTGATCCACATGGAATAAAATTTAGTTTACAAAAAGGTGATGAGATACTTCAAAAGGGAAACACAGCTGAAATGGCTTTTAATATAAATCAAATCATAGCCTATGTTTCCAAGTTCATTACCTTAAAAATTGGTGACCTTATATATACTGGTACACCTTCAGGGGTCGGACCAGTAAAAATAAATGACGAATTAAAAGGCTACATAGGAAGCCAAGAAATGTTCAACTGCAAAATTAAGTAAGTTGCCAATGTGGCTTTCGATCCACTTACCTAATATATCGTAAGCCCACATTATAAGTCCTTCCTGCTCCGGCATTTTTAGCTGTGAAGAAATTACTGTACAGCAATTCAACAGCAAAATGAGAAGTTAATTGATACTTTCCTCCCAACCCAGCTTGAGCGTAGTCAGAATTAATGGCATCTCCTCCATCAAAACCATAAGTAGGAGTATATTGAATCATTGCATATATGGTAGATTTTCCAGTAGTAAAATAGTTAACAAAAAAACTAGCCGGTGTCGACAATGAATTCCCCTTAGCTTCATTGTTATCATACCAAGACGCTGGCTTTGAAAACCGCGCTAGCAGATCAAATTCATAAAATAATTGAAACTTTTTTCCAATCTGCTGGCTGTAAAACAGCTGTGTCCAAGAGGTAAATCTGTTCCAATCCAACCAAGGTTTCCCGTTAGCATCTGCCTCTAGATCCGACGCCAAAGGAATCCAAACTGCACTCTGGATTGAAAAGTCAGGATTGTTTTTTAGTGGACTAAATTTTATTTTTGGACCAATCGATGAAATTGCTGACCGAGTGTAATTTGAAGTTTCGAAATTAAAAATTTTGACTGAAGCACTGTTTTTATCGCTATCAATCCGTACACTTTTAAATATCAAATCCATTCCCCAATTCACCCGGGCAGACTTACTAGTACCCAGTAACAACTGTCCAAAAGTTGCGTAGTAAGTGCCTCTTTCGTTTAAATCAATCAACTCTCTTTCTGAATTCCTAAAAGCAGTTTGCGTGTATAGGTTATTAAACAACTGCACATCTATTTGACCTTTCTTTAATAATTTTGAAGGTGTGTACGCTTGGATATTAGACACGTCATCGGCAGGCTCTTCATCACCGATATCTCCTGAACTGATGCTATCAGTTTGACCCACTACATTTAATGTCAATGCAATAAATAGTACAGTAATTTTAAATGTATTTATCATCTTTCTTCTTATTTCAAGTTAAACATGTATTTTCCGTTAAATGTTATATCCCTGCCAGATAGGACTAGTATACCAACGGCGGGAAATTTACCGCTAATTGTCGTCACCCCTTCAACTAATTGATTAATTACTAATGTACTAACAAGGGCACCGTCAATACTAAAAATTGTGGCTGTAACATCCTCATGCAATTTAGTAGAATTAATGTTGAGTCCACTCGCATTTACGTTAAAACTAATATCATTTGGCGCCGACAATTCAACAATACTCAAAGCGCTACAATCCCCCTGATTGCTTCCTAAAAGTGCTGCACCGTAGAAATGGTTATACTTGGTACAAAGAATCGTCACATAAGAATAATCACCAATACCAATTGCTGCAGGTAGAACATATGTCTGAGCACCAGTCAAACTTCCCAGAGCCTCTAATCTAATACTAAAGCCATCTACTCTCATGGCATCCCCAATGTAAATATCTAAGTCAGGACCAGAATCTGAAATGAAATCTGCAGATAAATTTAAATTGATTGAACCGTCTGCTTGCACCTCTAACGTAACCGATCCTTGGACATCAACATCGCCAGCACCAACAAAGATTCCTGTTCGTCTGCAATTTTCAGCCTGGGCAAAAAAACTTGTCAAAGTAAATAAAGAAATTAATGTTAAAATTTTCATGATGTTTAAATCTAGGTATTAGTTAATAAATTATTGGTTAGTAAAATTGAGTTTTTATCTATGTTCACGTAATTGTGTTTACTCAATTGAGTAAGTTGAGTTGTAATACTTTGTCTTGTTGCGTTACAAATAAATGCTAGCTCACGATGTTTTAGATGAGTTCTTATCAAAACTTCACCATTCATCAATTTACTTCCAAATCCCTCTCCTATCCCTTTTAAAACAGCCTTCAACCTAGTCTTTAAGTCAAGTGTTGAATTCCGCAGTAAGGTGCACTGGACTCTGTCAGCTTGCAACATATAATTTTGAACAACCTCACTCTTCACATCCAAGTTATGCTTCATGGTACTCAAATTGAATTCTTCTATTTCAACATTATCGGACAAAACTTGAGCTGAATTTGTTCTCTGATCAATATTGAACATCCCTTCCACACCAAAAAACTCTCCCTGATGAACAAAATGAGTAAAACTAGGAAGTTGATTTTCCAATGAACCACCCAACATAATCATACCTTTCTTTAATCGATATACTTTGAAAACTGAATCCTCTTCTGAAAAAACAAATTCTCCTTTTTTAAGCTCTTTCACAATTCCTAAAGGAAACCGTTGTTCTTGATTTTGTACTCCTGAATAAATTATTGATTCTCTCATAGCTTTGCTTTTTTGATCTAAAACAAAACTACCAGACAAGTATCACGAAAGTATCACGAGACAATGTTCGTTGTATCAAATGCATATTTCTGAAGACTATCTCGATATATGCCTTACCCATGAAAGGGTGAAAAAGAAGAAATTATTTCACTGCTGCTAACGAATTCGCCTTATCTCTAACAACTTTTAATTTCGAAAGAAAACACTGTTCCTTTCCCTATTTTTGATTCAACTTGAATGAGCACATCATGCAAATCCAGCGCTTTTTTTACTATTGCCAGACCAAGACCTGCCCCTGGATTATTGTCCTTATCACTGCTTAACTTTTTGTAACGATCAAATACAAAAGGCAAATACTCTTCCTCAATCCCAACACCAGTATCTTCAATTTCAACTTTCAAAAAATTATTTTGCTCACTTACACTTAACGTAATCCCTCCTTTTTCCGGAGTGAACTTTAATGCGTTTTCAATTAAATTTTGAATTGCTCGCTCCATTAAAGCAATATCAATTTCCACTTGTGAAACAACGTCAATATTTAATGACAAAGTGATTTCTTTCTTTTTGGCTAATATCTGGTACCTACCTACTACATCATTCAACAATTCACTGAGGTTAACCCTTTCTTTTTTCAGTATTACTTTATTTGATTCTAACTTTGACAGCTCGAATAACTCCGCTACCATTTTTTCTAAATTGTTTGTGCTTTTCAATATGTTATTAAGAAACTTGACCCTATCGTCTTTACTAATGGTCTCATCCTTCATTACAAGTGTTTCTGCATAGCCTTGTATTATTGCCAGCGGCGTACGTAAATCATGAGATACATTGGCAACTAGCTCTTTCCGCAAAATTTCCATGGACTTTAATTGCTTGATGTTTCCATCAATAGTATCTGCCATTTTATTAAGGGTTTCCGCTAAAACCGAGAATTCACCTTTAGATTTTAACTCAATTTTAGTTGAGAAATCCTCTTGCTCGAACCTTTCTACACCTTTTTCAATTACCCTTAAGTTTTTAGTTAAGTACCAAATTGCAATTAACCCAAACACTATCGCTACTAGTAACGTAATCAATAAAGTCTTCTTTCCCACGCTGTAAATGAACCCTGTAAACAATAAATCTGCAACACTTTCATATTCTTCGGAAGACAATATCACATACACATACCCCTTTAACTCACCCTGCTCAACAATTGGTGATGCAGAAAATATTTTACTAACTCCTGGGTTCCGAGGATCACTGCCCGTTTGAAACTTTTCACCATTATACACTAAATATTCCTTGATTTGTTCAACCGGAACTTGGGTAAGCTTTATTTTTTCAGGTGGAGCGTCATAAGTTAAGATGTTTCCAAAAGTATCCAACACATACACTTCAGCTGAGGGATTAACCTGCATATGATGCATCATCACATGTTTTATTGCTGGCTTATTCAAAGTCCCTTCTTGGAATAAATCCACATCATCAATTACCTGACGAGCCACATCTTTACACAACAATTGCTTTGTTTCTAAGTAAAATTGATTGACAGACATTGAGGTCACAGTAACATACACACCTCCAACAAGCATTAATAGCACTAAAAAGAGCAAGGATATTTTCCAGTATAATGATGTAAATATATTTTTTGTTTTCATTTCGCCTTTTTTACTTGGACTTCTAAATATTATAACTCATCATTAAATGCGTAACCTACTCCCCAAACAGTTTGGATATATTCTGGTTTTTCTTGATTAGTTTCAATTTTTGCTCTTAACCTGTTAATGTGTGAATTTACAGTGTGCTCATATCCCGAAAAATTATATCCCCACACCAGCTCTAGTAATTTTCCTCTGGTGTAACTTCTACCAGGATTAGATGCAATTAAAAAAAGTAAATCAAACTCCTTTGCTGTTAAATCTAACTTTTCGTTGTTCTTGACCACCCTTCTTTTTTCTTGATCAATTACAAGTCCTCCAATTTTTACAATACTTTTCTTTTCTTCAGAAGGAGCTGAATAATTGTTATTCCTTCTCATCAGTGCTTTTGCTCTTGCAACAAACTCTCTAATACTAAATGGTTTCGTCATGTAATCGTCAGCGCCTATTTCCAGACCAAGCACCTTGTCAAACTCTTCCGACTTAGCCGTTAGCATTAATATGGGTGTATTCACATCACTCTTTCTCAACTCTTTACAAACTTCTATTCCACTTAATTCAGGCAACATTAAATCAAGCACAATCAAATCAAACGTCTCTTCTTTTCCTAGTTTCAACCCCAACTTGCCGTCAGCAGCAAAACTAACTTCCTTGTTTAAATCTTTGATATGAAGTGCAATCAAGTCTGCAATTGCAGCCTCATCTTCAATAATTAATACTTTTCCCATACTGAGCTTTTTCTTTCCTTCGCTTTTACAAAAAACGGAAACCTTAAGAAGGTTCAAATATACATTTAAGTCAACCTACTTGATGTCTACCAGATTGCCAAAATAAACTTTATCAATGTCAAAATCAATATTATACTCAAACCACCTAGCTTTTGGGTAATTTTAACGCAGGGCATTTTTTCTTTATCAAGGCGAAAAAATCAAGCATAGCCAGGCTACGGTTTCTTTTTTTAACGTTGATAGAGAAAAAAGGAGCCCGTTAAAAAAACGAAAAGCTAGGTGATTTGAGTATTATGTCACGACAACGACATGAAGTCCAAGTATTATTCCCTTCATTTGTAGTGATGAAAAATATCATTTCGGCATTAATAGTTTTAGTACTTTCCAGCTGTAACGTTGGTTTGGAGTCAACGGCTGACCAATCCAAACCTACCCGTGACCATGAATTAACTGACACTACTTGTGGGTACGCAAAAGTTCAAATAACACAAGAAATTAAAAAAGGTGCTCTTCATGAATACAAACAATACTATTTTTTAGATGGTAGCATAGCTATGCAAGGAGAATTTATCGACTTCAAAAAAGAAAACTGGTGGGAAGAGTTTCATGCAGCGGGAAAGGTAAAATCACGAGGCAGTTACGCAAATGACCTAAAACAGGGAGAATGGCTTTACTACTTCGAAAACAGTGGCTTACAAAGTATTGGGTCGTTTGACAATGACCAAATGACAGGCTGGTGGAAACACTTTAATAACCGCAATCAAATCATCAGTGAGGGTAATTATTTTCCAGGAAAAAAAACAGGCTTTTGGATAACATATGAAAATGAAACTACCCACACAGAAGGAAAGTACGAAAATGGAGAAGCTGTTGGATTATGGAAATACTATGATAAGCAAGGGAAATTAGAAAGCACTTTTGATTTTGAGTAACAGGATGAAAATTGGTGTGATTATTCCTGCTTTTAACGAGGAGGAGGCTATTGGCAATGTGGTCAATGGAATCCCAAGAGGCTTAGTTGAAGAAATTGTGGTTTGCAGCAATGGCTGCACCGATAAAACAGAACAAGTTGCCCGTAAAGCTGGCGCAACAGTTTTAAAAGAAAACAGAAAAGGCTACGGATATGCTTGTTTAGCTGGAATAAACTATTTTAAAGAGCAAAAGATACAACCTGATATAATTGTTTTTTTAGATGGTGACTATTCTGATTATCCCTCTGAAATGGTTGAGCTAGTAAGGGAAATTGTTAAAAAAAACGTAGATCTAGTCATAGGGTCAAGAAATACAGGTCAAAAAGAAAAAGGGTCCATGACTCCACAACAAGTTTTTGGCAATTGGTTAGCAACTAATTTGATGCACTTATTTTACGGTGTGAAGTTTACGGACTTAGGTCCTTTCAGAGCTATTAAATGGGATGCTCTTATGCAACTAAAAATGCAGGATAAAACCTACGGATGGACGATAGAAATGCAACTAAAAGCTATTAAAGCAAAGATGAAAACCAGTGAAATACCAGTTGCTTACCGCAAACGTATTGGTGTTTCAAAAGTGTCCGGAACCATTAAAGGAACTGTTTTGGCTGGGTACAAAATTCTTACTGCGATATTTAAATATTTATAACTTTACTAAATGGGCGCAATCGAAAAACAAACTAAGTCAGTCAAATCATTAAAGGCAAAAGGAAATCTTTTGGCAGATTCCAAACATCAAATTGAACTTTTAAACAAGGATGACTTACCTAATTTCAATGAATACCTGAAAAGAGCAGATGAATTTCCGCTAAAGCCAAGCGGTTTAGAAATCATGCAAATTAATGTAGGGAAAATGTGCAATCAAGTTTGTGAGCATTGTCATGTAGATGCAGGTCCAGACAGAAAGGAAATAATGACTAAAGAGACCATGATGGAATGTTTAGTCGCCTTAGACAGTTGTCCCACAATGACAACTATAGACTTAACAGGAGGGGCGCCTGAAATGAATCCAAATTTCAAATGGTTTGTTTCTGAACTAACTAAAAGGGGGAAAGAAGTCATTGTAAGAAGTAACTTAACTATTCTTTTAGCGAATAAAAAATACGCTGATTATCCTCAGTTTTTTGCTGATAACAAAGTACATATAATTGCATCACTACCTTGTTACACTGAAGAAAACACGGATAAACAAAGAGGAACTGGGGTATTTACAAAGTCGTTAACGGCGATTGCTATTTTGAACAAATTAGGGTATGGAAAAAAGGACTCTGGCCTTATTTTAGATTTTGTATTTAATCCTGGAGGAGCATCCCTACCAGGTGATCAAGCTGAACTAGAAGCCGATTACAAGCGGATTTTATCGGAACGATATGATGTTGTTTTTAACAGCTTATATACCATTACCAACATGCCTATAAGTAGGTTTTTAGACTACCTAATTACAATTGGAAAAGACCAACAGTACCTGGAATTACTGGTTAATTCTTTTAACCCAGACGCTGTTAAATCAGTGATGTGTAAAAACACCATATCAGTTTCTTGGGATGGTCTTTTATATGATTGCGATTTTAATCAAATGCTAGACTTACCGGTAGCAGTAAAAGGGCAAACACTTGCCGAGTTCAACGCGGAACAACTGTCAAGTCGAAACATAATAGTAAATCAGCATTGCTATGGTTGTACTGCAGGTGCAGGAAGTAGTTGTCAAGGAGCTATAACTTAGTTAGGTAACTAAATTAACATCATGAAAAATCAACTCATCATCTTTGCAAAAAACCCAGTACTTGGAAAAGTTAAAACTAGACTGGCCTCAACGATTGGTGATAAGAAAGCACTTGAGGTATACAAAGAATTACTTGATCACACTTGTTCGATTGCTTCAAAAGTTGATGTTGAAAAAAAAGTATACTACAGCGATTTCATTAACAACGATGACTTGTGGAATAATGCTAATTTTGAGCAAGAACTGCAACATGGAAATGACTTGGGGAAAAGAATGTCAAATGCTTTCAAAGAAACTTTTAAAAGCTTTAATGGTAAAGTCGTTGTTATTGGAACTGACTGTAAAGAGCTTTCAACCGAAATAATTGACCAAGCTTTCAGCGGACTTGAATATGCTGATATAGTTATTGGACCTGCACTAGATGGTGGTTACTATTTGATAGGAATGAAAAGCTTAGAAGAGAAAATATTTGAAAATATTGATTGGAGTACAAGTGCTGTTTTGGAACAAACCATCGATAAAATCGACACAAAAAGGCTGAGCTTTCTTCTCTTAAAAACTTTATCTGACATTGACAACGAGCACGATTTAAAAAGGTCTGAGAAGGCAGATGAACAATGAATAAAAAAATATCCTTTCTTGTATTAATGTTCGTTGCCATCAGCAGCGCAACAATCGTAGCTCAACCTTTGGTAAAATCAAAAGCTTACGCTCTTATGCTGAAAGGACTTCTATCGCATTCAGTTCCTGAAATATCAGTGGATTCTGCCAAAACAATTTCAGACAGCACCACTTTGTGGTTAGACGCCCGTGAAGAAAATGAAATTCAAGTAAGCACTATCAATAATGCTGTTCCTGTAGGTTATGATCAATTCAAGATAAAAGCTCTTGACAGCATTCCAAAAAACAGTAAAATTATTGTCTATTGCTCCGTAGGATATCGAAGTGAAAAAGTCGCAGAAAAACTTATCAATGCTGGGTTCACAAATGTTTTCAATTTATACGGAGGTATTTTTGAATGGGTAAACAGTGGTCATAAAACTTACAAAAATAAAGTTGTGACCCCTAAGATCCATGCTTATAATAAAGTGTGGGGAGCGTGGATAAACAAGGGCGAAAAAGTTTACACAAAATAAAGTTGAATGGCTGAACTACAAGACATAGCTGTTACCTCTACTACAGGTGCTTTTAATTACCTCATTGAATCGGTGACTAATCCGACGATGCCAAACAATTATTTTTACCTGGTTTTAATCATTAGTTTGTTGTGTTGGGGCGCAGAAATAATGTTCCCATGGCGGAAGAACCAAAAAACATTTCGAAAGGATTTTTGGCTTGACGCCTTCTACATGCTTTTTAACTTCTTCTTATTTTACATTGCCGGGTACGCAGCCATATCCCAGGTAGGAGTATACTTGTTCAATGATTTTCTGGACTTTTTAGAGGTAGAAAATATCGTACTTATAAAATTACAAGACCTTGCCAGATGGGAACAATACCTCATAATGTTTGTTGTTGCTGATTTCATTCATTGGAATGTTCACCGTCTTTTGCATAAAGTTCCTTTTTTATGGAAATTCCACAAGGTTCATCATTCTGTTCAAGAAATGGGTTTCGCAGCTCACTTAAGGTTTCACTGGTTTGAAAGCATCTTGTATAAATCCATCCAATACGTCCCTCTTGCAATGATAGGATTCAGCTTACAAGACTTTTTCTTGATGCACATAGTAACAATATCCATTGGTCATTTAAACCACAGTAACCTCAACCTAAGCTATGGACCCTTAAAATACTTACTTAATAATCCAAAAATGCACATCTGGCATCACGCTAAAAATTTACCAAAAGATCGCTCGGGTTATAATTTTGGAATCTCGTTGAGTATTTGGGACTACCTTTTCAAGACCAACTACATTCCTTCATCGGGAAAAGACATCCCACTAGGCTTTGATAAAATCGAGGACTATCCGGAAAATTTTGGAAAGCAAATAATTGATCCTTTTAAAAGATAACCTGTAGTTTTGTTTAAAGAGATTCATCTGAATCTCCTTATTTGAGAATAGAATTTAATAAGTGAAAGTAAAACAACAAAAAATTACTGCTGTAGTTGTCATTGTCCTTTTAGGATTTATCCTTCAAAAGAATTACATCAATGAATTTCCATCTCACATTCACGCTTGGGCACAATCAGACAGGTATGCGATTGCTAAAGGGTTTGTCAACAACGGCTTAAATCTATCCAAACCAGAAACTTTCGTTTTAAACCACCAATTTCCAGGAGGGTTTAAAATGACCAGTAAGGAAAGTATAACATCTGTTGATTTCCCAATTCACGAGTACATCGTTGCTGCTTTCATGAAAACTTTTGGATCAACTTCACCATGGCTGTTCAGAACATACACCTTACTGTACAGCTTCCTTGGTTTATTCTTCCTTTTTAAATTAGCCAAGCTACTTACCGGAAGTTTTAAAAAAGCAATTTTTGTGGTAGTCATAGCAGCAACTTCACCCGTATTTGTCTACTATCAGAATGGTTTTCTACCCACAATCCCCTCTTTAAGCAATGCAATTATTGGATTGTATTTTTACTTTAACTTCTCTAAGAATCGGCAAGCTAAATACTTCATTATTGCAATTTTATTTCTCACAGTTGCTGCACTCAACAGAACAACTTTCTTAATTCCATTGATTGCAGTTGTATCAATAGAGTTTGTCTTGGCATTGAAAAGAAAGTCAATTAAAAAATACCAAATCGTTTCAGTTAGTTTATCCATGATATGCATAGTAGGATATGTACTGTACAACAACTATTTACGTGCCTTACACGGGTCGATGTTTTTAAATTATTTGATGCCTGCCTGTTCTTTTGACGAAGCTGTAGACATCCTGACAATTGTAAAAGAAAAATGGACCTACGCCTATTTCTCAACAACACATTATTTTGTATTCACTGGAGTTGTATTATTAGCACTAGTTTCATTCTTGCGGAAGAATTTTGTTCTTGACAGGTCAAACTCACTTTCACTGGCCTTGTCGCTGGTGATGTTTGTTGGTTGCTTATCTTTTGGTATTTTAATGCTAAAACAATATCCCGCACATGACTATTACTTCCTAGACACCTTTTACCTTCCACTCCTGCTAATATTTACGTTTGGACTCACATTGCTTCCAAAAACAACCGTTCAATGGGTACAAGGCATTAAAACAGCTCTAGTTGTAGTTATATCCATTGTTCTTTTCATGGCCGCATTTGAATCTCAAACCAACCGACGAAAGATAGCGAGCTGGAACAGGACAAGTAGCACAATTCATAATTTCACCAATTCAGAGGAATTTCTAAATTCATTGAACATTTCCTCGGATGCGCAAATTCTAGTAATCGATGCATACGCTCCCAATATTCCTTTGTTGCTAATGAACAGAAAAGGAAACGTGGTGATGACGACCTATCGAGAAAATATAATAAAAGCACTTACTTGGGACAATGATTACATTGTGATTCAAAACGAGTTCTTTTTGTCCGACATTTATTCTGTTTTTCCGGAATTTATTGACCAGGTTACAATCATTGGAAATAATGGGTACATTACAGTTTGCACAAAAAACGAAGCTGATATTCCTCAAAACTTAAATACTTTCTTAGGATTTGATCATCGTACCATCATTACTTCTGGTGAGTTTACTTTTGAGAACGACTCGAGTACTTTATGGAGCAATACTCAACGAACTGACAAAACTCATCATAACGGAAAACATGCTGGCATGCTCACCTCCAACATGGAGTTTGGGCTAACTTTTAAATCAAATGAAGTTCCCCGAATTCGAGAGGAACGAAGGTTGTTAAATATTCAAGGGTACTTTAAACGAGACACTGAGAAATTTCCGGTTACAGACATTGAACTAGTAGTTGTTGTTAATCAAGACAGCAAGCCCATACTATACAAATCATTGAATTTGCAACATGTATTAAAGCTAACAGGAACTTGGGAAAAAGTTGACCTTAATTTTGAACTACCTATCGTGACTTCTGATGAATATGAGCTTGCGTTCTATCTTTGGAACACAGGTAAAACCGAAATATATCTTGACGATATCAAGTTCAATATTTACTAAGTCAATCAGTTACTTTCCCCCAAATACTAAGTCCGAACTACTGTAAGTTGTGCCAAAGGTATTGGCAGCTTTGTTAACTTGCTTAACAGCTTCTATCACTTGAGTATCCGCCAACTGACCTAATGGGTGAATAAAACATGACCACACTACCCCGATCATTGATAACATACCTTACATCAAGAGATCTACCGAAATTAGCTTCTAACATCGCTGAATAGTTTTGCTTTTTCAATTTATTTATTGATTCCCTTTCATTATTGCAGTCATGATTCTCATCCTATTGTGGCTCTTGTCAGTAATCACATACACTTCTCTCCCCTCATACTCACATTGCCAAAAGCCAAGATTTCCTTTAACTGTTTTGCAAGTGCTCTTGAGTACTTTTTGCATTTTGCACGTTGTTAATTAATTTTTGCCTTTTCAGAAACTCCACTGACTCAGTCTCGATTGTTGAAGACATAAAGACTAGTACAGTAATACTGGAATTAGAAGTAGAATATTTTGATTTCTTTATGGCTTTTTTTTATTGAGTACACACTTTACATTCCCCCACTGTAATCAGTATAGTTCGGAGAAAAGACACAATGTAATTGTCTGGTGAACGACAACTCGTTACTGATCAAAAATGTTAGTGGAAACGGTGCAGCGGGAATGGTATTATATCTTAAAAATTAAAACACTCTGCACCCAGCCTTGATTGCCGTCTTGAGTTTTCACATTCAACCAATCGCTGTTGATTTGAATTATTTCGATTTTTGTCCCTTCGTTCAAATCAAACAACAAAGTGCTGTTCTCATTTGGTTCACTGCGAACTCGCAAGCCATTCATCGAAACAATACCAGCGGTAACGGACGTTACTTCTGTTTTTTGAACAGCACCCCATAAATACAATAACCCAGCAACTACCAGGATCAACCAAGAATTGATAAATCGAACTTTAACACCTTTCTTCTTGATGAAATAAAATGTAATTGCAGCACCAAACAAGCAGACAATGCTAAGCAGACCTAACAAGTCGTACGAAATCACATTGTTTATTGCTTTAAAAAATGGACGGACCGAAAAGGTAGGAGTCACCTCAAATTTATCGACCAAAGTGCCATTCACTATAGACAAGTTATGCGCAGCATTTTCATTGCTCCCATCTAAATCTAATGCTTTTTCAAAGTACAAGACTGCTCGTGCTTTGTCTCCCAATTTGAAGTAGCAATTCCCCAGATTGTAGAACAACCCTGTAGACACAGCTCCGGAATCGGTAAAACTCAAGTACACATCAGCAGCCTTTACAAAGTCACCATTATCATAGTGTAATCGTGCTGAATCTAGTAAGACCCCACTAGTATTGTCCTCTCGCGCTATTGAGCCAGAGTTTATACCCAACATTAACAGCGCTATAATTACAAGCTTTTTCATATTACTATACGTTATACTATCCAAGGTTAGTAATCATTTTTTGAACCTCAACAAACACCTCTTCTTTGCTTACTCCAATTGGAGAATACCTTGCCATCCCACACTTGCTTTGCAACTTCAAAACCTCTTGAGTTTTTTCCTCAGAAAGGCCAATTACCAACAATGATTTCTCCAACTCTTCTCTGTTAAAATCCTGTGGAAGCATGTTGAATTTGTCCATGAAGTAATTGTTCATTGCCAACTCAATCTTTCCGTAAAATTCTGTATCATCTGCATTTAATGCTTTGTTTGCGTCTTTTAAAATCCGCTGGGCTTTCTTGTATGCTCCCTTCTTTTTCTTGTCAATTTTTTTATCCTCAGTAACGTTCTTTGGCTTATACACTAATAGTAAAACAAGTGACCCCAGCCCCAAAGTTAAAGTCAAAACATGGTGTGATGAAGAAGCGAAAAAGGCATTACTATCGTCTAATTTTACACTAATATTATTGTTTAGATACCTTATGTCACTCCCCTTAATTTCAACCCTTTGACTAGGCCCACCATAAACAACATTGCCCGACGACAAGTCTTCTTCACCAGTAACTTCAATGGTTGTTTTATCCACTACTAATTCCTTGTACTGTTTTGATCCCAAATCAAAATAAGACAGTTTCAAACCTGGTATTTCTTGCAGCCCATTAGCTCTTGGAATTGCAACATATTCTTTGGTGACTTTTCCTGAAAATTCGGTTCCAGATACTTTATATCCATTAATAGATTTAGGTTCAAAAACCTCCCATGATTTGTTCCAATTGAGTGACAATTCATTGAGAGCGGAAAAATTACCCTTACCTATAACTTCATACCTTGCTGTCAAGGCGTCATTGATTAGCAATTCCTTTTTATCCAATTTTCGTTTTAACTTAAACTGTCCCACTAAACCACAAAAATTGTCTGGTGCAACTGGTAATGATTTAACATTAATTCTTGCAGAAGGAGCTTGTACTGAATGAGGAATCTCTTCTCCTCTCTGCCTGAAAAACCCTCTATTTACGTACTTGTAGGTTACGTAATTCAATGTATGCGAAGGTATTTTGACCTCCCCCCCTTTTATGGGAGTCAACAAATGTTTTTGTAAGACTAAAAGCATGTAATTTCTGCCATTGATAATAACCCGTGAATTGGTCATCCCTTCCATATCTTTGGCCGAAAAAGGTCCGAAGTTTTTGAATTGCCCAGCATTTTTCAACTGACCGCCATCGGTTATTTCATCTACAGTAAATAAAGTGTAAGTAACGATAAAACCTTGTCCAACGTAAGGATTGGAGTTACTCACCTCAACTTTTATAAACCTATCTTTTGATGCTTCACTTGCCGAAACTTCTAACCCAGTAATTTGTACTGAAAAAGCAGGAGCCTTGTACGTTTTACCTTCATAGCTCATGACTGCTTGGGGAATTGTAATTCGCCCTTTCTTGTTCGGCTTGAGCTCAAAGGTGACGTCATAAGTACTTCCTCCATTATTAACGCGCTTCCCATTAACGTAAGTAATTGTGCGGCTTGAAGAGGAACTCACTGAATGGTTCAACACCTGAAAATCAGTTGATTCAGGCATTTTAACCCCTTTTATATCTGCATTTACAACCCTGTATGTTAATATGATGTGCTCAAAATCATAGTATGACTTTTTGCTAGTAAAACTGGTGAATTTTACCTGTGCCGCCATCATAAAAGCTGGTAGAACAGCTAATACCATTAATAAAATAAACTTACTCCTTTTCATCATTATCGTTGTCAAAAGTACAGTTACACGGTAACTTTACCAATCTTTATCACCTTTCTTAGACTTCCTTAACTCCCTTTTTATCATTTTCTTTCTCGTAGCTTTCTCATCATCTTCTAATGCATTTAATAACTGCTCAGCCTCCTCCTTTGTCAGTTTTCTTGCTTCTCCTGGCACAGCTTGTTTTCCTTGAGGTGACTTTTCTCCGTCCTTATTGTTTTCTTTCGCTGCCTGCTCTTGTTGCTGTTTTTCTTGTTCTTTCTTTTTCTTTTCCGCTTCCTCCTTTGCTTTTTCTTTGGCTTTTTTCTCAGCCTCTTCCTTCTTCTTCTGTTCTTCTGTTTTTTCTCCTTCTTCCTTGTTCTTTTGATCTTTCTTACTCTGGTCGTCTTTCTCTGATTGATTCTTCTTGTTTTTTTCGTCCCTCTTTTTTTTGTCTTTACTCTCTTTACTTCCTTTTTGATCTTTGCTATCTTTTCCCTTCTTGCCGTCTTTACCTTCTTTGTTCTGGTTGTCTTTATTTTGATCGTCTTTACTGTCCTTATTGTCTTGTTGTTCTTTCTCTTGCTGCTCCTTTTCCTGCTGCATCATTGCTTTGACATATGCTAAATTATACCTAGCATCCTTGTGCTTATAATCACTCCTCAACACACTCTTGTAGCCGTTAACCGCCTTTTCAAGCTCACCTTTTTTCAGCATAGCGTTCGCTCGGTTGTACATTGAATTTGTTTGCTGAAGTTTAGTTCCTGATCCCAATATCACTTTGTCATACAAGGCAATTGCTTCATCAAATTTTTCTTGTTTATAATAAGCATTAGCCAAGTTATATTGAGCCTTTGCAGATGTTGGATTTAATTCTAAAGCCTTGTGATACTTATCAATGGCCACTTCATAAGTGGAATCTCGGTAGGCTTTGTTCCCTTCACGAAGAGGATCCAATTCCTTTTGAGCAACAATTGAAAACTGTGCTAAAACCAACAAGACCACTGTGATACTTACTCTGCTCATGAATTAATTAGACTCTTTAAATTTATTATCAAACACCAATGAATTAAGTACTAACAACACAAAACCCGCTATTAAAAAATACACAAATCTGTGCTCATACAAACTGAATTTTTTAGCTCCGTATTCTTCTTGATCCAGCCCTCTTATTTGATCAAACAAGAACGATAACCCTAGACTCTGATTAGTAGATCTGACATATTTTCCATCGCTTAAATCTGCAATATTCATCAACAATTCTTCATTGATTTTAGTTACAACAGTACTACCATTTTTATCTTTCTTCAAGCCAATTTTTCTCCCATTTAAGTACTCTGGAATTGTACTTCCCTTTGTTGTTCCAATGCCCAACGAATAAATACTGATCTCCTTCTTACCACATTTCTTCGCTATTTCTAAAGCTTCTGTATCGTGATTCTCACCATCCGTAATTAATATTATGGCTCTTCCTTTCGTCTTTTCCTTTGAAAAGGCTTTAATGGAGGTTTTTAAAGCCGCTGACACGTCCGTACCTCCTACAGGAATAAGATCAGTTGATATTTCGCTCAAATACATCTTAGCTGCTCCATGATCACTAGTTAAAGGCAACTGCAAGTAAGCATCCCCCGCAAAAACAACAATTGCTATTCTATCAGCTCCCAATCGATCCACAATTTTAGAAATAGCGTGCTTAGCTCTCTCCAGTCTATTTGGCTTAATGTCTTCGGCCAACATACTTTTTGACACATCAAGAGCAAATACCAAGTCCACACCTTTTTGCTTTACCTCCTCTTTCTTACTGCCGAATTGAGGATTGGCTAAACCCAACAATAAAAAGGACATCCCTAGGAACCAAATGATCATTTTTAAGGAACCTCTTTTCGAATTCCAAACAGGAAAAACAAACCCATGATTTGCTTTGGTGACCATCCCGTTCAATCGTTTTCTCTTAGATGATTTTTGGTACAAAAACAAGCCACCAACAAGTATTATAATTATGAAAAACCAAAACATAGCAACTCTTTCGAACCTAAAAAAATCAGCATCTCCAAACCACGAATAAGATATGTCTCTAATCAATTTAATCACTTCTATATAAACGTTTTAAACATTGTAACATCAAGTAATTTACCCGCCATTAAAAAACAAACAGCAAGCAGTGCAAAAGGCAAGAAAAGTTCCGTTTTACTGGTGTACTTTAAACTTGCTAACTCTGTTCTTTCTAACTCATCAATCTCTTTATAAATAGCTTTTAAATGATCATTACTTGTTGCTCTAAAATACTTTCCATTTGTCTTTTCAGCAATCTCTTTTAATAGCTTCTCATCGATGTTTACGTCTACCTCTTGGTACACGTATTCACCTCGCCTATTAACCCCAACCGGCATTTCTGCTTTTCCATTTTTTCCAACACCAATTGTATAAACTTTTATATCAAATCTTTCAGCGAGCGTAGCAGCAGTTTCTGGTGCAATATCACCTGAATTATTTTCTCCATCTGTCAACAATATCACTACTTTACTTTGAGCCTTAGAATCTTTCAGCCGTTTAATCGCGGTTGCTAACCCTGATCCAATAGCGGTACCATCTTGTAATATTCCTGTTTTTAATCCCTCAAACAAATGAATTAATCTTTTGTGGTCTATTGTCAAAGGGCATTGTGTAAAACTCTCTCCTGCAAAAACAACAAGGCCAAACCTGTCAGTTGAACGACCAGTTATAAATTCAGCTGCGATTGCTTTTGATGCTTCCACCCGGTTGGGCTTAAAATCTTTGGCTAACATTGACGACGATAAATCCATTGCTATAACTATATCAATCCCCTTTTGCTGTTCCTCCTCCCAACTAAAAGCGTCTTGGGGACGAGCGATAGCAAATACTAACAGTGTAAGTGCAAAGAGCACAAGTACATTTGGAATTAAAGTTAGTAAAGCTCTCATTTTACTTTCCTCAAGAAGAAACTTGGCACTACTCAACTTGACTTTAGACCTGTCTTTCTTATACCTAAAAACCATCCAAGCTGCTAAGGCAGGTATAATTAGTAATAAATAGAAAGCATGCGGATTCGCATAAATCTCCCCTTGGAACATTTTCCGGAAAGCGGTACTAAACAATAAACCGTAGTTACTGTTCTCCATTAGTTACTGTTGGTTTGACCTTGGTTAACTTGATTTGACTTGACTGTATCGTTTTGAGCTGTTTTAAAGTTTGTAATTTCAACAAGTTCCTTTAAATTTTCAATGGCTTTTTCATGTTGATCTTGAACACCTTTTGCTTTTGCAAATTTCACCATGTCACCAAATCTTAGGGTTTGTTCGATCTTAGCATACAGCTTGACATCTGAAACAAGCACTTTTAATTGGGTTAAGATTTCATCAGTAGTTTGCTCCAAAGCACTTATAGAATACCTGTATTCTAAGTAGGACCTCATCAAGGAAGTTACTTGAGAATGAAACTTTTTCACCTCACCTTTTTGCCAAAACTCTTGATCTTGAATAGCTTTAAGCCTGTCCCAAAAAATATCCATAAATGGAATTTCAACGACGAGTTCAACTCCGCCCTCTTTACTTAACTTATACATTAAGTAAAACCTCCTAACTACCCAAATAACCAGCAATATAACAACTATAAGTACCAATACTTTCCCAGCAATAATCAACACCTCTTTTAAAGTTACCGGAGCTTCCTCAATGTCCAGAATTCCATGAATATTTTTTGACAAATCGATTGAAACACTTAGCACTCTCACTTGTGAACTTTGGCTTAATAAAGTTTTACCGTCAACCTGAAAAGCCATTTGAGGAACATAAAAATAGCCGGTATCAAATGACGTAAAATACAGTTGTTGAACAAATACAAACCCTTTGTCATTGGCAGAGGAATCAACTTTCATAACCTCCAAGACTTCAAGGTCCGAAGAAAGTGTATCGCTGTATACTGGGAAAGTAAAATAGGGATCGACCGTTACAACTTCAAAAGTTAAAGTGTCTGGTTGACCCACTAGAATTTCAGGCTGACTCAAATATGCGTTCACTTCTTGAGCACCAACAGCTGCAGAAATTAACAACAAACACATTATTATCAGCTTTCTCATCTTGACCTGTGTTTAAATGCTTTCCTTAAATTATTCACGTACGATTCATCGGTCATAAGATTCACCGCATCTACTCCTGACCGCATTAAAGTAGTTTCGAACTCCTCTTCCATTTCAGAGCGCCATGATAAAAATTTTCTTTGAAGTCTTTTTCCTGAAGTGTTCACCATAGTAGAAGCACCAGTCTCAGCATCCGTTACTGCCACCCATCCTAAATCAGGCAAAGTGTTATCAAATTTATCTAATACTCTGATAGCCATCACATCGTGCTTCCTGTTAGCTACACGCAACTGTTTTTCATAGCCCTGGTCCAAGAAGTCTGATATTAGAAATGCAGTACATTTCTTTTTAACTGCTTTAGTGAAAAAGCTCAACGCTTGAGATAAATCTGTCTTACTATTTACTGGTTCGAACTCAAGTAAATCACGGATAATTCTCAGCACATGTTGCTTCCCTTTTCTTGGAGGAATGTATTTTTCAACTTGATCGGAAAAAAAGATTACCCCGACCTTATCGTTATTGTATATAGCTGAAAATGCCAACACAGCGCAAACCTCCGCTATGTAATCTCTTTTGTTTTGTTGAGCGGTCCCAAAGTAGGAAGAGTTACTGACATCAACCAACATCATAACTGTCAACTCACGCTCTTCCTCAAATGTTTTTATAAACGGCTCGTTAAAGCGAGCTGTAACGTTCCAATCGATAGCTCTAGTTTCATCTCCTGGATGATATTGCCTAACCTCGGCAAACTCCATCCCTACCCCTTTAAAAGCACTGTGGTAAGAACCAGCAAACAATTGTTTACTAGCACCTCGAGCTTTAATCTCGATTTTCTTGATTTTTTTAAGAAGCTCCTTTGTTTCCATTGACAAACTATATCTCGACTATATCGATTTAAGGCACTTCTATTTTGTTGATTATTTTAAGAATCACATCGTCAGATGTCATTTCCTCAGCTTCTGCTTCAAAACTAAGCCCAACCCGGTGTCTTAAAACATCTGGAGCAATTGCTCGAACATCTTCTGGGATAACATACCCTCTTCTATTAATAAATGCTACAGCTTTAGCAGCTTTGGCAATATTGATACTTGCCCTAGGGCTTGCACCGATGCTAATAAGAGTAGTTAATTCATTCAGACCATAGTCTGCTGGAATCCTCGTTGCAAATACTAAATCTAAAATGTATTGCTCAATTTTTTCATCCATGTAAACTTCTTTCACCAACTCTCTTGCTTTTACAATTTGATCAGTAGTCACCACAGCATTGGGCTCCGGGAAGTTTTTTTGAAGATTCTGCTTCATGATTTTTTGCTCATCGGCTTTGTTCGGATATCCCAAACTCACTTTAAGCATGAACCTGTCAACTTGCGCTTCAGGTAAAGTATAAGTTCCTTCTTGCTCTATTGGGTTTTGAGTAGCTAACACCAAAAATGGATCAGGAAGCTGATAAGTATCTGAACCGATCGTCACCTGTTTTTCCTGCATCGCTTCCAATAGCGCGCTCTGTACCTTTGCCGGTGATCGATTTATTTCATCAGCCAATACGAAGTTTGCAAATATGGGTCCCTTCTTTACTATGAATTCTTCTTTTCGTTGATTGTAAATTAATGTACCGATAACATCTGCTGGAAGTAAATCAGGTGTAAATTGGATTCGACTAAATTCTGCTTTTATCGTTTTTGACAAGGTATTAATAGCTAAAGTCTTAGCTAATCCAGGCAATCCTTCGAGTAATACATGACCATTGGAGAGTAAACCGATCAACAAACTATCGATCATTTTTTTCTGACCAACAATTACCTTGTTCATCTCAACCCTAATCAAGTCAACGAAAGCACTTTCTTTGTTGATTTTTTCATTGAGTTCCGTGACTGAAATTTCAGCACTCTCAACTTTTGATTCACTAATTTCTGTATCCATGTGTAAATTTTGAAACCTAAAAATAAACCGAAGATGGCAATTCTCGAAAATATCAGCCTGTTTTTTCGCAGTTAATTATTGTTAAGCGCATAAATAAAGCCACTTTATCATCAAAACCATCACTTCATGCAGATCACACCAGGTGACATTCGATGACTTAAGAATAAATACCCAAGCCCGCCTTCAATTTTTTAAAGGTAAAGTGGCTCCTTAAATCAACAAGTAAAAATCCAAATACTACCAAGTATTCAATACTGATTAAGATGAAGTTTTCGTTAAAACCAGAATTCCCATAAGCCCAATAAGACAACACCACCATTCCCGACCAAGCAATTGCAAACCGATAATTACTCAATACCGAAAACGCAACTAACATAACCAAGTACCAAGGATGAACAATTGGAGAGAAAAATAAATAAATTGCATTTATCAACAAGAACCCCGTATACATAGCCAATCGATTCCTGAACCTGTACAAATAACTAACTATTAAAATCAGAAGCGTGGACAAAATAGCCAATCCTGGACCAACTACCGATATTGGATTATAACCTACTAGCAATGTCCCTGCGCTATTAACCAGATAATAAATACTGGCATTAAATTCAAAACGTTGAAAATACAAATCGAGAGAACTACCCATATTACCTATTCCATTCAAGTCAATAAAAGGAGAAAAACAAAGAACAATAGTAACCCCGACAATTAATAATACTTTGACACCTCTTTTCATGGAGAGCTTTAACAATACCAGTGGAAAAAACATCAATGAAAACAACTTAGATAGTGCCGCAAAGGCAAAATAAGTACTCCCTTCAGTATCCTTCACTTTGGCAAAATACAACGTGGACAATAAGAAAAACATTACCATTATTCCGTCTAAATGCGCATTCCCACACAGTTCTATAATTACTAGTGGATTAAGCCAGTAGAGAGCTATTTTATTTGCATCTATACTGAACCTTTTTGTTAACTGCTTTAGCGTCCAAAACACACCAACTTCACCTAGTACAACGCTTGCTTTGATGATCACAACTCCCCATTTCACGGATGAAACTGATGCGGCTAGCCAAAATATCCACTGATTTATGGGAGGATACACTGAGAAATATGGCTTTGAGTTTAAATTATTGTACAAATTAGCTGTTAAGCTGGGATCATTTAGTCCAGACAGTTGACTCAAAACATCTTCTGGTAAATACATGAAGGGATTCAATCCACTCCCAACTAAGGTTCCGTCCCATAAAAATCTGAAATAATCGTCACTTAGGTTAGGAATTGAAAACAGCAGCATCACTCTTGCTAACAACCCAAGTTTAAATAAATTTTTAGGTTCAAATTTGTACAGCAACAAAAACGAAACAAAAGCAATTCCGTACAGTACAAAGAGTAAATAAACTTGTTCTCGGGAAATAAAATAAGACTGAATAAACAGCACTGTTAGCAATACACCAAACAGTGTATTTACTTTCCAAGAGGCATATTTGAAGAATAAATTCAAGTAAAAAAATTAGAGAAGCAAGTTACTGTTATTTAGGCAAATTATCAGCTTTACCAATTAGCTTTTCGAAGACAGTATCTATATCTTTGCGCTTTAAACTTCAATATCATGTCAAAATTTACCGACGAAATAAACAGGAGAAGAACTTTTGCCATCATCTCCCATCCAGATGCTGGAAAAACAACTTTGACAGAAAAACTATTGTTGTTTTCTGGGGCAATCCAGACTGCAGGAGCTGTAAAATCTAATAAAATTAAAAAGACCGCAACTTCTGATTTCATGGAAATTGAAAAACAAAGGGGGATTTCGGTAGCAACCTCGGTGATGGGTTTTGAATACGACGGATTGAAAATTAACATACTCGATACACCTGGTCACAAGGATTTTGCTGAAGATACTTACAGAACGTTAAGTGCTGTAGACAGTGTTATTGTGGTAATTGATGTTGCTAAAGGAGTAGAAATGCAAACCGAAAACCTAGTTCGTGTTTGTAAAATGAGAGATACTCCGGTGATTGTATTCATCAACAAGTTGGATAGAGAAGGTAAAGATGCTTTTGACTTATTAGATGAAGTAGAGCAAAAATTACACATTAAAGTGCACCCAATGTCTTGGCCAATAGGAATGGGTCAAGATTTTCAAGGGGTATATAACGTATACGAAAAGAACATTAACTTGTTTTCAGGTGAGAACAAACAAAAGGTGTCCGAAATGGTTAACATCGACGACATAGATTCTCCTGAAATTGATGAACGCGTTGGGGAAGAAGCGGCGGAAACATTGAGAAGTGAAATGGAATTAATTCAGGGAGTTTACCCTAAATTATCCATTGATGATTATTTAGCTGGGCAAGTTTCTCCGGTGTTTTTCGGATCAGCTTTAAACAACTTTGGAATCAAAGAATTGTTAGATTGTTTTGTTAGAATCGCACCTAAACCACAACCTAAAGCTGCAGAAGAGCGAGAGGTAAAACCTGAAGAAGATAAGTTTTCTGGTTTTTGTTTTAAAATTCACGCGAACATGGACCCGAAGCACAGAGATAGGATTGCTTTCGTGAAAGTAGTTTCAGGAATCTTCCAAAGAAACAAGCCTTACTTACATGTTCGTAGTGATAAGAAACTAAAATTCAGTAATCCTACTGGGTTCATGGCTGAAAAAAAGGAGTTGTTAGAAGAAGCTTTCCCTGGAGACATTGTTGGCCTGTACGATTCAGGAAACTTTAAAATTGGCGATACAATGACTCAAGGTGAGAAATTAAAATACACAGGTATTCCAAGTTTTTCTCCGGAAGAATTTAAGTACATCGAAAATGACAATCCTTTAAAAGCGAAGCAACTTGCCAAAGGAATTGACCAATTGATGGACGAAGGTGTTGCTCAATTGTTCACGAAGACCAACAACAATCGAAAAATCATTGGAACTGTTGGACAACTGCAATACGAGGTGATTCAATACCGATTAGAACACGAATACGGTGCTAAATGCAGGTATGAACCTATTTCAATGCACAAAGCATGTTGGATCAAAAGTGACAACAAAGAGCAGCTTCAAGACTTTATTTTACGAAAAGCCAACAACATGGCTAAAGACAAGAAAGGAAGTGATGTGTTTCTAGCAGACTCTAGGTTTGCACTTGAACAAGCTCAGGCAAAATACACGGACATTGAGTTCTTTTTCACGAACGAGATATAAAACGACATCAAACAACCCTGCTCATGTGGCTGTCGAAAACAAGTGCATTTGGAATAATTATTTGTTGCAGTTAAGCTGATACAGATGTACCCACCGTCTTCGCACTAATTCTCTTTTCACACCAAAATCGTCTTTGCGAGATCTAAGTTTAACTCCTTAACCAAGCGGAGAAATGACATATCTTAAGGTGGTAACCAAAGCTTTTTATTCCTATCGTCATTGCGCGCGCAGCAAAGCAATCTCTCTTTTTCCGTTATCCTTTCTAAAATCCTCAAAAGAATTCCATGCCTCGTTTGGCTATTTTGATCAAAACCTTCAGTAGTTATAAACTATTGGTTACCTGTCGATTATGGAATACGTCAATGGTAGAAACGAAGTAATCTCTCTTGTTTATATGCATAAATTAAATTATTGCTAAACCTAGTACGCTTAGAGAGATTGCTTCGTTCCTGGCAATGACGTTCGGGGTAATACAATAACACTATAAAATAGGGAAACGGTTATCCTTTATATACCCTGATAAAAAATGATTTTGACGCTAGACGATTCCTCTACTCAATAACGCTGCACTCATTTCCACCTGAACAGCTTTAGCTGCATCACCAGCTTTTTGAGCAAAATCTTCGTTTGAAGATGCATAGATAATTCCTCGAGAAGAATTGACTAGCAGTCCAACTTCTTCTGTCATTCCAAAATCAACAACATCTTGAAGGCTTCCTCCTTGTGCACCAACTCCAGGCACCAATAAAAATGAATTGGGAACTATTGCTCTTACTTTCTTAAATAACTCTCCCCTAGTAGCTCCTACAACGTACATAAGCTGATCGTCACCTCCCCAAACTTTTGACTCTTCCAACACTTCTTCAAAAAGCATTTTACCGTTAGCCATTTCTTTTGTCTGAAAATCCATTGCTCCTTTATTTGATGTCAAAGCAAGAGATATTACCCACTTATTTTCATACTTCAAATAAGGTGTGATAGCATCACTTCCCATATAAGGTGATGCTGTGATTGAATCAAAATTACACCGCTCGAAAAAAGCTTTAGCGTACATATCAGATGTATTCCCTATATCACCTCGTTTTGCATCAGCAATTGTAAATATATTCTGAGGAATGTACTTTACAGTTTCTTCTAATATATCCCACCCTTTGCTCCCTAATGATTCGTAAAAGGCAGTGTTGGGTTTATAGGCTACACAGTAATCCTTTGTAGCATCTATGATTTGTTTATTAAACTCTAAAATTGGATTGTCATGAGACAACAATGACTCGGGAATCTTATTGATATCGGAATCTAATCCAACACATAAAAAGGATTTTTTCTCCTTGATTTGCGCTACTAATTCTTGCTTTGTCATTCCCCTTGTAAATTATATTATTCTTCAGCTCCTTCTCTCATTCGCTCAGCAGTTTCAGCCATTTTCAGCGCGTCAATCATGTCCTGAATATCTCCGTTCATAAAGGCGGATAAGTTATACATGGTCTTACCTATCCTGTGGTCTGTAATTCTCCCTTGAGGATAATTGTATGTTCTAATTTTAGCTGACCTGTCACCACTCGATATCAATGATTTTCTGTGTGCATCCCGCTCTGCATTTGCTCTTTCAACCTCTGCTTGGTATATTCTTGATCTCAAGACTTTCAATGCTTTATCATAGTTCTGATGTTGCGATCGTCCATCTTGACATTCCACTACCGTATTGGTAGGAATATGCGTTAACCTGACCGCTGATTCTGTTTTGTTTACGTGCTGTCCACCTGCCCCCGAAGCTCTAAAAGTATCTTTTCTAATGTCAGCTTTATTAATCACTACATCTACCTCCTCCGCTTCCGGCATAACAGCAACTGTAATTGCTGATGTATGCACCCTTCCCTGTGACTCAGTATCTGGAACTCGCTGAACCCTGTGTACTCCCGACTCAAATTTTAAAATACCGTAGGCATCATTTCCTTTCACATTGATAGAAATCTCTTTGAACCCTCCCGTTGTCCCCTCATTTGAGTTAATCAATTCCGCTTTTAATCCTGCAGTTTTAAAAAACATGGTAAACATCCTGTAAATGTCCTCTACAAACAAACAAGCTTCATCTCCACCGGTTCCAGCTCGTAATTCCATGATCACATCCTTGTTGTCTTGCGGATCTTTTGGAATTAACAACACTTTAATTTCCTCTTCCATCTCTACCTTCTTAGGCAACAGCTCATCCAATTCCATCTTCACCATTTCACGCATTTCTGGATCTTCTTCCCCTTTAAGCATCGCTTTAGAAGACTCAATATTATCTAAAACTAGCTTATACTCATTGTACGCTTCAACCACAGGCTCAAGCTCACGGTAACTCTTACTGAATTCCATGTATTTCTTTTGGTCGGAAACCACGTCCGGCAAACTTAGCTTCTCAGCAAGTTCTTCAAACTTAATTTTTAACGCGTGTAATTTATCAAGCATTGTACTTTATCAAAGTCTAGGTAAGTGATTTAATATTCAAAGTTTCCGTAAGGAGAATCAATGGTCAGTTTATTGCCATTGTGTTTCTCAACACGTCCGATAATTTTAGCATCTACATTAAATGATTTAGATACTTCAATGATATCCTGAGCATACTTTTCAGGCAAGTAAACTTCCATTCTGTGTCCCATATTAAACACCTTGTACATTTCTTTCCAATCCGTTTTCGATTCGTCTTGAATCATTTTAAACAAGGGAGGTAATTCAAATAAATCATCTTTAATGATGTGTACATTATCACTAAAATGTAACACTTTAGTTTGTGCACCACCACTGCAGTGAACAATTCCGTGAATTACCTTTCGATAGCTTTCCAATATTTTAATAATGATTGGAGCGTATGTTCTTGTTGGAGACAACACCAATTGACCGGCATTAACAGCCAAACCATCAACTTTGTCTAACAATTCTTTAGATCCTGAATAAATCAGATCTTCAGGAACATTAGGATCAAAACTTTCAGGATATTTTTCAGCTAAGTATTTTGAAAAAACATCGTGTCTTGCACTGGTCAAACCATTACTCCCCATTCCTCCATTGTACTCAGACTCGTAACTTGCCTGTCCAAAAGATTCAAAGCCAACAATTACGTCACCACCTTGAATATTATGATTGGATATTACATCCTCTTTTTTCATTCTAGCTGTTACGGTAGAATCTACAATGATAGTTCTCACTAAATCACCCACATCGGCAGTTTCACCACCAGTTGAATGAATGTTAAAGCCATTGTCACGCAAATTCTCTAGTACTTCTTCAGTTCCATTAATGATTGCAGAAATAACTTCTCCCGGTACTTTCATTTTGTTTCTACCAATGGTTGATGAAAGCAACACATTGTCAATAGCTCCAACGCACAGTAAATCATCAGTATTCATGATCACAGCGTCTTGCGCGATTCCTTTCCACACAGACAAATCACCAGTTTCTTTCCAGTACATATATGCCAAAGACGATTTTGTCCCTGCTCCATCAGCATGCATAACAATACAGTGGTCCTCACTTCCTGTTAATAAATCTGGAACAATTTTACAAAATGCTCTTGGAAATAATCCTTTATCGATGTTTTTAATAGCTGCGTGCACATCTTCTTTTGATGCTGAAACACCTCTTAAGTCGTACCTAGATTCTGATTTCATTTATCTGACGATGTATTGATGTAAAAAAAGCACTCCCATTTCCAGGAGTGCTTTTACTTGTAATATTAGATTATCTACTTTTCTTCTTCAGCCGCTTCTTCACCTTTAGCTTCGTAATCAGTTCTCAAAACTTTGAATTCAGTACGTCTGTTCATTTGATGAGCAATTTCTTGAGTTGCCGTACTTTTTAAACTCTTGATGTATTTTTCATTTAAAATAGTTCCAATAGGAAACAACCCTTGTTGTTTAGGAGTCATTTTAGAGAATACTGTAGAGTCTATAGTTTTTGGAACTATTTCTCCGTAACCTTTTGCTTCCATTCTATCTATAGCAACACCATTTTCAGAAATATATTTCACAGCTGAATTTGCCCTTGCAGTTGCCAGTTTTTCATTGTATGGTTCTGGTCCCCTAAAATCGGTATGTGAACCTAACTCAATAACCAAAGTTGGATTATCCTTCATTATGGTAACCAATCCTTGCAGCTTGTTTTTAGCATCTTTAGTTAAAGTTGCTTTGTTGTAATCATAAACAATGTTTGGAAGTTCAATTCCTCTTTCAGGAATTTTCTCCATACATAAATCTTGTACGAATGTTTTTGAATCTTCAATCCCAACTACATCAACTGATTTCTTATCAGAAGCAAAAAACATTTGTTTTTCAGTCCCCAATTCATTGGTAGATGTTGAATCATGTGACGCCATTAAAGTATACATCAAACCTAATTCCAATTTAAACTTATACCTTCCATTTTCATCAGTTACAGCACCTTGATTCTTACCATCACTCCCTTTCAAAAGCACCTTAGCATTTTTTATCGGTCCTCCAGCACAATCAGCAACAACACCTTCTATAAAAACTTCTGCTTTAGGTAATACAAATGACCATATATCAGTCAATCCTTTGCTTCCTGCTCTGTTAGAAGAGATGAACCCCCTTTCAAAGTCACCGTCAAAAATAATTGATGCATCATCTGCAGATGAGTTCAAAGGAACCTTAAGGTTAGTAACTGGTCCAAAACCTTTCTTTTCTTTAGCTGACTTAAATAAATCAAACCCACCCATTCCAACGTGACCATTAGAAGAGAAATACAAAGTACCATCTTCATGAATAAATGGATAAAATTCGTGACCGGCAGTGTTTATTTCGTCACCTAAATTTTTAGGGTTAACAAATTTCTTTTCTTTTTTATCCCATGTTGAAACCCAAAGATCAGATCCTCCTTGACCTCCCTGAACATTAGACACAAAGTAAAGTTTTGATCCATCAGCAGTGATGAATGGATGACAATTGACAGTAGCAGTGCTGTCATCAAATAATTCCAGTTTCATTGGAGCTCCATACGCATCACCTTTCTTAGTTGCTTTATAAATATCACAACCTTTAATTTCTTTTTCGTGATTTTCACATCTTGTAAAATACAAAGTAGAACATTTCTTATCCATTGAAGGTGCACCTTCAGCAAATTCAGTATTCACAGGATCTGGCAATAAAGTTGGTGAAGACCATTGACCTGTTTTCTTTTCGAGCTTACTAGTGTATAAATCAGGAAAAGCTTCTCCACTTACGTCAGTCTCTCCAGATCCTACCCCTCCGCTTCTGTAAGATTGAAAAATTAACTGATCTTTCTTTTTACTAGCGTATGTTGGAATCGCATCATTATTTTTAGTGTTAAGTTGTTTTACATTTTCAACCAAGTACCTGGTTGGCTTAGCAATCCATTTCATTGCCAACTGGCAAGACTTCGCACCTTTAACTCCTGCTTCGTCACCCGGAACTTTTCCCTGATAAGTAATGTATTGATCCATCGCCTCAGCGTACATTTGCTTTTTTTTCAATGAATTTGCTAGCTTCAAATATATTTCAGGATTTGACTCTGTAAACGCCCCCCCTTTTTTTACCACTTTTTTGTACCAGTTAACAGCGTTATCCATGTCACGAGTTTTCTCATAGGACTGTGCTATTCGGTAAGTGATTAATTTCTTAAGCTCCTTATCTTTTTCCTTTTTAAGGGCTACTTTATAATTATCGATAGCAGCAGACCAAAATTGTTTTTCAAAAGCCTCGTTACCTTTAATGGTGAATTTGTTTTGCGCGGTCACTGTAAACGCTAGAAGTGTAAGTGCAACTATTAGGGTAGTTCTAAATATAGTCATTGTTCGAATTTTAGATATTTTAACTCAGCCTAAAAGTAACAAAAATTTTAATTTTTTAAGGGTAATATCTGAATCTTTGAGGACAGGGTGTTATTACAGTCTCGAATACCCGCCCTTTTATCAGTAAGACAAGGGAGTTTAACGCATAAACAGCATACCAACATAAACCAAATAAAACAGAACAAGGAACACACCTTTCCATCGCGTAAGTTTGCGTTTATTTAGCATCAACAGTAGCACCAATACTACGATAACTAACATCCATATTATGTCCGTATCAAAAATAGTTTGAGTAAGCGGAACCGGAGTTAGAATGGCTGTCAAACCCAGAACTGAAAGAATATTAAAAATATTAGAGCCCATTAAATTACCCAAGGCGAGATCAGTTTCACCCTTGAATGCAGCAATGGCACTGGTTACCAATTCAGGGACCGACGTTCCAAAGGCAAGTACTGTAACTCCGATAACGAAGGGACTTACATCAAATGACGTCGCAATGTTAGTTGCGGAACTAACTAACCAAGTAGAACCAAAGGCTAAACCTGTGATTCCAAGTGCAATGAACAAAATATTTAACCACATTGACTTTTGATTATCCCTGTCAATATCAGGGTCATCCTCCGGACTTTCTTTACTCCTAATTGACCTAACAATCATGTAAATTGTAAAAACTATTAGTACTGAAAACAAGATGATCCCCTCTGTCCAAGTTACTACCAAATCCATCATGAAATAAGTGGCAAGTAGCGAGGCGCCCATTAAAACAGGCCAATCTTGAACCAAACTTATTTTACTAACCATCACAGGAGCAATTATTGCAGTAACACCCAAGACCAAACTTAAGTTGGCAATGTTAGACCCCACAATGTTCCCAACTGACATGTGTTCTGGATGATTTGCTCCTTCTTGAAAAACTGCTTGAATGCTTACTAAAAGTTCTGGGACAGAAGTACCGAATGAAACAATTGTCATCCCTATAGCAAGGGAAGACATCCCAACTTTAAGAGCCAAACCTACCGACCCCTTAACCAAAAATTCACCACCAACTATTAAAGCTGCAAAACCCAACAACAGGATTAAATAATCCATTTATGAGTTATCATTTTTAGTGATATTGATGCTGTCTGTAACATCATTTTTCATTTTCTTGAATTCTTTCACTCCAGATGACACATCTTTGGTGACTTCATTCTGAATGTCGCTGGTCGCATTTTTGATTTCACGAATTCCTTTACCAAGACCTCTTGCTAATTCTGGAATTTTATCAGCCCCAAATAACAGCAAGACTGCAACCAGAATAAAAATGATTTCGCCACCACTCGGAGATAAAAAAATTAAGCTCATATATCGCCTGTCTAACTAATTTGCTCCTTAGCTGGTTGACTTTTTAACTTCTCAGTCTTTTTGTTTAAATCAACATATACTGGAGCTGCAATACACAAAGAAGAATAAGTACCTACCACAACACCAACCAACAATGCGAACGCAAATCCTTGAATAGACTCACCTCCGAAAAGTAGAATTGCTAAAAGCACAACTACAATTGTAATGGAAGTGTTGAACGTTCTGGAAAGTGTACTGTTTAAAGCTCCGTTAACCACCTCGTCAAGAGGCTTAGTTTTTCTGTTTGGAAGTGTTTCCCTAATTCTATCAAATACAACCACCGTATCATTGATTGAGTAACCTACAACGGTTAAAATCGCAGCAATGAAGGCTTGGTTTATTTCCAAAGAGAAAGGAAGTACACCCCAAAAGATGGAGAACAAAGACAATACAATTAATACATCGTGAAATATGGCAACCAATGCTCCAATGCCAAATTGAACTTTTCTAAACCTTACAGCTACATAAAAGAAGATAGCTAATAAAGCAATAACGATTGAAGTGTAAGCTGAATCAACGATGTCATCTGCAATCGATGGCCCAACAGAATAAGACTGCATCAAACCAACAGTTTTATCATTCTCTTGACTGATAAATTCTTCGTAAGTAGTTCCAGCAGCAAAGAACCCAGATAAACCTTCAAAAAGCTTTTGTTCAACTTTAACTCCAGCATTCTTTCCCGGATCGTTGTACAAATACTTGGTGGTAATTGCAAGTTTACTCTCGTCTCCATAAGTTTTAACCTCAGGAGATAATTTATTTCCGTTTTCGTCAACAAATACCGCTTTCAAAGCATCTTTAACAGCACTTTCATCTACCTCTTGAGCAAACTGAACCTTGTAAGTTCTACCTCCAGAAAAATCAGTTCCTAAATCGAAAAACTTAGTCGAAATTGAACCAATACCTAATAGTATCACTACCAATGAACCAATATAAAACTTGTTCTTGTTCTGCAAAAACTTAACTGAAGTATTAGTAAACAACTTTTCTGTCATTGCAGTACTGAAGTTGATTTTCTTGTCTTTTCCTATAAGACCGCTGAAGATTAATCTTGTGATAAAAATTGCAGAGAATAAAGAAAAGAAAATACCAATTACAAGCACTTGAGCAAAACTTTCAATAACACCAGTTCCAAAATACCATAGTATTAAACCTGTTATTAAAGTAGTGATGTTGGCATCCAATATCGCTGTATATGACTTTTTATAACCATCAGATATGGCAGTCTTAATTCCTTTTCCACTCCTAAGTTCTTCTCTAATTCTTTCATATATAAGAACATTCGCATCTACCGACATACCAACTGTCAACACAATACCTGCTAAACCAGGAAGTGTTAAAGACAATATTGGGAAAGCAGCTAATGCACCCACTATAAAGAATATGTTAGCAACAAGAGCAACGTTGGCAACCCACCCAGCAGTACTGTAGTAGTAAGCCATGTACATTAACACTACAAATAATGCTATTGCAAAAGACATGAAACCTGAAGTAATCGCTGGACCACCTAATGAAGGACCTACAAATGACTCTTCAACAATTTTCGCAGGTGCTGGAAATTTACCGGCACTTAAAACGTTAGCTAAATCTTTGTTCCAATGTTGATTATCATTTGCGCCTCCAGAAATAACTGTAGAACCAGTACTGATTATTGAGCTTGCAACAGGAGCAGAGAACACAATTCCGTCCAATACAATAGCTATTGGTTTTTTCTCTTCATATGATTTTTTAGTGATTGTTTCCCAATTACTAACTTCACTTGTTTTAAAATCAAGGTAAACTACTTTACCTCCATTTTGACTGTCGTAATCGGCACGTGCGTACTTAATGATATCACCATCCATTAAAGGCTTACCGTATCTGTTAGCTTTCAATAAATAAAAGCTGATATAGCTATCACCGTTGTCATCAATTCTAATAGTAGACTCCCAAGCAATGGTAGAATTTCTAGGTAAAAACTTTGACATCTTTTCGGATCTCAAAAATGCATCAACAGTATCCTTGTCTTGCACAGCAACTGGAACAGAATAATTATAACCGCCATATAAAATATTAGCGAACGGGTTTCTGAATTGGTCTTCAGTAGCTGGTGCAACTATAGCTGTGATTGAACTATCAACTTCAGATGAATCTCCGTCAGCACCAGGTGTATTAGCAGCAACAACTGGAGTAACTGCTTCAACAGTGTCTTTTGCTTCAACATTGTACCTTAAATTGTATTGAGTAGCTAATTCAACTACTTCGGTTTGAAGATCACTCCACTTGTACACATCCCAAAATTCTAAATTAGCAGAACCTTGTAATAATTCCCTTACCCTCTTTAAGTCTTTTACACCTGGCAAATCAACTACAATCCTTCCTGTAGCTCCCAATTTCCGGATATCAGGTTGTGCAATTCCAAACTGCTTTACCCTTGACCTTAAAACTTCATTTGCTTGATTAAGTGCCTGAGTAGAATACTCTGTAAGTTTTTCTAATACTTCTTCATCAGAAGTTTCGTTGGTAAATTCACCATCTCTATTAACGAACCATATCGCAAATGATTGAGCTGGTCCAACTTCTTGGTAAGCGTCGTAAAACAATTTAACGTAAGAATCTTGCTCAGTTTTTTGCAACTCAACAGTTCTTGCAGCTACCGCTTTAAAAAATTGTGTTTCAGCATTTTCACCTGCCATAGAAGCAACTAATTCGCTCATGGAAATTTCTAAAGTCACACTGACACCACCACGTAAATCTAACCCAAGGTTAATTTCCCTCTTCTTACATTCCATGTAAGTGTATCCCAACCACACTTCCTCCTCTTGCTTGTCACTTAATATTTGCAAGTACTCAGCGTTAGATGATGATCCTGCTTCAATTGCAGCTTCGCTCTCTACTTCTTTAGTGAAATAAGTAAAAGACATTTCCCACAAACAAATGAGAGAAAGGAAAAGAAGGATAAATTTAATCGTGTTTTTATTTTGCATGTCAAAAATTGTATAGTCTGTTATTTAGCAATAATCCGCAAACATAGTGAATCCAATTATCTTTTCGATAATTATTAAGCAGGTAATTTCGTTCTTTTATTGAACGAACTTTAATAAGCAATAAGTCTTACTAATCCAGGCATAGCCTGAGCTAGCATTTTATTTCATTTGTAATTTGAACCTGAAACAGATGACAATAAAAAGAGAGTTTATTTATCGGTTCAGCAATAATGCAAATGGACAAAATTGAGAGCAATATTTTCCCTACTTTTACCCTCGCTTTACTATTACTTTATAAAAGCATGAAAAACAAAAAAGTCTATACTGTATTTTTCTTATTGCTGCTTTACATAGTTATTCAGTCTGTGTGGTGGATGTACAGTATTTTCGACCTGTCATCTCAAGTCTTTCCCGCTGAAGAAATGCAAGGTAAAAAGTGGATGATCTTTGGTGAGGGTGCTGTCTTCTTATTAATTCTACTGATCAGTTTTATCTTTTCTGTTCGTACTTTAAAGAAGGATTTCAACCTGTCAGTCCAACAAAAAAACTTTTTGATGACGGTGAGCCATGAACTTAAAACACCCATCGCTAGCATCAAACTGTATATTCAGACATTATTAAAAAGAGACCTGGAACCTAACAAACAAAAAGAAATACTAACCAAATCATTAGCGGATACAGACAGACTTAACAACCTGGTTGAAAGTATTTTATTGGCCACCAAAATTGACGACGGCTCCTTGTTCATGAATAAAAGCAAAGTGAACATTTCACAACTAGTTCAAGAAAGCACCTTGAAATTAATGGAGTCAAATAATAAAAAGTTAGACTTTGAATTTTTCATTGAAGACAATTTAATGTTTAATTCTGATCCCGAATCGATGAGCTCCATTGTTTGCAATTTGGTTGGCAATGCAATAAAATACAGTCCTGAACAATCAACGATCACCATTTCATTAAACAAGACAAGTAATGCTCTAACATTAATTGTATCAGATGAAGGACCAGGCATCCCTAACGACGATAAGAGTCGAATATTCGACAAGTTTTATCGCATTGGAGACGAAAACACCAGAAAAGAACAAGGAACTGGATTAGGGTTGTTCTTGGTGAAATATTTGGTTGAACAGCACAATGGGAGCATTTCTGTACAAAAGAATTCTCCTAAAGGTGCTATATTCGCTTGCAAGTTTAACACGATCACATAAATCACATATACCACATACACATCATGTCAAAAAAGAAATTTGTCCTAATTATCATGGATGGCTGGGGCCACGGAGACAAAAGTAAATCAGATACTATATATAATGCTAACACACCGTTTGTTGATAGTTTGTATAATAACTACGCTAACGCTGAATTAACCACTTCAGGAGAAGAAGTTGGATTACCAGAAGGTCAGATGGGGAACTCTGAAGTTGGTCATTTAAACATTGGAGCTGGAAGAGTTGTATACCAAGATTTAGTTAAAATAAACTTGGCAGTGAAAGACAAATCATTCTTCGAAAACGAAGTATTGGTTAACGCTTTAAATCACGCCAAAGACAATGGTAAATCAGTGCATTATGTAGGACTAGTTTCAGAAGGAAGAGTTCATTCTTCTCAAGCTCACTTGCACGCTTTGTGTGACATGGCAAAACAATACGGTGTTGATGATGTGAACATTCACGCATTTACGGACGGTAGAGATTGTGATCCAAAATCAGGATTAGAATGTATTTCCAACCTACAGAACCACTTAAAAGGATCTAACGGTAAAATCGCAACCATTACTGGAAGGTATTACGCGATGGACAGAGATAAAAGATGGGAAAGAGTTGCCAAAGGATATAATGTAATGGTTAAAGGTGAAGGAACTAAATTCCAAGACCCTGTTGCTGCTATGCAAGCTTCGTATGACGCTGGCATCACAGATGAGTTTGTTGAACCAGTATTAATGGTTGACGAAAACAACGAAACTATTGGTCAGATTAAAGAAGGAGATGTTATCATTTGTTTCAATTACAGAACTGACAGGTGCAGGGAAATTACTCAAGCATTATCACAACAAGATTTTCCAGAAGAGAACATGAGCAAAATGAACTTGCATTATGTGACCATGACTAAATATGACGAGTCATTTCAAAACGTACAAATTGCGTACAAAAAGGATAACTTGGTTAACACCATGGGTGAAGTATTAGAACGTGCTGGAAAAACTCAAATCAGAATTGCTGAAACTGAAAAATACCCACACGTCACCTTCTTTTTCTCTGGAGGAAGAGAAAAAGAATTCACTGGAGAGAAAAGGCTTATAGCTTCTTCACCTAAGGTGGCGACGTATGATTTACAACCAGAAATGAGTGCGCCTGAAGTAACCAGTAAAATATGTGCTGAGTTATCAAAAGGAGAAGTTGATTTTGTTTGCTTAAACTTCGCCAACCCTGACATGGTAGGTCATACAGGAATATACGAAGCAATAAAAAAAGCATGCGAAACTGTTGATGCTTCAGTTCAAAAGGTAGTTGAAACCGGTCAAGACAATGGCTATAGCTTTGTCATTATTGCTGATCATGGAAACGCTGATTTCTCTATAAATGAAGACGGTTCTCCTCATACAGCTCACACAACTAATCCTGTTCCAATATTCCTATTGGATGACGATTTTACAAAGGTGAAAAACGGGAAACTAGGTGACCTCGCTCCTACTATTTTAAGCATGATGGAGGTAGATATACCAAAAGAAATGACCGGAAACATTTTAGTATAAACTAAAATTATTGTTTCTTTGACGCGATTAAAAAATTAAAATTTAACTAAAAAAATACTTATGACAACTAAAACTGCAAATTACAAAGTACCATTTATACTTATGGTAATTTTGTTTTTCTTATTTGGGTTCCTTACTGTGCTTAATGGTCAGTTACAAGGACCAATGAAAGCCTTATTTGATTTAACAAATGCTCAATCTACAATTCTAACTGGAGCTTTCTTTATTGCATTTGTTGTAACTGGAGCACCTGCAGGAATGATGGTAGACAAAATGGGTTACAAGAAAACTTTGGTAGCTGCTTTATTAGTAGTTGCTGTCGCACTTGGAACTTTCTTTGCAGGAGCAAAAGCTGTTTCTTTTGAAATATTTGTAGCTGGTTCATTTTTACTAGGAGCTGGTATCACCATGTTACAAGTGGTTGCGAATCCATACATCGCCTCTCTTGGAACTCCTGAAACATCCGGTAGTAGAATTAATTTAGCTGGAGCATTTAACTCTTTAGCAACTACAATAGCACCTATCTTTGCTACTTATGTAATTTTTGGAGGAAAGAAAAATGCGGACTTGGTAGTCGGAGATGTTGAAATCCCTTATATCGGATTAACGATATTCGCTGTTTTATTGGCGGCAATCTTTAGCAGAGTAAGTCTTCCAAATATTGGTCAAGGAGGAGAAGAAAAATCAGATGACAAACCGGCTAAACTTGAAGGAACAGCATGGAAATTCAGTCACTTAACAATGGGTGTACTTGCTATCTTTTGTTACGTTGGAGCTGAAGTTGCTTCAGGAAATAACTTAAAATCATACCTAGAAAGTATGCCAAATTTAACGCCTGGTGATATTACTTTGAAAATATCTCTTTATTGGGGTGGTTTAATGGTAGGTCGTTTTGTTGGTTCTTCAATATTTAAAAACGTTGACAATAGAAAAGGTCTTATTGTAGTGAGTTTAGGATCTATGGCACTTACTCTAGCTGGTAGTTTGATTGGCGGAGAGACAGGTATTTGGGCATTAACTGGTGTTGGATTATTTCACTCTGTAATGTGGGGTTACATTTTCGGATTAGCAATTGACAAATTAGGCCCATATGTAAACCAAGGTTCTGGTTACTTGTTAATGGGTGTTGCTGGTGGAGCGGTAATTCCATACATTCAAGCAACATTAGCAGACAGCATCGGATGGCAAACATCGTTCTTATTTATTGTTGCATGTCAAGGTTACATGTTGTTTTACGCTTTAGTAGGATCGAAAATTAAGAAGTCAGCCGTTTAATCGCGCTTAAATATGATACAAAAAAGCCTCGCATTTATGCGGGGCTTTTTTATTTCAAAAGAGCTGGTTACATTTATGCCAATGGAATTTCAAAAACTTGAAAGGAGAATCATTGCAATAAGTATTTGCGCTTTTTTCCTTGCTGCTATATTCTCTACGGGTTATCATCATTTCGATGAACATTTTCAAATATTAGAATTTGCAGGTCTTAAGTTAGGACTGGCACAGGCCGAAAATTTACCGTGGGAGTTCGAAGAACAAATGCGGCCTGCTATTCAGCCAGCTTTGACGGTGTTGTTTTACAAAATTCTATCAGCTGTAGGAATGAACAGCCCATTTACGTTTACGTTAATTACACGCCTCCTCTCTGCCCTGTTTAGCTTCACGGCTACTTATTACATCTATCAATATTTTAAAAAGGAATTCACGACTGAGAAGCTAAGGAAATGGTTCTTGTACTTTTCTTTTTTAACCTGGGTCATCGTTTACAATGGTGTTAGGTTCTCCTCTGAAAATTGGTCCGAGTTATTGTTCGCTGTTGGCTTCCTACTCTACTTCAAAAAAGAAAATAGGACTTCGCTGCACTTTCTAAACATCGGATTACTAGTTGGCTTGTCGTTTCTCTTTAGGTATCAAACGGCGCTTATGACCATTGGCTCTTTTGCTTGGATGCTTATTATCAAAAAAGATAAAATATCGAATTTGTTAATCTCATCATTAGGAGTATTGGCAGTAGTAGGTATTGGCATCCTGATCGACAGGTGGTATTATAATGAATGGGTGCTGAGCGCTTGGAATTATTTTGAGCAAAACATCATCCTGGGAAAAACTAAACACAGTGGTGTTGAACCGTGGTATTGGTATTTTACACAAACACTTCTGCAAGGCATTCCGCCCTTTAGCCTTTTATTAATCGTTGGAGTTTTAGGACACCTTGCTTTCTTTAAGAAGAGTGCTATTACGTGGATTGCAATACCTTTCTTATTACTTCACTTCTTTATTTCTCACAAAGAAATTAGGTTCTTTTACCCCCTTTTGTTTTTGACACCCTTCATGATGATGAGGGTTGTGCAATACTTAAATGCCGCCAAACTCTCAGGTTTAATTGAAAAAAAGGTCTTTTCTATTTTCATGAAGGTGGTGTTTTTCTCAAATTATCTGTTTTTAATTGTGGTAATTTTCAAACCTGCAGACAGTAATATTTCCTTGTACAAAGAACTTTACTTCACCTACCAGGAGCCAACTACTTTGTACTTCATTGATAAGAATCCATATGTAAGAGTACGGGATATTAATTTTTACAAACGACAAAATTTAGAGATTATTCAAGTAAAGAATGACAGTGACATTCTACATAATCCTTCACAAAAGTCATTAATCGTTTTCAGCAATAAAGACAAACCTGAAAATTTCGGACAACGACATGAGTTGGTTTATAAATCCTTCCCTGATTGGATGTCACACTTCAATTTTAACAATTGGATGAGACGTAGTAAATCGTGGTACGTTTATGAACTATAGAGGATTCAAGCTCCATTTTCAGAATCAACTTATACCAATAAGACACTACCCTCTTCGTCTTTGCGAGGAACGAAGCAATCCCCTTACCAAAACAAGCTTTATAACAATTAAACATCTAATCCAAGAAAAGAGATTGCTTCGTTCTTACCATTGACGTATTCCATAATCGACAGTTAACCAATAGTTTATAACTACTGGAGGTTTTGATCAAAATAGCCAAACGAGGCATGGAATTCTTTTGAGGATTTTAGAAAGGATAACGGAAAAAGAGAGATTGCTTTGCTGCGCGCGCAATGACGATAGGA
>Ga0115000_10000345_pt1 | contig 43734 bp, 38 predicted proteins | sample ArcticOcean_MG_C_6_FD_89690 | JGI IMG/M metagenome (GOLD analysis project Ga0115000, IMG submission 89690) | Marine microbial communities from western Arctic Ocean - ArcticOcean_MG_CB8_128 | ecosystem: Environmental > Aquatic > Marine > Oceanic | place: Arctic Ocean: Canada Basin | collected...
AAACAATAGAGAACCATTAAAAACAGTACAACACCAATTAGCTGTATTGGCCGGAACCGTGGCCTCTGCAGGCACGGCTTTTTTGGGCCGAGAATAATCCTAACTTGCAGGACAACGCATAGCATAAGACGAAGCAGAGGCAACCGAAAGCCTCCCTAAAGAAGCTTGGCTAGTGGGTCTTTAACGTCACTTTGATCGACTGGACCTGTGACCAAGATGTTGGCTGAACCGTTTGAGCCAAAAGAACCGGAAGGGAGCGAGGAAACATCCCCGAGTTGCAATGCGGTGTAGGAATAGGAACCGGTTGGGGAATCGAGCGAGGAGGCAGGGGACATCGAAAACGTTATTTCTCAGGTAGAATCAAAAAAACGGAATCCGTTGCTTAAAGCTTGTTCAACTGGGAAATTGCCTTCCTAAAATACGGCTAGCACCGCTAGGGTTTGTGGCGTGCCGGAAATGACTGAGACCCACGAACCGCCGTTGGACTGGACAGATCTGTTTCTCCGCTTCCTGTCCGACGAAAAGGACGCCTCGGTGTACACGCAGCGCAATTACCGGCAGGCGCTGAGCGAGTTCACGCAGTGGCATCGCGATACCAACGGGTCGCCGGTGCGCTGGAGTGAACTGGTGCGGAACGACTTCCGGCTGTTTCTGCGGCAGCTTGGCCGCAAGGAACTCAGCCAAGCAGCAATCCGGCTGCGGTTCAGCGCGCTCAACTCGTTTTATAAGTTTTTAATGCGGCGTGGCCTCGTCGAATCGTCACCGGTGAAGGGGGTCACCCTGCCCAAGCCGGCCAAGCGCCTGCCCCAATTTCTGACCATCGACCAAATGAACGCGCTGCTAGACGCGCCGATGCAGGAGTTCGAGGCCGAGCGCGACGTAAAAAAAGGGACAAAGAAAAAAGTCGGCGATATGCCGTATTTACGGGATCGCGCGATCCTCGAGACAATCTATTCGTGCGGCCTGCGCATCGGCGAGATCTGCCGGATGTTAGCCGGGGAAATCGAGCCGGATGAGCTCGTCGTCAACGTACACGGCAAGGGCAAAAAGGAACGGCAGGTACCGATCGGCCGCGCGGCCGTCAAGGCGATCCGGCTTTACTGGGAGCGCTTGGCCAAGCCGCCCGCACCCGACGAGCCTGTATTTTTCGCTTCAGAGAAAAAACGTAGTACCATCTACCCGCGCCTGGTTCAGTTGCGATTGAAGAATTACCTGAGCGCCTGCGGACTGGATCCAAGCCTCACACCGCACAAGCTCCGTCACAGCTACGCCACGCATCTGCTCGACGCCGGGGCGGACTTGCGGAGCGTCCAGGAGATGCTGGGCCACGCGAACCTCACGACAACACAGGTGTACACGCACGTTACCACCGAGCGAATCAAGCGCGCCTACAACGAGGCTCACCCTCGAGCTTGAAACCAAGCGCTTGGCCAAGCGCTATTCAGTGCTCAACTGCTCGGCGAGGGGTTGTTGGGGCAGCTGGGGCTTGGGCTGCGGGAAAATCTGGTAGAGCAGGAGGTAAATTATCACGCCGGTGATTGAGACGTACATCCAGAGCGGCCACGTCCACTTGGCGATTTTTTTGTGCTGCTCGAACCGCTCCTTCATCGCACGGCTGAACGTCATGAAAATGAGCGGCAAAATCACCACCGCCAAAATAATATGCGTAATCAATATCGTAAAATAGATTGGTTTAAACCAAGCCGGCTCCACGAACTTTGTCGACCCGGTGTTATAGTGGTAGATCAAGTAGCAGGTCAAAAACACCGCAGAAGTCACAAAGGCACTGATCATGCAGTTGCGGTGCGCGGTCTTATTGCCCTTTTTGATGAACACGAAACCAAGCGTAAGGAACACGGTGGCGAGCGCGTTGAGGCATGCGTTGATGAGAGGCAAATCCTGTATGGTCATTTTGAAGGTTCGATTAACAACAAGTTGGCGATGGAGATGGCTTTTTCCTTCCAGCCGTCCTCCATGCTCTCAAGTACACCGCGGAGTCGGCCCTGCCGGTCGATGACCACGAAAATGGTGGCGTGGATGAACAGATCCTCCGGCGTGGCTTGTTCGCCCGGCGGCTTCTCGCGGGCGATTAGTTTCATCCCGTCCACAGCCAAGCGCACAATCTCCGGCTTGTCGCCGGTGAGGAATTGCCAGCGCTCAGCATTCGCTCCGAAGCGCCCGGCAAAGCGCTGCATGACGGCCGGGGTGTCGTGGCCAGGATCGGTCGTCAGCGTGGCGAAGGCGACGTCCCGCTCGGAGGCAAAGTGCAACTGCAACTCGGCCATGCGCTTGGTCATCACCGGGCACGGCCCGGGGCAGCGAGTGAAGATGATGTCGGCAAACCATACCTTGTTGGCAAACTTCGCCAAGCCGACCGGCTCGGCCAACTGGTTGGTCAGGGTGAAGTCGCTGAGTTGCGAGATGACCGGCAGGTCCCGCTTTGCCAAGATGGACTCGGCGGGGCTCGAACCCGGGGCACTTTGCTCCCGTATGAATGCAAACAGGACAGCCAGGATCACCACGGCCAAGCCGCCCCAGACAAGCCAGCGCACGGTTCGTGAGTACGATTCCATTTTAACAAAAAAAGTGCACTCCGCCCAGAGCGCTCCGGAGAGTTCGATCAGGGCAAGCGATGCTCAGGCTTTGTCGTCCGTGACCGTGGCCGTGGTGGCGGTTGGCTTTTCGGAGGCCGGTTTTTTCTTTTCGACTTCCGCCTTGTACCACTCGTTCCATGCGGCCTCGTCAACGACTTTCACGGCGCCTTTCATGCGAGCATGGCCGTCGCCGCAAAGCTGGGCGCAGGTGATCTGGTAGCGGCCCACTTTCACCGGCTTGAAGTGAATCGGAATGCGCATGCCGGGAATCACGTCCTGACAGACACGCAGTGGCAATACCTTGAAACAGTGGATGACATCCTTTGAGGTCAAGTCGATGGTAACGCTTTTGTGTGTGCCGTCCTCGTTTTTTATCATCGGCACCACGATGTCGGACTTGAGCACCTCGACGTCGTCTTCCCAGTACGGCTTTGACTTGTCGGTGCCAAAGGGGTTTGCCGCGCTGACGAGGGTCTTGGATTGCGCTCCGAGTATGCCGTCGGCACCGGGGTAACGGGCATTCCATGCAAACTGCTCGGCGGTGACACGCACCACACTATCCTCGCTGAAGTCGGAGGGCTCGTTCACATAAAAATTCCAGAAGTAGATGGCAACTACGACAAGAACGAGCTCAGATGCTATGACGGCACCTTCAATCGAATTGGTGATGGTCTTGCTCTTGACTCCCTTGTAGTCGGCCTTGGGGTTATTGGTGGCGCGAAACTTCCATAGCGCGACGAAATAATAAATGATCCAGCCAACAAAAAGGACCAACATCAGTAGATGAACGGCGATGATTAACCCATCGATCTGGCCCCCGTTCTGGGAGACGACTTCCGGTAAGGAGAATGCTTTTATTATTCCTGATAGTAAGTCCATTTTAGAGAATCATTCCTTAAACAATTCGGGGTCCTCAAACTGGGCGTAGGCTTTGCCTCGCTTGGAAAGAAAAACAAAAAAACCACCCACGCCACCGAGTACGGGAATCAGTATGAAAATAAGACTCGCGATGCCCCACCGCATGCCCTTGGTCATTGGGGAGTCGGGCGCGCCGAAGCAAACAGCGCACGCCTCTAGCGTGCTTGGCCAAGCGAGCATGGCCAGGGCGAAGAGCAATAATCCGATTATATGCTTACGGTTCAAAGGTAACTGATGTGTTTCAGTTTTTTTAAAAAATAACGGAGGTATACCGACAGGCCAATTGTGCCCACCAGCGAGATGATTCCCATAAACAAATCAGCTGTTTTGCCACTAGAGCCGTGATTCACCACTGCCCAAATCCCGAACATCAGCGTAAAAAAGATCGAGAGGGTGATGAAAATTAAATGGAACGCCTTGAGTGACATATTCAATTAACTCTTTTTTGGGGCCGTCCGCCCAGCCTTGGGCGCTGCCGCTTCAACGGGTGCGGGCTGATTCAGCAACTTGACGGTGAGAACGGTAAACGCCGCCGGCAACACCACGCCCAACATCGATGCCAAGACGATCCAAATTGTAGGAATCTCGTTCGTTCCGGTGGAGATCGCCAAGGCGCTGTCCAGTTTGGGAATATTCCCTTCGGACCACAGGATCAACCCCATCATGCCGGCAAAAAAGAAGAAGGTAAGCACCATGGTCCAAGTGATCCAGATCAGTTTCTTATCCCACTTGTAGTGCATGAAAATAGCCACCACGAAGCTAGCTTTGACCAACGCAATCGACAGGCCGATCACTGCCGCCCACGCTAGGGACAGGGGAAAATTGATATCGATCAGGACGGTAATCACTGTGCCCACTACGAGTACGCCGCCAACGATACGAAACAGATTGACGAGATGTTTAATAAAGTCAGATGAATCGTGTGAATCGCTCATTTCTATAAAATATAAAGGATCGGAAACAGGAAGATCCATACCAAGTCAACAAAGTGCCAGAACAGGCCGAATGTTTCAATCCGGTTGGTGTACTGCTCACGATCCTTGTGCCACAGTGCCAACCCGACCGGAAGCATGTTGTAGAGCATTATGAGAATCCCGCCAAACACATGGAGGGCATGCAATCCGGTAATAGTGTAGTAAATTCCAAAAAATGTACTGTGCTTGGGCTCGTAGGCAGAGAGTCGCTTAATGTCTCCCACATCCAGCGTGATCTCTTGGTGGTGTTGGGTCTCATCCAACCCGAAAACCAATGACTTCACCCTTGGCTTTCCTCCGATGTCCTCGTTGACGCGCTTGGTTCCCCACATCCACGGATGTTTCTTGATAGTCTCGTAGCCGGCAACGCTCAAGGCCACAGTAAAGCCCGCTTGGCCAAGCTCGTATTCCGCAAGCTTTGCTGTGTCGTAATCGGTCTTTTCATAAAGCTCCCCGCCATCTTGGAGCAGTTTGTCGGCCTTGTCCTCACTGAACTTGGCCAAGACCTTAGTGGCATCAGCCCTTGACACGCCGAAGTCCGCCTTCCAGCGGGTAATGCTAAAATCGATCTGGGCTTCCTCGTAGGAGTTGATGTGGCCGGAAAGCGCAAGTGTCCCGTTCTCCCAGGCTTTCTTGAATTCATCTTCACTCGTAACGCTTGATTCCTTGAAAAAACGCGTTGTGTAAATGCCTTCAATGTATTTCTCGACATCACCGTCGTGGGCATCCGTGTTGTCATGCGCGGCGCCCCCGGGTTCGATGTGCGACGCTGTCTCGTGATAGCCTTTCTCAAACTTCTCGTGCAGCACTTTCGCGTCGTTCAGCCAGACATCGTAGTGGGCAAACTTGGATGGCCACTCGTACGACCACTTGACCATGAGAAACAGCACGGCACAGGCTATGGTTGCCCACTTCCATTTCTTGTATCCGGCCAGGTTGCCCTGCTTCAACTGCGCCCAAGCGAGGACGACGAACATGCTTGAGGCGATCAGAACCATCGTGTTTCCGGCACCCACGTAGATGTCCATCAACCCCATCGACCATGTGCCGGGCTCGGCACCTACGCGCAGCAGCACATATGAGGAAAACAGGGCGCCGAACAGCATTACCTCGGAAGCAAGGAAGAGCCAGATGCCCAGCTTCGCGTTGTACAAACCGGTGTCCGGCCTTGGCTTAACCGTATAGGGGATTTCCATGTCGGATAAAGTCGATTACTTTGCAGGTTGAGCCTGCGGCGTGAAGTCTTCCTTGGCGCCCGGTACGCTGTACTCGTACGGGTCACGATAAACTTTAATCTCTTTGGTAAAGTTACCGTGCGGCGGAGGCGTCGGGGTTTCCCACTCCAGCGTGGTGGCCTGCCACGGGTTGTCGGACTTGACCTTCTCCCCGTGTTTCACACTCCAGAACAAGTTAAAAATGAAAGGCAACTGTGCTATAAGCATCGCCCAAGCGGCAGCCGAGATGGATACGTTCAACCCCATGATTGTGTCGCCCAAAGCGCCCACTGTGATGTCTGCGTTATCCGGGTTGGCCAGAGAGTAGGTGGCCCCGCCGTCGGACATGCGTCGGCTCATCCCGGCCATGCCCTGCGCAAACATCGGCATAAAAATCAAGTTCATGAAAATAAGCGACCCCCAGAAGTGTACCCTGCCCAAGAACTCGTTCATTATTCGCCCAGTCATCTTCGGGAACCAGTAATAGACGCCAGCGAAGATGGCGAAGATGGTTCCCGGCGCGACTACGTAATGAAAATGAGCGATGACATAATAACTATCGTGCAGCGCCACATCGCTGAAATTGAAGCCTAGAGGTAGGCCGGTAAGCCCCCCAATACCGAACATCGGCAGGAACGCCAGCGCAAATAGCATCGGCGTGTTGAACCGTATCGACCCACCCCACAACGATATGAACAGGCACGTCAAGATGATGATCGATGGAATCGAAATGATAAGTGTGGTGGTCTGAAAAAACGCGCTGATCACTGTGCCCATTCCGGTCATGTACATGTGGTGCGCCCACACGATGAACGCCAGGAAACCGAGCACCACCACCGAGCCGACAAGGTATTTGTAACCCCAGATGGGCTTGCGGGTGTTGTTGGCAATAATCTCCGCCACGATACCCATCCCGGGCAAAACCAGCACATAAACCTCTGGATGTGCAAGGAACCAAAACAAGTGCTGCCACAACAGCGGACTGCCGCCACCACTGACATCAACATCCTGCCCGCCCACCACCAGACCGGTTGGCAGAAAGAAACTCGTTTCAATCACGCGATCCATCAACTGCATGATCCCGGCAGCTTCCAGCGGCGGAAAGGCGAGTAACAAAAGAAACGCCGTGACGAACTGCGCCCATACAAAGAACGGCAACCGCAGCCAGGTCATGCCGGGGGCACGCAGGTTGATGATGGTGACGATGAAGTTCACCGCACCCAGCAGCGACGAAGTGATTAGCATTATCATGCCTATCAGCCAGTAGGTCTGTCCGTCGGTGGGAATCACAGATGCGAGCGGCGAGTACGATGTCCAACCCGCCTGGGCAGCTCCGCCCGGGATGAAGAAACTGACCGTCATGATGACGCACCCCAAAAAGAATGACCAGAAACTGGCCATGTTCACTCGCGGGAAGGCCATGTCAACCGCACCGATTTGCAGCGGAACCACGTAGTTGCCAAACGCCGCAAACGCCGCCGGCACAATGCCCATGAACACCATAATCGTGCCGTGCATCGCACCGAACACGTTGTAAAGCTCGGCGCTCATCACGCCACCAGGCGCGACGCTGTTACCCAGCAGCGCTTCAATCAACGGCCCCACAAACGGGACCGGCTGCCCCTCGTAGGCCATCGACCACCGCATAGTGGCGATCAGGCAAAATCCGAAAAACAAAAAGGCAAGACCACAGAACCCGTACTGTATACCGATAACCTTGTGATCGGTGGAGAAAATGTACGTTCGCCAAAAACTCTGTTCATGGTGCTCATGATGCTCCTCTATTACTTCAGCTGTCTTGGCCGCCTCTGATATTGCGCTCATTACAAAAAATTACTCAAAAAAAACTGTGCCCTGTCCCATCCGGTATCGCCGCAAAAGCGACTCAGGCTATCGGTTTGCCCACTCCTCTGTCAATCGTCGCGTGCATCAACCTCCAATTTTCAACTTGTCCACCACCATCAATCCCAACAGCAGCGGCAGGTAAATGATGGAGGCAAAAAACAGAACCCGTGCGCTTTGCCGGTTCAACTCCCGCGAAAACCGTATTGCGGCCCACAAAAAAAGCCCTCCCAACAGCACCGCCCCGGAAACGTAAACCGCCCCGGCTAATTTCATCACAAACGGCATCAGGCTGGCAATGCACAAAAGGAGGGTGTGACTGATCGCCTGCCGTCCGGTTCGCGCCCCGCCATCAACCGCACTTGGCATCATCACAAAGCCTGCCTTCTCGTAGTCATCACGGTACATCCAGGCGATCGCCATGAAATGCGGCATCTGCCAGAAAAATAAAATCCCAAATAAAATCCAACCCTGCGGAAATTCCACCCCGCCCCGGGCCGCAGCCCACCCCATAAGCGGCGGCACCGCTCCGGGAATCGCCCCAATAACGGTATTCCACTCCGACGTGCGCTTGAGGGGCGTGTAAATAAAAAGGTACGTCACCAGCGTCACCGCCCCTAGCACCGCCACCAGCAAATTCACCCAGACGGCCAGGGACAACAACCCTCCCACCGAGACCGCGCCGCCAAGCAGCAACGCCGCCTCCGCGCCGATTTGCCCGCTGGGCAGCGGACGAATGGCCGTGCGCTCCATCTTCGCGTCGTGTTCGCGCTCAAGATACTGGTTCAGAATCGACGCGCCGGCCGCCAACAACCCTGTGCCCAACAGCGTCAAGCCAAGCTTGGCCAAGTTCTGCGCTAAACCGCCGCTCTCCGCATTGAGCCCCAAGTAAAACCCAACCAACGTGGTGATCAGCACCATCGTCGTCAACCGCAGCTTAACCAACTCGGAGAAAACAGACCAAGCCGTCGACTGGCTCCCCTCATTTTTTTTTGCATCTAGAACCGTTTTATCCATCAAAATAATCAAACCGCCATCGCCGCCGCTTGGACTGGATCAATCGCCCTGCCATCACTGCGCTTGGCCTGGCGCTCAGCCGCTTCCACACCATCGCCGACAAACACGCACCGCTTCGCCGCCAGCAGCAGCAAACTGCTCAATGCGAGGCAGGCCGCGCCCAGCACCACATGCCCCGTGGCCACGTCCGCCGCCTTGTTACTCAAAATCGTCCAGATTCCCATGCCGGCCTGTGCGACGACCATCGCCAGCAGCACATAACCCGCCTTCGTAAAAGCGTGCGCGTGGCCAAGCCGCCGCCGCGCCTTCACCGCAAAAGCCACTACCAAGGCCAGCGTCGCCACCGCGCCCAGCCGGTGCAGCATCTGCAGCCAAACATGCCACGATAAAATCTCGTGCCCACTGGCGAGGAACGTCTTCGGATTCCCCTGCGCGTCAAGCAACTGGTTTGCTGCGTGGAGGCTTTTTTGTAATTCGTAACGGTTCTCGTTGTAAGTGGCGACCGAGGCCTCATCCGTCGCCGGCCAAACTTGGCCGTGCGCCAGCGGAAAATCCCAAATCGCCAAACCGGCATGCTGATGCCGCATCGTCGCCCCAAGCAGTAGCTGCACAAAAACCAGGCAAATCACAGCCACCAAAATGCCCTTGAGCGGTACAAAACCGGCCCGGTCGCTCACGTTCACCCGCTGCCACCAAGCGCTGGTAACCAGTGCGATCGCACAAACCAAGATCAGGAACAACTGCGCCACGGCACCGTGAACCAGCCCCAGGTTTTGATTGATCTCAGTCACTCGCAGCCCGCCGAGTAACCCCTGCATCACGACCAGAACAAACGCACCAGTCCCGAGCAAGCGCACCCATTTTCGGGCTTCTTTCACCCAAAGCCAGATCGCCAAGCCGATGGTCAAAAACCCGACAAACGAAGCCATCAACCGGTGGAAATGCTCCTCAAATACGCCGAACTTCCCGAGCCATTGGTCGAATGGCACCAAAAACATGTTGTATCCGTAGGTAGTCGGCCAATCCGGAACGGCCATCCCTACCCCTTTGCTAGTCACCAATCCGCCAATTCCAATAAGAACCAGTGTCGCCAATGCAGTGAACATAGCGAACCGGTGCAACCAAGGGTTATCCTGCGATCTTGCAGACATCAAAATCCGAAGCAATCCAGTAAAAAAAACAAGCGCCCTAACCTGCTTACAACTCAAGCAGCAAGAAACTTATCACCGGAAAAAAGGCGCGGCAACTTCATTGTGAAATAATTCACAATCTCGCCTCTCGCCGCTTTCCCCGCTTGGCTTCATCCCCCCTCTCTCCGAATGCAGTTGGCCGGGCAAATTGCGTCCCTGCGAAATTATTCTGTTTACAACGGAGTCTCAAATCGCTTGGCTTCCGTTGCAACTGTCAGATCGACAAACCAATCATGAAAGAACCCAACGAAATCACCTTCCGCGAAAGCGTCGACCGGATGTTCGACCGCGCCACAGCCACCATGGATCTGCCGCTTGGCCTCGCCGAACAGATCCGAAGCTGCAACTCGGTCTATCAGGTGCAGTTCGGCGTCAAGTTGGGAGACCGTTATGAGGTGTTCACCGGCTGGCGCGCCGTCCACAGCGAACACATCCTGCCGGTCAAGGGAGGCATCCGTTACGCCGACTTCGCCAACCAGGACGAGGTCGAGGCGTTGGCGGCTTTAATGTCGTACAAGTGCGCCATCGTGATGATTCCGTTTGGCGGCTCCAAGGGCGCGCTCAAGATCGACCCAAGGCAGTACAGTGAAAAGGATCTCGAGAAAATCACACGCCGTTTTGCCCAGGAATTGGCCAAGCGCGATCTCATCCACCCTAGCCTCAACGTGCCCGCACCCGACATGGGCACCGGCGAACGCGAAATGGGCTGGATCTCCGACACATATCAATCCCTGTTCCCAGAGCAGGCAAACGGCATGGGCTGCGTGACCGGTAAACCGGTGCACCTCGGAGGCATTGACGGCCGTGTCGAGGCCACCGGCCGAGGCGTGCAGTATGGCCTACGCGAGTACTTTCGCCACCCCGAAGACATTGCCCGCGCCAGGCTCGACGGCTCACTCGAGGGCAAACGCATCGTCGTGCAGGGCCTCGGTAACGTTGGCTACCATGCCGCCAAGTTTCTCAGCGAGGAGGACGGCGCGAAGATCACCAGTATCATCGAGCGCGACGGCGCAATTAGCTCCGCCGACGGCCTCGACGTCGAGGCAGTCAAGGCGCACATTGCCGCGAACCACGGAGTCAAAGGGTTCCCCGGCGCAGACTATACCGAGGACGGCCCGGCGATGCTCGAGGCTGAGTGCGACATCCTCATCCCCGCAGCGATGGAGGGCGTCATTACCCGCCAAAACGCCGCCAAAATCCAGGCTCCGCTCATCGCTGAGGCGGCCAACGGCCCGGTCACCTACGCCGCCGATGAGATTCTCCGGGAAAAGGGAACCGTTATCATCCCGGACGCCTACCTCAATGCCGGCGGCGTCACCGTCTCCTATTTTGAATGGGTGAAAAACCTCGCCCGCATTCGGTTCGGCTACCTCGAGCGCCGCAACGAGGAGCGCCGCGGCCAGATGCTTGTCGAGGCCCTCGAGAAGATGCTCAACACCACCGTCCCGCAGGAAATCCGCGACCAACTCACCACCGGCTCAGACGAACTCGCCCTCGTCCGCTCCGGCCTCGACGACACCATGCGTAACGCCTACAACAACATCCGCGACATCTTCAATGCCCGCGAAAAAGTCGTCGACCTCCGCACAGCCGCCTTCGTCTGCGGCATCGAGCGCATCGCCAAGCGCTACGAAAGCATGGGCATCTAAAGAGAGTTTCAAGTTTTCAGTATCCGTGTTCATCCGTGAAATCCGCGTCTCAAAAAGTTTTCAGCTCGAAAACGGGACGTAGATTTTCAGGATTCACAGGATTTACCCTTTTTTTTCCTGCCAACCATCGTTCATCTGTGTCCCCTTTTTTGAGGTTTTCGTGCCTTTCCTAATTGAAGGTTCCGGTTCCAGCTTCACTTTGGTGCCGCAACGATTAGTCTGTCGCCGCTTTATGGGCTTGAAAGTCTTTAATACCCTGTCGCGTTCGATCGAGCCGTTCGTGCCGCTCAATCCCGCCGGAAAAAAGGTCGGCATCTACTGCTGCGGCCCAACCGTGCACGACTTCGCGCACATCGGGAACTTCCGCACGTTCGTCTTTGCCGACATCGTTCGGCGCCACCTCACCTTCCACGGCTTCGACGTGCGGCACGTCATGAACATCACCGACGTGGAGGACAAAATCATCCGGCGCGTCAACGAGTCCGGCAAGTCGCTGGCTGAGTTCACCAACGAATTCGAGCAGGCCTTCTTCGCCGACCTCGAGGCGCTTGGCTGCCAAATGCCGCACGACCGGCCGCACGCCACCGCGTTCATCGGCCCGATCATCAAGCTTATCAAAAAGCTCGAGTCGACCGGCCTCGCCTACAAGGCCAACGACGGCTCCGTCTATTTCAGTATCGAGAAATACCGCGAAGCCGGAAACAAATACGGTCAACTGCTCAACATCAATCTCGACGAAATGCGCCCCGGCGAACGCGTCAGCAGCGACGAGTACGAAAAGGAATCGGTCGCCGACTTCGCCCTCTGGAAGGCACGCGTGCCGGAGGACGGCGAGGTGTTTTGGGACAGCCCATGGGGCGAGGGCCGGCCCGGCTGGCACATCGAGTGCAGCGCCATGAGCATGGAGTTGCTCGGGCCAAATTTCGACCTCCACCTCGGTGGCGAGGACTTGGTGTTCCCCCATCACGAGGACGAGATCGCCCAGAGCGAAGGCGCCTGCCTGCAGTGCGACGGACACAAGTTCGTCAAGTACTGGATGCACGGCGCGCACCTGCTCGTTGAGGGCAAAAAAATGAGCAAGTCGCTCGGCAATTTTTTTACGCTGCGCGATCTACTGGCCAAGGGCAGCGCCGGGCGTGAGGTGCGTTACCTCATGATCTCGGCCCACTACCGCGAGACATTCAACTTCACGCTCGACAACCTGGCCGGTGCAAAAACCGCACTGGGCCGCATCGACGAATGCACCGCCAGGCTGCGCGAACTCGCGCTTGGCCAAGCGGCCGAACCAACCGCCGACTCGCCGCTCGTCACGCGCTTCACGGAGGCGATGGACGACGACCTCAACGTCTCCGCCGCCTGGGGCGCGGTGTTCGACTGGGTGCGCGACACCAACCGCAAACTTGCAGCCAATGATCTCACCGCCAAGACCGCGGCAACCGAGCTGGCCAACTGGGAATACATCAACAGCGTGCTCGGCATCGAGTCGGTCGAGGAAGAAGCGCCGCCGGAAATCGCCGCCCTCGCCGAGGAACGCCAAGCCGCCCGCAAGGCCAAAAACTTCACCCGCTCCGACCAAATCCGCGACGAACTCGCCGCCCAAGGCTGGATCATCGAGGACACCCCCAAAGGCCCCCGAGTCAAGCGCGCTTAATCCAAGCACGACACCACGCGGGAAGAGAGGGACGAGTTCCACCTCGTCCGAAATTATTATTGAAATAGGGCAAGGTGGAACTTGCCCCTCCCGCACTCCAAAAGGCGTTCACCGTTTTTGATTGTGGACATTGGTGGCGTATTTGCGCTTGGCCAAACTGGTCGATTCGTCGATGAACGACCCGCCCGGCTGCCACTCGCTCCAATCGCTCTCCGCCAGCATTGCGATCTCCCACGCCTCTCGATCAATGCCGGTGGACTTGGCCTGCACCGAACCTTGGATTAGCAGGCCGTCGCGGTTGCGGCGCTGGGCGGCCCCGGCGATTTTTTGCCCGATAAAAAGAAGGTCGCACTTTTCCGCGCCAACGAAGCATTGCCCCGGCCCAGTCGCTCGCGTTTCCGGGCAAAGCTCGGTCCCCACACCACAAACCTCAAACGCATGACGAACCCATTCGTGCACACATCGGTAACTCTCTTCAGCTTTCAATTGCCACACCGGATGAGCCGGCGGGAAAGTCAGGCTGTACGTCCACTCTGCCTCGTCGTGCAGCACAACCCCCCCGCCAGTCGGTCGGCGGATGAGCGGTCGCAACCCGGTCAAATCCTCCACATCGGCATATCGTTGAAAATACCCGAACGACGCCGATGGCTGATCCCACGAATAAAACCGCAGCACCGCTTGGCCAAGCGCGGCGGCGTGTTGCAGAAGCAGCTCGTCCGCAGCCATGTTCCAAGCCGGCGAACTAGCTTGTACGCGCCAAACCCGGAGCGCTTGGCCACCGATGTTCATTCGCGATATTCGCCGTCTTTTTCCGACGGACAAAGCGGGGCGATCTCGCACTCGCCGCACTCTGGCTTTCTCGCGGAGCAGCGGCGGCGCCCATGAAAAATCAGCCAGTGGCTGAGCATCATCCAGTCGGCGCGCGGCACAAGTTTTTGCAGCGCGACCTCGGTTTTCTCCGGCGTCTTTTCCGCCGTCAAGCCAAGCCGCCTGGCCAGTCGCCCCACGTGCGTATCGACGACGATGCCATCGTTGACGCCGAACGCGTTGCCGAGCACGACGTTGGCCGTCTTGCGCCCCACTCCGGCGAGGGCGACGAGCGCATCCATCGTCGTTGGCACATTGCCGCCGTGCGAATCGACGAGCACTCGACAGCAGTTTTGGATGCTCTTAGCCTTATTGCGAAACAGACCGATCCGCTTGATGTCCTCCTGCAATTCATCCAGCGGCACTGCGGCGTAGTCAGGGGCGCGACGATATTTTTTGAACAAGTCCGCAGTGACGATGTTAACCTGCTTGTCGGTGCATTGCGCGGAGAGAATCGTCGCGATCAACAACTCGAGCGGATTGCGGTGGTCGAGTTCGCAATGCGCATCGGGATACGTCGCACGCAAGCCGCCGATGATTTTCGCCGTGCGTTCGATCTTGGCCTTCTTGGATTCTCGCGGCATTAAAATCAGTTTTTCAGAAACGCCGCCGGAGCTGGCATTGTCGACTCCGGCTTGAACAAGACCAGCCTCCGATCCACTGAATCGAGTTGGCGCACGGCCTCATCGACCATCGACGCGAGCCTTGGCCGCGCCTGGCCACGACGCGGCTTGAACGACTCGATCCGCTGCCGAATCGCGACATAACTATGCAGAATGCGCCCGTACTCGTTGACGAACGGCAGTAGTTGCCGCGGCATCTTAATCCGCGCGATCAGCAGTTGGTTGATCTTCATCTCAAGCGTTTGTTTCTGCACCGCGAAGTCCCAGCCGCGAATCGCCTGCTGCAGCGTGACCTCCGCCTCGAGCGGCGAGTCGGCATCGTTCAAGCGTACTTCGGCTGGCAGTTTCAACAGGTTTTCAAGCTTCTCAACCGCCTCGCTCAACGTCCAGTTTTGGTATTGGCTTTGACCTGTCAATTGCACGATCGTCACCGCCCACCACTTTTCTACCCCCAGCATATCGGTGAAAAAGTCGCTGTACACTTTCAAAAAGCTGGTCTGCCAATTCATGTTGTCCGGCAGTTGTCGGATCATGTTTTGCAGGCGCACACCACCGGCCCGCAACGCCAGCAAACGATCCACCAACAGGTGCGAACAGGCCTGAAAATCCCTCCAGTTTTCGCCGCGCAAATGGGCCGGCGACGGCATCGCAATCTCGCTGAAGTCAAACGCGCGCCGGCCGCGCAACCGCGCCCGCACACCGGCCAGCGAGTCGTGTCGGTGCAAATTTTTGACGACCTCCTCCATCGCCATTTCATTCCCGCCCTGTTCCGGTTGACTCAGAACGAGCACTAAGTCCGGCTGAGCCAACAAGACCTGCGTGAAGCCGACCGTCATCCAGAGGGGGATCTCCGTGTCGCGCAACTGCGGCTTCCGGTTGGCGAAGTCCAGTAGCGCCACCTGCACCAGTGCCCGGACGAGTTTGTCCGACTCAATCTCGCTCGGCAACGTCAACTCGTACGTGTAACCGTTGATGTGCCGATCCGTCACCACCGGCACTATCGCCCGGTGCGACATTGCCGGGTTGAGGCGCATCATTAATTTGCTACCCAGCATCGCTGGCAAACCCAGTTGGCGAAGTAGCGCATTGCGAACCCGCCCGGCCGTCACGACCACGTGATCCGGGGCGATCAAAATAGTGTCGGCGTTGGCATCGAGAATACTCCCGCGACGCTTCGGCGAGATCGGCCCGTAAGCCATGAACTGCCCCGACAAACTGCGGGCCGTCTTGTACCCTGCTCGCGATTTGAGGAGGCGATTGAGGTCCACCGGCAACCGCTCCGGCGCCCCCTTGCCCGGCGGCTTGGGCTGAACCGTCCGCAGCGGCAACACCGGCTTGGGCGGCTTGGGCGGCTTGGGCGACTCAGCGCCTGGCTGCAGCTTGGGCACGATCGACTCCACTTTGCCAAGCGCAGCCGTGATCCCGGCCAAAGCTAAAACAACTGTCAGCACACTAGCACGGCGACCCGGTCGGTGCATACAAACGATCCTGTCTAAAGGCAAATCCATCCAGCGCGGACAGTGTGGCTATTTTCACGAACGGCTAAAAGCCCGCATTTCAGCACCGAAGGGGTTGGCTTAAGCGGAAGCACTCTTTGAGTGCGATTCTTTGCACCGCTTTCGACGGCGTTGCATAATCCGAATCCTGTCACAAAGCGGTAGGGACGGCCGCACTCCAAGACAGTGTCGAGATATTTGATCCCCAAAAAAACACATCATGCTGCAATTGCCATTTAAAAATACTGGTTACTTGCTGGGAGTCGGTTTGCTTTTGTCCTTGGTTGACTTGGGCTTGTCGGTTTTCGCTTTGTTGTCGCTCTTGGTTGAGGATTTCTTCGACTCGGATTCCTTCTTGGCGCCGGCCTTGTAGCTTTCGCTGCGGTAATCGGTCTCGTAGAAACCGCTGCCCTTGAAGATAATCCCGGCTCCGGTGCCGATGGCGCGGCGCACGTTGCCCTTGGCCCAGCGTTTTTTTGGGCAAGCCTCTTTCGGGCAGGTCTCCAGCGCATCGACCTTGATGGATTGAAACAACTCAAACTCGTGGTCGCACTTTTCGCAAACGTACTCGTAGGTCGGCATAAATATTCGATTCCAAAAAACCGCCGCGAGTAACGGCAATCGACCCCCAAAAGTCAAGACTCCGGCCGCGCGAACGGTATTTCCCGCTTGGCTTGGGGCGACGGGGTTGGTTCCCTCCCCTGCATGGCCAAGGTCACGCTCGCGAAAATCGTCGCTCAATGCAATCGAACCCTCAAGCCGGAGTCGTTCGAGGACTGGCCCGGCGCGGTGAACGGCTTGCAGGTGCAGAATCGCGGCAGCGTGTCGCGGATCGCCGCCGCCGTCGATGCCACGCCGGCCACGATCCGCAAAGCCATCGTGGCCGGGGTTGACTTGTTGATCGTCCATCACGGGCTGTTCTGGGGCGTGACACATCCGTGGACCGGCAATCGCTACAAGCTATTGCGGCTGCTGCTCGACAACAACATCGCGGTTTACAGTTCGCACCTGCCGCTGGACGCGCATCCTCGGCTCGGCAACAACGCCCAGCTTTGCAAGGCGCTTGGCATCAAGTCGCCCCAGCCGTTTTTCACCGAGCGAGGCCAAGCGATCGGCCTGCGCGGCACGCTCGACTTGACGCGGGCGCAGTTGGCCAAGCGATTGGCCAATGCCACTGGCACGGAGCCGACGGTGATGCCGGGCGGCGCGGCGCGTTGCCGTAAAATCGGCGTCGTCACCGGCGGCGCTGGTGCGGAAATGAAAACAGCAGCCGACGAGGGCGTGGACACATTCATCACTGGTGAAGGCCCGCACTGGACGTTCGCGATGGCCGAGGATCTTGGGCTAAATGTGTTTTACGGCGGCCACTACGCGACGGAGACGTTCGGCGTGAAGGCGCTCAGCGGGAGTTTGTCGAAAAAGTTCAAGCTGCCGTGGACGTTCATCGATCATCCAACCGGCCTGTGACGCTGGAGATTGCCAGCGCTCGGTTTTCAAAATAGGCTCGCCGCGTGAACCGCATTTCACAACTCACCGCCGTCCTCTTGTTACTCGGTGTTTTATCGACGACTGATGCCGCGCGGCCCGGCAAAATCAGCAAGGTGCTGCCGCATTGGCTCGACCTGCAGGGCCGCCACACGCTCTCCCCCAGCCTGCTCGAGCGCGACGCCTACCAAGCCAAGCTCCGCGCCGATCGCACTCTTTGCTCCGGCATTCGGTTTGACGTCAAGTGGGCCAAGAACACGAGCGGCACCGTGAAGCTGCAACTCGAGTTACGTGTCACCGGCGAAGCTAAGCCGATCGTTCGCGAGCTGGCCGTCAAGCCAAGCCGGCGCGGCGGCTGGGATGCGGTCACGCTGGACGGCGACGTATTCAGGGCCATGGGGGAAATCGTTGCTTGGCAGGTGCTCCTTCTCGACGGCGACATCGAGCTGGCCGAGCGCCGGTCGTTTCTGTGGATAGAATCCAAGCCGGCGAGCGACGCCGATAAACCGGCTGCCGATTGACAACCTCCCCCCCCTCCCCCACTCTTTCGCCATGGCAAAAACCGGTTTAGGCCGAGGCTTGAGTTCCCTGCTGGGTGCCCGCGCGCCGGCTGACAAGGAAACCAAAGGCGAAAAAAACCCGGCGAGCACGCCACCCGCCGCAACCGCCGAGCAGCCCAACGAGGTGCCGATCGGCGAGATTCTACCGGGCGCAATGCAGCCGCGAAACGGGTTCGACGACGACTCGCTGAACGAGTTGGCCGAGTCGATTCGCGAGAATGGCATCATGCAACCGCTGGTCGTGCGGCCGCGCGAGGGCGGCTACGAGTTGATCGCCGGGGAGCGCCGCTGGCGTGCCGCTCAGATAGCCGGCCTGGGCAGGGTGCCGATCGTTATCCGCGACGTGGACGACCGGACGGCGCTCGAGCTGGCGCTCGTCGAGAATCTCCAGCGCGAAAACCTCGACCCGATCGAGGAGGCCAAGGGCTACGCGCAGTTGGTCGATCAGTTCGACCTCACGCAGGAGGAGATCGCCGCCAAGGTCGGCAAAAATCGGGCCACGGTAGCCAACGCCCTGCGACTCATCAAGCTGCCAGCCGAGGTTCAGACGTACGTGCGCGACGGCCTGCTCTCGAGCGGCCACGCCAAGGTGATCCTTGGGTTGAAACACGCCAAAGACCAGATCGCCGCAGCCAAGCGCGTGATCAAAAAGGAGTTGAGCGTGCGGCAGACGGAGGAACTACTCGGCGCGCTTGGCCAAGCGACCCCGGGGAAAACCAGACGCGGTGGAGCCGGCAAAGAAGCGGCCACCGACGCGCATATTCTGAACCTCGAGGGCAAGTTGAGGGAACGGCTCGGCACGAAGGTGGCGTTACGCTACCGGAAAGGCAAAGGGTCGGTTGACATCAAGTTTTTCAACGACGAGGATTTGCAACGAATCCTCGAAACTCTCGGTATAAAGGCCGACTGATTTTTAGATTAATGCTTTTGGATATCGTTAAATATGGTGACCCAGTGCTCCGGCAGAAGGGCGAGCGCGTGGGGGAAATCACGCCGAAAATCAAACAACTCATAGACGACATGGTCGAGACGATGCACGAGGCGCACGGTATCGGCCTGGCCGCGCAACAGATCGGCAAGGCATTGCAGTTGACCATGGTGGACGTGACCGATGTGGAGGATCGGCCGTCGCGCATGAGCATCGACGGCGAGGCGGTCAAGCCGGAGGATTACATGCCGCTCATCCTGCTCAACCCGGAATGGACAGCAATCGGCGACAATAAAGAGGAAGGCCCGGAAGGTTGCCTGAGTTTCCCGGAAGTGTACGGCGAGATTGAGCGGCCCGAGGAAATCGACGTAAAGGCGGTGGACGAAAACGGCGAAGCTGTGGCGTTCCGCTGCGGAGGCCTGCTCGCGCGCGCCATCCAGCACGAGTGGGATCACCTGCAGGGCATCCTGTTCATCGACCGGATGGATGCCTTCGTCCGCACCGAGCTCAAGCCAGAAGTTGACGCCATTCAGGTTGAAACCAAGAAGGGGCTGGGATAATCAATACTAAGGGGTGTTCTACCGCCTAACCCGAACACTTTGAAGTAACTTCAGGCTTCGCTGATATTTGGCATTTGCCATCCGACTGGCCTGCTCCGCTGCATCCAGTTCGCCTCCAGCGTTATTGCGTTGCTCGAAAGTCAATGGACTGCCCGGTTTCTTGGCTTGATCCACCATTACTCTCGCGGCCTCAAGTCGTTTCTTCTGGCGTAACATCATACCCCTTGTTATTTGAAGCACCTCGCCAAACTCCTTTTCAGCAACATCAAGTCGCCCCTGTTCTTGGTAGGCTTGGCCGAGGTTTTGACGGGCATCTATGTAGCTAGGCTTCAGCCGAACCGCCTTGGCGAAGTAAAGCGCCGCCTTGTTCACGTTGCCCTTCATCCCGTAAACCGTCCCGAGGTTGTTGTGAGTTTTCGGGTTTCCAGGAAAAACCTTGATAGACGACTCAAGATGAGCAATCGCCTCATCATACTTTTTTTGATCCTTGCGGATGTTGCCGAGGTTGTTGAGCGCCTCCGCGTATTGCGGAGTCAACTCCAGCGCCCGCTCGTACTCTGCAGCGGCCTTGGCCAGTTCGCCCTTGGCCTTGTAGGCGATGCCCATGTTGAAAAACACCTCCGAGTCCTCCCCGTCCTCGGCAAACTCCAGCGCCTCTTTGTACCTGGCCAACGCGGCGTCTGGCCGCCCAGCGCTGATCAACGCGTTGCCCTCGTGCATCAACGCCACCACCTTGTCGGGATCACCCAGCGATTTGCCGCCATCGTCCTCCAACTTAATCGCGTTTAGCTTCGCCAAAATATCGTCGACCGACTCTTCTACGACCACACCTCCGGTGGCCAGCGGCGCGGTATCGAGCGACAATGGATCGCTCGCTGCAACCGGCTCCAATGCTGGCTCAGTTGCGACAGGCACCGGAGTCTCCATCACCTCGACCGCCGGCTTCGCCGGGCCCGGAGCTTGGCGTGGGTCGGGCGACTGCTCCGAACCACACCCCGCAAAAAGAGCGACCGACGTAATGCAAGCTATAGTCTTCCTTTTTTTCGAGTTACACACCGGCTAAAAACCTACCAGACTCCGGCCAAGTCGCAACGTTTATCCTTTAACTAAATCCCATTAATTTGGCCAACAGGTAACTCATCTGCGCACTCAACACGTTCGTTTTGAGGAGATAAAAAAAAGTTCACCGAGCCTTGAGATCCCTCTACGAAAGGCTGCTGAACTCAAAAAACAATTCATCTACTGGACCAAATATACTGCAAATTATGACTTAGCTGCTCTCTTGGAAAAGCAGGGGGGAACTCGATAATTGCCAAATGAATTACTACAAAACTTTGATTGAACAACACTCTGTCTGATCGTATTTTCGCTTTGTGAGATTCAAGGAACGGGAGGGCACCAACCAAAGTACGGCGGTGCCAAAAGAGTACCACGACCGCCTTGCTGGACATCTTACTCCTAAGAATTTTGTGTACGAACTTAGGATGTCCATCTTGGCGGTTAAACTATGCTTGTAAGTAGCGCGAATTGTATGCGTACCCCAATTGCGACTCTTTTGTATGTTGGATTCATAATCACGCTCATCGTATTTTGCGTGGCGCTTCTCTACTTCAGGTCATTTGACTTTTACTTTGGCACTGCCGAAAATTCCAGTGTACCGATGGCAATGGGTAACAGACATCTTCTATCTGCTCCTGTCGTAATTGAGGCCAGAGGTAAGCGTTTTGAGTGGTCTTTTCGCTATCCAGGACGCGATGGCGAACTGGGCACAGCGGATGACTTTCGCTCTCATAAGGAATTGCACCTGCCGCTGGAAACGGACGTTGTGCTCAAATTGGAAAGTGACGATTTCATCTACATAATGTCTAATCCCGAATTAGGATTGAAACAAATCGCCGTGCCGGAGCTCACCCACACCTTGAAATTTTACACAGCAAGGATTGGACCGTTTGAACTGCTGGCAGATCCATTGTGCGGCTGGCGACCGTTGCACGATGATTTGATGGGCCGTGTTATTATTCACTCGGTAACAGATTTCAACGACTGGTTCAAAAAAATGGTTGCAGGACCAATTACAAATCAATAATATTACTAATATGCGCTGCGAAATAGAACCGACCCCGTGCGGCTTCGCACTCTTAACTGACGGGGGGGCTTAGCCGTTGATATAACGTTTATCCCCACAAACCCTTACTTGTAATTATATATAATGAGTTCACGCAAATCTAAATTACTCCCAATTGGGATCGCTATGGTCGTTCTTATTGCGATCGCCACTTACTTCAAGTTCAACCGAAGCGAACCGGACAAGACAGAAGATATAATTCTAAGCAAGAAATCCCCACCGGTGTTGGGGTTATTACCTGAATTTGAGTTGACCGACCAGGCCCTTGAGACGTTTGGGTCGCGTCAATTGCGTGGAAAAACTTGGATCGCAAATTTTATTTTTACACGGTGCACGGCTACCTGCCCTGCCCAGACGGCGAAAATAAGCGAGTTCCAAGGGCAGTTACAGGATAGTCCGGTTTGGGACGAGATCCGGTTTGTCAGTTTCACGGTCGACCCAGAACATGACACGCCGAAAGTGCTTAGCGAGTATGCGAAAAACGCGAATGCCGATGTTCATCATTGGAAGTTCCTCACAGGTGATCGTGAGGCTATTTGGAGACTTAGCAAGGACGGTTTTAAACTGCCGGTTAGTGAAAATACTGATCCCGCAATAGTCATCACCCACAGCCCAAAAGTTATGCTTGTTGATCCTTACTTGCGAATTCGAGGAATCTACGAAGTGATGTCCAAGGAGGGATTAGCACGTTTACGTCACGGTTTGGACCAAGTATTAATGGAGAAAGTGGCCGAGCCTGAAGAGGCCATCAACCCACCATGGCTTGAAGGTCGTCGCGAGGCACAGCTTAAGACTGTGGATAAATTCAAGGTGCTTCACGACTTTAGCTTCACTGATGGTATCGAAGAGAGTGGCATTCTCTTCCGTAACAAGATTGTGGATGATGTCGGAAAAAACTACATGCCCGTCCATTATGACCACGGCAACGGCTTGGCCATCGCCGACGTTGACGGAGACGGCAATCTGGATCTTTACTTTGTAACCCAAGCTGGCAGCAATGGACTGTGGAGGAATCTAGGTAACGGTCGGTTTGAGGACATCACCGAACAAGCCGGAGTGGCGGTTGAAAACAAGATAGGTGTTACGGCCTCGTTTGCGGATATCGATAACGACGGCGATCCCGATCTCTACACGACCACGGTGCGAGGCGGTAACGTGCTCTTTGAAAACCTTGGTGGCGGCCAATTCAAGGATATCTCACAAGCATCGGGACTCAACCACAAGGGGCACTCCTCCGCAGCCGTGTTTTTTGATTACAACCGCGACGGGCTTCTCGATGTCTACCTGACAAACGTAGGCAAATATACTTCGGATAAAGTTTTAACAGTTACGATGGAGCAAGCCCGTGGTGAGAAGGAGGCTGAATATAAGTTCTTCTCCGGCCTTGCTGATGCATTTTCGGGCCACCTGCCGGCAAAAAAACGGGGTGAGGGAAGCATCTTGTTCAAGAATATGGGCAACAACCGTTTCGAAGACGTTTCGAAGAAAGTCAAGTTGCAGGACGAAAGTTGGACCGGCGATGCCAGTCCCGTTGATTTCAATCAGGACGGCTGGATCGACCTATACGTGTTAAACATGCAAGGAGACGACCAGTACTATGTCAATGTGGGAGGCGAGTATTTCGAGAAAAAAAGCCGTGAGATTTTTCCATTCACACCGTGGGGAGCGATGGGAGTCAAAACGTTCGACTTCGAAAATGACGGTGACATGGACCTGTTCATCACGGATATGCATTCCGACATGAGCGAACAAGTCGGGCCTGAGCGTGAAAACCACAAGTCCAGGCAGCAGTGGCCCGAAAGCATGCTACTTACCCAAGGCAAGAGCATCTGGGGGAACGCCTTCTATCGGAACGATGGCAAAGGAAATTTTAAAGAAGTGTCTGATCAAATCGGAGTCGAAAATTACTGGCCTTGGGGCATTAGCGTTGGAGATCTCAATGCAGACGGCTTTGATGATGTGTTTATCGCTTCCAGTATGAATTTTCCGTTTCGGTATGCTGTTAATAGTTTACTATTGAACAATCAGGGTTCGGAATTTTTAAGTAGCGAATTCATACTTGGAGTTGAACCGAGACCCGATGGTCGCTTCGCCGAGCCTTGGTTTGAACTCGACTGCGATGGCGAGGATAAAGACCACGCGCTGGCGAAAGGCCGATCGGGCCGTGTAGTGATTTGGTCGGCATTGGGTACGCGATCATCGGTGATGTTCGATCTGGATAATGATGGCGACCTGGACATCGTAACCAACGAATTCAATTCCCGCCCCATGGTGCTGATCAGTAATCTATCCGAAAAGCACGACAAGTTGAATTATCTGAAAGTGAAACTAGTTGGTGAAAAATCGAATCGAGACGGGTTGGGTGCGGTGGTTAGAGTTCGCACTGGTTCGCAAACGTATATGAAAGTACACGATGGCCAGTCGGGATATTTGTCACAAAGCCTCTATCCTCTCTACTTCGGACTAAACGAGGTGACAAACGTAGATGAAATCAAAGTGACTTGGCCATCTGGTAACAAACAAACAGTGCCGGGCCCAATTGAGGTGAATAGAACGATTGAGGTGAAGGAGCAATAATCACGCGGGATACTGCCCGCGTCATGCCTCAGCTAATCAGGAATGGGGCGATATCCTGCATTCACGAACTCTTTAGCCCGTGGCCGAAAAAATTCATCGAACTCCGGATCGGGACAACCGAGCGAATTCTTTGTCGAATCGAGATTACCGTTAAGATCAATCGTATCGCCGTTAAGGAAGCAACGTCGAACTATACACGTGTCTTTAATGTCTACTTCGTAGCGGGCTCCAGTTGGCCAACCGCCCTTTGCGTTGTTCATCCAAAAGATCGAGTCCTCGTAGATACTTCCAGCACCGGAATCGTCCACGCCGTTTCTGTTCCCCGTAAACGTACAACGCCGGACAATCACTTTTGAACCCGGAAACAGAGTAAGAGCTCCCGCACCGTGCTTAGGCTTCCATTTACCGACCTTGGCGCTTCGCTCATCCAGAGGGCCGTTTGACATGTTATCCACGAACAGGCAGTTCTCAATGACGGCAGAACTCCCCCATAATAAGTCGACGGCCGAACCGGTGACCGGGCAACGGTTGTTGCGGAAGATACAGTTTTTAAGCAGCACAGAACCTTCCATGTAATCACGGTGATCAATAGAAACCCCTCCGCCACAGGGACTGGAATAGTTATTGTACACTTCAACATTTTCAATTGTGGGATAGGAACGCCCAAATATTTTGATCCCACCACCATCGGTATGGAAGTACATGTTTTTATTTATATCTAACCGGGGCTCTGAAAGCTCAGGTTGGATCAATCCCGATTCGCTTGATCCCGTCACAAAATTGTTCGCCCCCGTAATCTTGAATCCTCGGAAAACTGTGTTTCGAGTAATTCCGTCGCCAAAATAAACCACGTGGTTCACAATTGACGGGAAGCCTTCATGCTCTTTGTTGGCAATATCGGGATTGGCAGCAGTCAGGATAACCTCTCCGACCGCCTCAAGTGTGATTCCGTCGTGCCGCTCATTTAGCCAGATCAACGCTTGGCCATGCTGGCGGGGGCGATACACGCCTGCGTGGACCTTGACATGTTTCTGGCCCGTGTCTTTAGCGACTGCATCGAGAACAGCTTGGATATCGTTGCCAGGATAAACGTCACGCAAGGAATGGGTGCTCGGCTTATCTGTGGAACTGTTTGAGCACCCACTCAAACAGCCGGTAATCACGACGATGAGAGCAACGCCGTTAGAAACTGCAGGCAGTAATCCAACAAACCAATTTCGTTGTTCGGATTGAGTCATGACGGTTTGATCCGATAGCCCAAAAATACCTATCGTTAACTGACTAGTAAAGCGAAAGCGGTCGGGGATTCAACTACGGAAGGCAATCAAATCTTGGACAATTGCAATCATAGCCCTCAAACTAAATCACGTTGACTAGTCAAAGCTAATTCAGCGCTTGGCCTAGTGCACTTAACGCGGTTAGCATTCGCGCCGGTTAAAGATACTTAGAGTGATGTTGCGAAAAATCATTTTTTCTGTAGTCGCCATTGGCTTTACCTCCTGTGTGGTGTTCTCCCGTGAACTCAAAGAGTTCGATAACGATGTTAATTATGATGAGGCGCGCATACCACGGTACGACCTGCCTGACCCCCTCGTCACCGCCGAGGGCAAACCGGTCACGACTGCCGATCAATGGAGGAACATCCGTCGGCCGCAGATCCTCTCGCTGTTCGCGAGTTTCATTTACGGTGCCGTCCCCGTGCCTCCCGATCCCATCGCCCAAACGTACCATGTCATCAAAGAGGATAAATCGTTCATGGGTGGCAAGGTGACCAAACTCGATGTCTCCATCCGATTCAAAAACCGTAAGGGAACCGCAGAGACACACGTACTGGTTTTTTTACCAAACAAAGCCAAGGAACCTGTCCCTGCCTTCATGATGCTCAGCTTCGACAACCCGCGCGGCGGTAGTTTTAATCTTAGTTCAAGCCGCAAAGGGTACCTCCGCAATGGTGTACCGCTTGGCCAATTGGTCGACCAAGGCTACGCCTATGTTTCCGTCTATCACGGCGACTTGGTCGGACACAACGAGGTGTCGTTTAGCGGCGGCATTCACAAATTGTTTTACCGTGACGGCCAGAGTTTTCCCAAAGCACACGAATGGGGCGTACTTACCGCCAACGGCTGGACTGGTATGAGGACGCTCGACTACCTCGAAACCAACGACCGGGTAGATGCCAGCCGAGTCGCCGTCATGGGACATTCCAAAATGGGTAAGGCCACCCTTTGGGCCGCGGCACAGGATCAGCGATTCGCGATGGCTATCTCCGCACAATCCGGCTGCGGCGGAGCGGCGTTGTGGCGCCGGAAGTACGGCGAGACGATGGCTAAGCTCAACCGCTTCCCTCACTGGCTCAGCATCAACGCCCGCAAGTTCAACGACCACGAAGACGATTTGCCGGTCGATCAGCACATGCTACTGTCGCTCATCGCGCCCCGCCCGGTTTATGTCGCCAGCGGCACGGCGGACACCTGGGCTGATCCTCACGGTGAATTTCAGTCCGCAAACCACGCCGGTCCGGTGTACAAGTTGCTCGGCAAAAAACCGCTGAGCACCACCAAACTGCCGCCGCCCAACCAACCGCTGCTCGACGGCGACATCGGCTATCACATCCGAACCGGCGGCCACTCCGTCGAACCGTATGACTGGCAGCAGTTCATCAAGTTCGCCGACCGACATCTGCAGGGCAAGTGACCTTTGCCAAAAGCCGTTTGCAGCCATGTTGATTTCTTCTTAACTCTCTGCAGTTTAACTGGTGATGCGACCTCTTGCAGAGAAACTTGGCCAAGCGTTTGGCTTAGCCGCTTTACTCCTGCTGACGAAATCGACCGGATTGGCTAAGCCGGAGTTGTCCGGCGAGCAGGTTTATTCGCAGCTCTGCGTTAAGTGCCACGGCGACCAGGGCAAAGGTGTCGCCAATGAGCACGACGAGCCGCTGGTCGGGGACTGGTCGATCGAAAAGCTCACGCGGGTTATCATCCGCACCATGCCGGACGATGAGCCAGAGCAATGCGTCGGCAACAACGCCAAGCGGGTTGCACGCTACATCTACGACACATTTTATTCACCCGATGCCCAGATGCGAAACAAGCCACCCCGCATCGAGTTGGCTCGCCTGACCAACCGGCAGTATCTTCACTCTGTCGCCGACCTGATAGGCAGTTTCACAGGCCAATCTGAGTTTGGCCAGTCGGGAGGGCTAAAGGCCACCTACCACAACAGCCGGAACCATAGCCGGAACAAACACAGCATCGAACGCACGGACACCACCGTTGATTTCCAGTACGGCAGCGGCACACCGGTTCCGGACAATAAGGAATACAAAGCAGAGGAATTCTCGATGCGCTGGAGCGGTTCGGTATTCGCGGAGGAAACCGGCGATCACGAATTTATCGTCACCAGCGAAAACGGCGTCCGGCTTTGGGTAAACAACATGGATCTCAAACTGATTGAAGGCTGGGTGTCCAGCGGTGAACTTCATGAACTCAATGGCACCATCCGGCTCATCGGTGGCCGCGCCTACCCGCTACGCCTCGATTTCTTCAAATACAAAAGCAGAAGCGCCTCGGTGAAACTGGAATGGCACCCGCCGCACAGGGCCAGGCAGGTCATCCCGGCACGTAACCTCTCCCCGGCTTCCACCCGGAGCACGTTCGTGATGCGCCAGCCGTTCCCGCCGGACGATAGCAGTGCCGGCTACGAACGCGGCAGCGCGGTCTCCAAAAAATGGGATGAAGCCGCAACATTCGCTGCCATCGAGGCCGCCAACTGGGTCGCCGAACATCTCGATCCGCTCGCCGACACGTCCGCGAAAAACAAGGACCGCCTGATCAAGACGCGCGAGTTCAGCTATCAATTCGCCAAGCGTGCATTTCGCCGGCCGCTCGACGCCGAGCAACAACGCTTCTTTATCGACTCGCGTTTTGCCGAGAGAAAACCGGTCACTGACTCGGTCAAGGAAGTCGTGCTACTCACACTCAAGTCGCCCCGCTTCCTCTACCCCGACCTTGGCCAAGCGGATGATTACTCGGTCGCCACCCGGCTCTCGCTTGGCCTGTGGGATTCGATGCCGGATGACGAACTGCTTCGCGCTGCAGCCGCCGAACGCCTGAACACACCCGATGAGGCGCGACAACAGGCGCTGCGGATGCTGCGTGACCCTCGAAGCCGCGCCAAGTTGCGCAATACATTTCATCACTGGCTCGGGATCGCTCACGCTGAAGAAATCGCCAAGGACACCGAACAGTATCCCAATTACGACAAATCACTCGAGGCCGACCTTAGAACATCGCTGAACATCTTCCTCGACAACATCGTTTGGGAAACTGCTGGAGCCGACTTTCGAAAATTGCTCAACTCACGGCATCTGCCATTCAACGAACGCTTGGCCAAGTTTTACGGGGCAGAGCGTGTCAAAAACATGGGTGAGTTCGGCCCCTCGTTTTTTGACCATGAACGGGCCGGCCTGCTGACCCATCCGTATCTACTCGCACTTTACTCGTATCACAACGCCACCTCACCGATTCATCGCGGCGTGTTTATTACCCGCCACGTTCTTGGCCGCTCACTCAAGCCGCCGCCCGAGGCGGCCGTGTTCAAGGACGAGGCATTTTCCCTGGAGATGACGATGCGCGAAAAAGTCACCGAACTCACCAAGGCCGATGCCTGCATGACCTGTCATGAAATTATCAATCCGCTTGGCTTCGCGCTTGAGCAATTCGACGGCATCGGCCGATTGCGTGAAACGGAAAAAGGGAGACCAATCAACACTATTTCGGATTATCTCTCCGCTGACGGCAGCGCCGTCCGGTTGACCAGCGCCGGCGACCTTGCACGCCTTGCCACGGAAAGCCCCAGTGCCCAAAACGGATTCATAGAGATGCTCTTTAATCAGGTTGCCAAGCAGCCGGTTCGGGCCTACGGTCCGGGCGTTCTAAACCGGCTGCGCAGAGATTTCGCGACTTCCGGTTTTAACTTGCAGTTTTTGTTGGCTGAAACGGCTGTCATCACCGCGCTGAATGGGATTGACCCAGCGAAGCCAATTGAAAGGAACTGAATCATGAATCCTCTTGCTCGCAGACAGTTCATCCGGGACATCGGGGTTTCGACAGCAGCGCTGCCATTCATCACCGGGCTGCCAAGCCTCGGCTTGGCCGCAACCACGCCACGCCGGCAACGGCTTGTCGTGATGTTCAGCCCCAACGGCACCATCCCAAAAAACTTCTGGCCGGACGCAACCGGCAGCGACTTCGAGCTGAAGGAAATCATGAAGCCGCTTGCCCCGTTCCGGGATCGCATGCTTGTCCTCAACGGCCTGAACAACAAGGTGCGCGGCGACGGGGACGGCCACATGCGCGGCATGAGCTGTTTGCTCACCGGCATCGAGTTATTCCCGGGTAACATCCAGGGCGGCTCCGATACACCCGCTGGCTGGGCCAAGGGCATCTCGATCGATCAGGAGATCAAAAACTTTTTTCAAAGCCACGAAGCCTCACGCACCCGGTTTGGCTCACTGGAGTTTGGTGTCGGTGTCTCGGATCGCGCCGATCCTTGGACGCGCATGTCGTATGCCGGCCCGAATCGACCGGTCGCCCCGACGGATGACCCGTACCAGATGTACCAGAAGCTCTACGGTCAACTCCGAGACCGGGACAGCCTGTTAAGCATTTTGGATGAAGTGCGGGATGACCTGAAACGTGTCTCCAAAAAAATCAGTGCCGAGGATCGGCGACTGCTTGAGGAACACGCCGGGTTCGTCCGCCAGATGGAACAGGAATTTGGCCGTGTCGACAGCAACGCCCTAGTCAGCAATCCGCCGAAGTTCGAGGCTGGCATCACCAACCAAAACGACAATGTTCCGCGCCTGAGCCGGATGCAGATCGACCTGATGGTGAACAGCTTCGTCAACGACTTCGCGCGAGTCGGCACGCTGCAATACACGAAGTCGGTCGGCCAGGCGCGGATGAACTGGCTCAACATCAAGGACGGCCATCACGGTCTATCGCACGAGTCCGACAAAAACGAAGACGCCGTCGACAAACTCACGCGCATCAACAAGTGGTTCGCTGGTGAACTGGCCTACTTGGCCAAGCGCTTGGCTGAGACCCCCGAGCCGGGCGGCAGTGGCAGCCTCCTCGACAACACCACCATCTTGTGGACCAATGAACTGGGCAAAGGCAACAGCCACACGCTCAGAAACATTCCGTTTGTCCTGCTCGGCGAAGGGCTTGGTTTCAAAATGGGCCGCTCACTGGACATAAAAGGTGCGGCGCACAACCGCCTGCATATGGCTATGGCTCACGCCGTCGGGCACCATCTCCAGACGTTCGGCAACAAGAAGCTAAGTCAAGGCGGCCCACTCAGCTTGGCCTGACAAACAGCGCGATTGGCCAAGTTCCACCACCCTACGCCAGGATGCCGCGCACGACTCGGCCGTGGACGTCGGTCAACCGGAAGTCGCGACTGGCGAATCGGTAAGTGAGCTTTTCGTGATCGAAGCCCATCAGATGCAGAATCGTCGCGTGTAGATCGTGAACATGAACAGGGTTCTCGGCAGCTTGAAAACCGAACTCGTCGGTTGAACCGTAAACCGTTCCACCCTTCACACCTCCACCTGCCAAAACCATCGAGAAGCCTGCAGAATTGTGATCGCGGCCCAGCTTTGGTTTGCCAGCGTTGGTGATCTCAACCGTCGGCGTGCGGCCAAACTCGCCACCCAAAATGATCAACGTCTCATCAAACAAACCGCGCTCTTTCAGGTCTGAGATCAGTGCGGCGATTCCCTGCGAACATTCCAGCGCAAGTTTGCGGTGATTTTTCTCGATCTCGTCATGGTTGTCCCAGGGTTGCCATTTGCCATGCCAAACCTGCACAAATCGAACGCCCCGTTCGACCAGTCGTCGTGCGATCAACAACTGACGCGCCTGCGTCGTTTTGCCGTAGCGTTCGCGAATGAATTCAGGCTCCCGCTGAACGTCGAATGCATCCGTCGCTTCCATCTGCATCCGGTACGCCTGCTCGTAGCTTTGGATACGCGACTCCAACTGCGGATCATGCCCGCGCTCGGCAAGGTGTCTCTGGTTCAACGCCTGCAACAGATCGAGTTGGCGCCGTTGCGCGGCAAAACCCAATCGCGGATTGCGAATATTCTCGATCAGTTTTTCAACGGCTGTGTGTTCTGTGTTAACATACACACCCTCGTAGATTCCCGGCAAAAATGACGACCGCCAGTTGTCCGGGCCTTTCACCGGATGACCGCCCGGACACATCGCGATGAAACCCGGCAGGTTACGGTTCTCGGTGCCCAGACCGTACGTCAGCCACGAACCCAGACTTGGGCGCACCAGAGTGTTGTCGCCGCTGTTCATGAGCATCAACGACGGCTCGTGGTTTGGCACGTCACACTTCATTGAGCGTACTACGCAAAGATCATCGGCATGCTGGCCCAAGTGCGAAAACATCTCGCTGATCGGGATGCCGCTCTGGCCGTATTGCGTGAATTGAAACGGCGAGGCAAAGGCGGCACCGGTCAATCGCTCTGTAATTAGATTGGGCGTAGGCAGCGGCTTGCCGTCGTGCTTAGCCAAGAGCGGTTTCGGATCGAAGCTGTCCACATGCGACAAGCCGCCGTTGAGAAAAATGTGGATGATGTGCCGTGCTCGAGGCGCAAAGTGTGAACCACGCGGTGCCAGTGGATCGACTTGAACGCGGGCATGATGTCCCGAGTCGGCGAGCACATTGTTCAAGCCAAGGAGCGCAAACCCCATCCCCGATCGCGCGAGAAAGTCGCGTCGATTGGCCAAGCCGGCTCGGTTGGGGTACGGCAAATTCATCTCATCAATCCATAAACAGAAACTCGTTCGATAGCAACAATGCCTGTGCCAGTTCAGCCCACGGATTTGGCGCTGAGGACTTGCCGGAAGAAGACACCTTTAATTGACTGCGATCAACCACATAGCGCTTGGCCAAGGCTAATTCATCCATTGCTGGTTCACGGCCAAGCACTTGCCCATACAGTTGACGAATGCCCTGCTCATCCCCGCCGCTGTCTTGGCCCAAGCCCTGTGCCGCCGCCTCCGCTTGGGCGATGACGAACGGGCTGTTCAAAAGAAACAGCGACTGCTGCGGCACAGTGGTTTGGGAACGGCTCGGTGCGGAAATATCCGGGCACGGAAAATCGAATACGCGGAACAGGTCTGGCAACTTTTCGCGATCGATAAATGAGTACATCGTGCGTCGCCGGTTGGTGGAATCGTCGGGGCGCAACTCGTTCGGGCGCCCTCCGGTGCGGCGCTCCAGTTGGCCGGCGACGGAAAGCATCGAGTCGCGCATTGCCTCGAAACCCAGCCGGCGGCGATTCATGCGCCAGAGCCATTTATTCTCCGGATCGGCTTTGCGATATTTTGGTCGATCGACACTCAATTGCTGCCAAGTGCTGGAAAGCAGGATCATCCGGTTCAGCTTTTTGATCGACCAATCGTTTTCCACCAGCCAAGTCGCCAAGTAATCGAGCAACTCCGGGTGGCTCGGGGCAGCACTCCGAACCCCAAAGTCACTCGGCGTGACCACAAACCCCTGGCCAAAGTGCCAGGCCCAAACTCGGTTCACGATCACCCGTGCCGTGAGTGGATTGTCGCGATGCGCGATCCCCTTGGACAAGGCCAGGCGACCGCTGCCGTTTAAAATTTCACGCGCTCGGCTACCGGCATAAATCGCCGGCACATGTCGTTTCGCCACTTGGCCAAGTCGTTTCGAATCGCCGCGGAGGAACACTCGCTGAATCACCGGCTTGGCCCTATCCACCATCGACATGGACCGCGGCATAACCGCATCCCAATTTTCAAGAAACACCCGCTCTATTTCGGCAAAATGTTTTCGCACTTCAGTACTTTCGTCGAGCGTATACAGATCTTCCGACTCGTCAAAAGTCATCGTCGCCGGTGACTCCGCGGCATAAAGCACCTGCCGTAGTTGCTCACGGTTTGCATCGGCAAAGCCAGCTGCTTCCGGGGATTCCTTCCGCTTGGTTTGCCAATCGGTTTCGGTGCCCTCGAGCAACTCGCCGTAAACATCGGCGACGTCTGCCATGGACTCTATCGTCTCGTTTTCGAACGCCGCCAGGGCGAGCGGGTTCGCATTACCGCTGGCTTTCCACGCGCTCACTTCGGCAGTGAAACGGCTCGGGATTTCCTCTCGCTTTACATCGAACAATCGCCGCCAAAGCCCGAGTACCGGGTCGTTCGGTTGCTTGGCCTCGAGAAACTGCCGCCAGCGAATCACTCCCCCACTGGCGTATGCGGCGACTTCACGGATGACGCCGCGATCGGTGCGAATCACCGGCTGGGCCTGCGTCCGATGGGCCGGTGTCGATTGGACGATGTACCGCAAGTAGTCGCCGGACCAGGCTCGGAGTTCGTGCTGAATCTGTTGCCGCAACTTGGCGTGGAGAGCCCGGTATTTTCCGGAGGTCTCCTTGAGCTTGGTTTGAAACTCAGCATCCTCGCCGCTGGCTTGGTCGGTGAGTTTCGGCCATTGATCCGGTGAAGGCTCTCGAGAACTCGCGAAGATGCCGTAAAGCGAGTAGTAGTCCTCGGTCAGGATCGGATCATATTTGTGATCGTGGCACCGTGCGCAGGCGGCGGTCAGGCCGAGAAGCCCGCGGGTGACGACATCGATCCGATCGTCGATGATCTCGTGCGGGAAAAAGTTGTAGCGCGAACCGACCGTCAAAAAACCAAGCGCAGCAAGGGACTGTGAATCTTTCGTGCCGAGTAAATCGGCGGCGATTTGTTCGCGCACAAATTGATCGTAAGGCAGATCCTCGTTGAAGGCCCGGACGACGTAGTCGCGGTAGGTGTAGGCGAAGGGGTACTTGGGTTCCCCGGCATCGACGTAGCCTTTGGCATCGGCGTAGCGGGCGACATCCAGCCAGTGCCGGCCCCAGCGCTCGCCGTACTCCGGCGAGGCCAACAACCGACCGACAAGTTTCGTCATCGTTTGCTGTGGATTAGCGGCGTGTTCGTTTTCGAAAGCAGCTACCTCCACACTCGTCGGAGGCAAGCCGATCAAGTCAAAGTACGCGCGGCGAATGAGCGTTCGCGGCGACGCTTGTGACGATGGATCCATCCCGGCATCATTGAGTTTTCGGAGGATAAAGTGATCGAGGGGCGAGCTTGGCCAAGCTCGGTCGGGCACCGCTGGGATCGGTGGATTTACAATGGGCTGAAAAGCCCAATGTTTCCTCTTTTCACCCTCCGCTTGGCCAAGCGGTGAAGCTGTGGAAACCAACAGCAACCCAAGCAACCAAGTGCCAGTTCGCTTGGCAAAGGTTTCAGTGATCGCTTTGGTTAGCAGAAAAATCAAGAGACGCAAAGATCCTATGCAGCGATGAATGGCTGACAAGTGAAAAACCGGTGAATCAGTCGGATTCGCTCAAGCGCTTGGTCGGTTTTTCGTAGAGCATCTCGTGCGCTTCCTGGAGAATGCCCGGAATACGCCCGACGAACGGGCTGTTAGCCAAGGCGGCGGTTAGGTTGAGTTCGGCGGCCTTGGCGGCGGTTTCACCGGGGAACCAGTGGTCGGCCTGGCCGAGCAGATTGTAGCGCATCTTACCCCAATCGACCAAATCGAGTGACTTGGCGTAAGTCCAAAGCCGGATGATTTCGAGCACATTGATCGAGCCAGGGACGTCGAAATATTCAGGAAGATTTTCGTGCCAGAGATCGCACCAATCCTGCCCCAACACGTTGGCCATTTCGGCGCGGAGCCGGGCCTCGACCGGCGCGACTGTTTCGGCGATGAGGTTGTACTGCTCGAGCGCGGCAATGTGCTCGTCGAAGTCGCTTGGCTTGGCAGCACCGCAACTTAGCGTGTGCACCTGAGGGCGGTTCAGGCAGTACAACGCGTTGAACTGCATCGGCGAGAGAGGCTGGCAGAGATCGACCAACTTGGGCGGCGGCGCATACAGTTTGCCGCCCTTGTCGTTGGGGCTGATGATGAACACGCCCATGTCACGCTGGGCGGCCGCCTCGATACACGACCAATTCAGGTCGTTGACAAAGTACCAGTGCAGGTTCACGTACTCGAATGCGTCGCTCTCGATCGCCTGCCGGATGATGTGCGGCGGCGCATGCGTCGAAAACCCGATGTGCCGCACACGGCCCTCGTCGATGAGCTTGTAAACCGCCTCCACACAGCCGCCCTTGCGCAGCGACCAGTCGAGGAACTGCGCGTTGTTGACGCCGTGCAGTGACAGCAAGTCAACGTGGTCGAGTTGCAGGTGTCTCATCGACTTGTCGAAGGTGTCGAGAAACTCCTTCTGCGTGGCGAACGGCGCGACCTTGGTTTGGACAATTATCTGGTCGCGAGGCAATTTCGGCAGCACAAGGCCAAGCTGCATCTCGGACGAACCATAGCCGCGTGCGGTCTCGATGTGGTTGATACCCAACTCGAGCGCCCGGTGGATCGTCGCCTCCAAGTTTGCCTGGCCATCTGCCGGCACCTCACTGGGGGCGATGTCGTTCCACTTATGCTGGTAGCGCATTCCCCCGCAGGAGAAGACCGGAACCTGTAACTCAGTTTTGCCAAACCGCCGATATTTCACGTTGCGACAGTCTGGGGTTTAAGCAGGAAGGATTCAAGAAGAACAAGCGTTTTGCCAAAAGGGTGGCCGGGGGATCACTCGCCTTGAAGTCCGAAGCGAACTACGGTCTCGTCCGGCCGGGCCAGCCCAAGCTGTTCGCGGGCCAACCGCTCGACGGTCTTGGGGTCGGTCTTGAGGGAATCTATCTCGAGTCGAAGTCGGCGGCTGGCGACTTCCTCATGTTGGATTTGCTTGTCCAACCGGACGATCTGCTGACGCATCACCTCGTTTTGATGCATAAGCGGGAAGTAAAGAACTCCCACCCAGACCAAAGCCGTAATCACCGACAACAATGCAGCCACATGGGTCAGCTTGTCCCAGATACTGGTATTGACGTTCATCTCCTTGGTGGGCGTGATGCCCAAGCACGAACTAAGATCACGAACAGTGGCCACAGCCAAAGCCGGGGATCAACCAAAAAATAAAGAAATCTGGAATCGAAACTGAGCGGATCAAACCTCCGCGTTATCGAAAAGCGACTCGATGTTATTCTTGCCCAAGCCGCCCGGCTGGTCGATCGGGCTCAAAGCCTTCTTCAAGTACTCTACGGCATCGGCCGCGCGCTGAACGCTCTTGGGCAGGGCAGCCCCGGCGGCATTTGGATGCCCACCTCCCTGCAACTGCTTGGCCACCGGCAACGCCTCTCCATCTGAGCTTCGCAAGCTCACCATGAACTGGTTGCCGCCGATTCGGTTTAGTGTCAACAACACTCGGTGAGGCATGTTTGGCTCACCCAACAATCGATGCAGAATCACGTTCGAGTTGCCCACCACCGTCTTGACCAAGCCAACCGTTGGAGAAATTTTCTGGATGTTTTGTCGGCTCCAGTTCAGCCCCATCGGATCCTCCACCTCACGCTTGACCCGCATCACCTGCAGCAGCGGATGCTCCAGCAACTTTTCCGGATCGCCATTCACAAGTGAATAGATATTCCAAAACCCGTAAGTCTTCACAAGCGTGCCATGGTCGTTGGCCAACTCGAAATCCGGGTCATCCTGCAGGAACAAGTCGCCGACATTCGCGAGGTGCACCAACCGGTCCAACGTCTCCGACTCGAGCCCGTGTTCCCTGCACAACTCGTACGCCAGTAGACAGGCACTCTTGCTCTGGTCATGCACCAGGCGTGCCTTGGTTGGTTTTGCCGTGGTGATATGATGATCTACCACCACCCAGTTGATACGGTCCATCCGCTCCTCAAAGGCGAGGTCGCTCACCCAAGCCGCGCTTTCGCGGAGGCAACGACTGTGCCAAGCATGAGTCTGGTAGGCGAGCAGTCGAACCTCCTCCCCGTACAACGTGGCGGAAAGCTTCTGAAGCAGCATGCCAGAGAGCAACCCGTCCAGGTCGCCGTCGTGCGTGATGATAATTTCGGGTTTGGATAGCGGGCCCATAATGCGGCGGGAAGGCTACAACAACTCTTGGCACAACCAAGGCCAAAGTCACAAAGAAGTTCTGAAAAAAATCAGGCGGCTCAAAGTGGTAAAAGCAGATTTTTAATGCCGGCCCGATCTGTAACATTTACCTATCCCTGCGCAAATCCACATCGACGTTTCATGGCGGTGGGTTTTTGCTGCTCAATCTTAGCAAATAGCCACCACAAAAGTCAGTTCGTACTGCGCAAACTCAGCCAAGAAAAAGAGGGATTTAAATCAGCTTCAGAACACAGTCTAGGCAATGAAATTGCCGAGTATCTGCTAGGTGGTCGAACATCTAACTCCGCAAACCAAAAACACCCCGATATAAAAAACAAGGATTAGGGTATAAGGGGTGACTTCCTTCTTTTTAATTATGTTCGCTATCAATAATACGACTGCTATTCCAATAATTAAAACATTTGAGATAACAACCGCCAGATTAAAGTCCGCATCTTGAAAACTCTAAAGTAAACGCTTCAATCCTGGAAGGACCATCAGCAATTCGGTTCTGATGATGTACCGCATGTGCCGGGCAGAATTCCTCCTGTAAACCATTGAAAGTGCATGAAGTTCGGAGAAGATAAAAAGCTGCGCGATGCTCAAAATCTGACCGGTAATAGCAGCTCTTGGCGACGGTAAAAAAGGCTCATTTATTGTATGTTTTTTTGTTATTAGGAACAATGAAAGAATCAATAGAGGTGCGGTTACATAAGAAAACCCACCGACGAAATGATTTAGTCTTACTTTCCCGCAACCAATCAACAACGGCTGAGTTATGAGTGTTAATATCCACGTCGACATCAGGACTCCGTGAACCTGATGCAGTAATTGGAATTTTCCAAAACTTGAAAACGGATGAAATAAGTCTTATTAAAACCCAAATGATTCATCGCATATAAGGCTGAAAACAATAGCCTTATGAGTTAAAATTCTTTGATGAGGCGGTGTTCATGACTTCCTATTACCGATCAACAAATTTAAAATGGCTTTGTTAACAACAAACCCATGGCGTTTAGGTGGTGAAGTTTATTCTCTTCCAGCTTTTAGGTCTTCAGCCATCTTACCGTCGTGTTTGGGGAGGATGTCAGCGATAGCTCATTGGTGAGCTTGAATCCTGTTCAACACTTACCCGCCGGCGAACACTGGCTTGAAGCCCGCCTCGATCAGGATGCTCTTCACCTCTTCGCGCTTGTCGCCCTGGATTTCGATACGGCCCTCTTTCACAGTCCCGCCGACGCTGCAGGCTTTTTGCATCTTTCTAGCGAGATCCTTTTTCTCTGGCAGACCAATCCCAGGGAAATTGCTCACGACCGTTACGGCCTTGCCGCCGCGATGCGCGGTCTGGCGAATGATGTCCACGCGTCCTCGATTCGTGTTCTTCTTCCCGCGCTTAGAGGTTTTCTCTGGCGCACCGGCAGACGCCGCGTATGACGGCTCCACGTTTGGAGAATCCTCCGGCCCAGCGGGCAATCCTTCCAACCCCTCCAGCGCGCCAAATGGATTCTGCGTCAAGCTTTCGCCCCCGCCCGTTGGTATACGTTGCTTCTTTCGACTCATCTTTCTTACTCATGGGAAAGTTTAGAACGTAGTTGGCAGCATTCTGAAAATCAACCTGATTAACAATTGCTGGGTTTCCAGAATAGATCCCAAACTGAGGGTTGATGGCTAATTCGCTGAAACTTTACGTCGACACCCCGAACCATAACCCTGCTGCGTCCAGCACGGGTTGCTAGTGCAACGCTAACCGGCAGACTGCTTTCATTGAATCTTTTTGCGGTTCCAGTCGGTTCCAATTCAACCTTCGTCTTGGCTTCGTGTTTTCGGAGGACGTCGGAGATTTCATCGTTAGCATAGTCTAACGGTGTATTGGCATTAACACTCAACGCATTCACATCCGCATCATAGGGCAGAAGCAGTTCAGCTATTTCCTTGTGGTCTCTACTAGCTGCACCAAGCAAAAGGATCATATCCGTTATCCTCCTTCACCTTCACATTCGCGCCAGTATCTAAGTGCTGTTTAATAGCTTCGTCCCATTCGTCAGCAGATTCGTGAATATCCACTCTTAGCCCACTCCCCACCAAAACAGTGCGGCTGCGATTGTTGTGAGTAGGAGGTGTTTCATTTCCCTTCAGCTTCCAGTTGCTTCTTGGTCTTGCCGCCGTTTACTTCGATTCCCCCGGTATAAACTGAACCCACGACGGCCCTTGTCCGGTGGGTTGCTGATAAATACGATTCAGCTTGCCGGTCGTTGAGTCACGCTTGTAGACGTGCAGATCATGCGAACGCTGTCCGGCGGCAATCATCCATTTGTTATCCGGATCGAGGTTAAAGGAGCGCGGTATGACGCCGGTCACAAACTGCCCGATGCTTGTGAGCTTACCGGTCTTTGCGTCCACCGAAAAACCAGCGATGGAGTTATGGCCCCGATTGGAGGCGTAAACGAATCTACCATCGCGGGTGATCTCGATGTCGGCGCAGGTGTTTTGGCTACCATCGAAATCCTTCGGCAGCGTGCTTTGTGAATGGAACGCTTTGAGCTGGCCGGTATCGCGGTTGAAATGATACGCCGTAACGCTGTCGCCTTTTTCATCATCGCAATAAACGACAGGCAGCCCGGGATGAAACGCCAGGTGTCTCGGCTCGAGCCCGGCAGCCGGGCTCGCAGTAAGCGGATCGTTTTTCGTAAGTTTGCCTGACTTGGCATCGAAACGGAATTGGTAGACGGCATTCGGACCGGTGTGGGGAACAAAGGCAAAGCGGTTGGAACTGTCCGTGAGGATGGCGTGCGCGCAGCGCTTGGTTTCAATTCGACTGAGCGCACCCGTCTTGACTGCACCGTTTTCCGCCAGGGCATGACTGCCCACCACGCCGTCGCTGTAGCTGGCCCAGAGTAAAGTTTTTCCGGTCTGATCCGTTGCCACGTAGGCGGCATTGGCGCCGATTTTGGTCAGGCCAAGCGGGACCAACTTCTTCCCGGCATGGTCGATGCGAAAGGCTGCTACGCTGTTGGCGCTGCGAACCGAGACGTAGAGCCGCTGTCCGTCCGGGCTGACAAATTGCGAGCCGGGAGAGCCGGGAAGGTCGTATTTCGCATGATGTTCAAGTTTGCCGGAGTCGGACTGGAGTTCATAAAGATGCAGGGCGTTGTCCTTGCCGGCGGATACCGTCACAAGCATGGCAGCGATCAGGGCGTTTTGCATAGGGACGCAGACGCTAAACTTGGAATGCGAATGAAAAAAGGCTTATTTTATCTCTCAATGAATCTGTCACTTCCCTTCAGCTTTCAATTCTTTACCCGTCTTGCCGCCGTGTTTTCTATAGCTGAAACCGAGGTGTCAAAGCCGCGCCTTAATGACTTTGCCTGCGTAGTCCCCCAAATCCTCCTGGTACGCATAATATTGGCGGGCGCCCGGATTCCAGCTGTGGATGAAATACATTTGTCCGAACTTCACCCAGCGAACCGACCCGTCCACGTATGCCTGGTTGCCCCCCGTGGGAAAGCCGGCGTTATTGGCATGGGCCGGGTATCCTCCAAAAGCGGTTGGGCGACCGCCCCCCCATTTCCCGTCGATTCTTGCCGCGAGATCAGCAGCAATCAACATGCGGGGACTGACATTGCCGGAGTCAACCGGGCTGCGGGACTTGAAGGAGCCCGCCGGGTTGGTCCAGGTTTTGATTCCCCCAAAGTACTGGTAACCTGTAATGACCGACGGCCACTGTGTTTCCCAGACCGGGTAATGCTGGCCTGACCTGTAGCCTTTCAGGGGGTTGCCGGTATATTTCACACCGGGACAACTAAACACGGGATTCATGGACAGGCCATTGTAGGTGTATGGATCATTTCGCTCATCATAGCCGGCCGCTTTCAGGTGGGCCAGGTTGTACGGCACCCACGCAGCGACCTCCGGCGGATCAAAGGCCGTCAACACGGTATTGTGCCTTGCGATGAGGTAAACGCCCTCGTTGTCACCGACATACATCTCCGCCGCCGTCGCGATTTGTTTCATGTTGCTCATGCAGGTGGCCTGAAGCGCCTTGGCCTTCGCCTTGGCAAGGGCGGGCAGCAACAGAGCCGCCAGAATTGCGATGATAGCGATTACCACCAGCAACTCGATGAGAGTGAAACCTTTAATTCTTTTCATTTGCCTTCAGCTCTCAATTCTTCATCACCTTTTACTATTATCAGCGTGAAACATGAATTCAGCCCAGATTGGACGATGATCTGACAGTGGCTTTCCATATTTGACCCATTCTTTTTTATAACGATTCATTTGAAATTCTGCTTCTGGATTATTATGTGCGCTATTAATTATCCCGCCCCTAGTTACACTTACTTTTAAAGTCTTAGTTTTAAAAAAAATGTGATCAATCACTCCAGATTCATTACCAGACTCAATATGCTTGTGGGTACTAATCTTTACCGTATCAATCGGCAGTTCTTCCCAGATGGATTTCACTCCGATTTTATTAAAGGATTTTAACGCGCCTTCATTTAAATGATTATTAAAATCCCCTAAAATAAACAAGTTCTCACTCGCTGAACTACTGATCAAGTTTTCCGCAATAAAAGCTGCTGCAGATTCTTCAACCTCTAGTTGCCCGGGTATGTGAGTTGAGTAGATTGTTAGCGGCACACCCCTTATGTTTGCTTTTGCTGATACTAACGATGCAGGTTTCCATCCTTTGGCATTTATTACAACTTCCCCTTTGTCGAATAGCGGAAACCGACATAATATTGACTTGTATTTATTCATGTGATTTGCAGAAGAAATTTCACCAACATGGACATGCTCCATCCCTAATACCTGACCAACACGCGCTGTCCAGTCGCCATTAGGCACTTCATTGAAACAAATAACATCCAAGTCATATTCCTTGAACATTTCACCTATTGATTGCGGTTTTGCCCACAAACCAAACAATACATTGTAAGCTGCAAATCTAATTCCTATTTTAGATTCTATATTTGCTTTATTCTTCAATTCTCCTTGTTCAAATGAGGTTTTTGAAGAAAGATTTATTTTCTCATTAAGGGGTCGTAAACTCGCAAATGAGGTGTAAGCCCCCCACCCCACCAACATCACGGCTGCCATTGTTGTGAGTAGTAGGTTTTTCATAGACGCAAGAGAGTCTCAATAGTCTAGTTGATGATTTCAAGAGCTAAATACTTTCGCTAGAGTCGGATACTTATCCCTTATTCACATGGCGCAGGGCCACCTCTGCGCCTCTAATGAAGTTGAGCGGGCATAAACTTAACCTAAACGTAATCGCTTCGCTTGCCCCTTTGCGTGTTCATCGTTCAGGGGCCAGTAGTCAGACTAATCTAACGAGGACTTTGGTTGCGATGGAAGCGTTCTGCTTTTTCTTAACTGTTTAGAGTTTCGCTTGAACTTGCATCACCGCTGTCTCTTTTAGTGGAACCTGCCTTTGCAGTTGTTCGGTAGGGCCGATCGCTTAGGCTCAACCTGGCATAGGAAACACTTCTTCGGTTCCAAAGTCCTCGTATTGCTCGACTACTTGAATCCAAAACCGGTCAAAACGATTTGTCTGAAGAAGACTTTCTGGAAGAAGAATAGGCACCAAAACAGGTGCCCCCGACATTTGTTGTTTTTTTGTTCACTGTTTGTATGCCTTAAACAGTGATTTAGATGCCGGAATTCGGCTCTGCTAAAATGGTACCAGTGGAGGGAATCGAACCCACACTCTCGTGAAAGAAGCGGATTTTGAATCCGCCGCGTCTACCAATTCCGCCACACTGGCTACCTGAATTTACTCAATAAAAACGGGCGTTTTCTGGTTTTTAAGGTTCACCTCAACCACCCGTTGTGCTAGTTTTTGTGCTACTATTACAAGATGAAACACAACGAAACTCGCAGCAACAACAACACCCCCCGAGGCGACACGTTGCCGCCGCGAGAAGGAGTTAAGTATCAAAAAGTTTATGACGGACGCAAGCGTAGAATTCGCGGCCTCTGGAATCGTGGCGGCGTGTTCTACGCTCAGCTCTCGCTCCCAAACGAGGCCGGCGTCCGGAAAATGCGGCGCGTCAAACTTAACGCGACGACCGTAGCCTCCGCGACCGACGAGCTGAGAAGGATGATCATCGACCGTGACGACGATCAACTGCCGGCCATGGTGAGGAAGCCGAAATTCGACAACTACGCGCAGGACTACATCGACCGGGAGTACGCCCTAGGTCGGAAAACGGATAGGACGCTCAACACCGAATCGGGGCACATCAACTTCTGGAGGAAGCAGTTCGGTGAAACACGCCTAAACAAGATCACCCCCAAGATGATCCAGGAGGGACTAATCCGCAGGAAAGCCACCGGAGTCTCGCCTCGCACGCTAAACCTTAGCCTGACCACCCTCCGCAACGTGCTACGCTCCGCGATTGATGAAGGGTG
>Ga0115000_10000347_pt1 | contig 43646 bp, 43 predicted proteins | sample ArcticOcean_MG_C_6_FD_89690 | JGI IMG/M metagenome (GOLD analysis project Ga0115000, IMG submission 89690) | Marine microbial communities from western Arctic Ocean - ArcticOcean_MG_CB8_128 | ecosystem: Environmental > Aquatic > Marine > Oceanic | place: Arctic Ocean: Canada Basin | collected...
AATCTCATATTTCACTCCATTTAGACTTCTAAACTTCATAGTTCCATCTGAATCAGTTTTAGCTGATTAGGTACTTCCATGTTTCCATTTTAGTGTCCCCTTAATTGACCCCTAAAGATCAATTTCGGATTTCACTCCATTTAGATTAAATAAATAATACAACACTTTTATTTAATTACAACCCTGGTTTTTCCCAGCTTTTATAAAAACTAATATTTCAACTAAAAAATAGTAGTTTTTATGATATTAAATAATATTTCCCAGTCTAATATTTATAATATTATTTCTATTTTATTTATTTAATATTATTTTCTTTGTTTTTTTTAACATTGAAAATAATATTACTTAGAATAGAATAAGGGACTATAAATTTAAAAAAAAACTAAAAATATTGGGGGCAAGAATGTTAGAAAGATTTCATGTACCACATGATATAGCCGTTAGAGTAAAGCATAAAGAAATATTTAAAGTAGTAGAAAATATTTTTATTAAAATGGGTATGTCTAAGAAAGATGCTGAATTGTCTGCTGATGTTTTAATTTATGCAGATATAAGAGGTATTGAATCTCATGGTGTTTCTAATATGCTCAGAAGATATGTCGAATCATTTTCTGAAGGAGGAATAAATCCTACTCCAAAACCAAAAGTTATTCGTGGAAAAGGTGCTGTAGCTACTTTAGATTCAGATTCAGGTCATGGATTAGTAGTGGGTCCCTATGCAATGAACATGGCAATAGAAAAAGCTAAAGATTATGGCATTGGTTCTGTAACTGTGATTAATGGTAAACATTTTGGAGCTTGTGCATACCATGCTGAAATGGCTTTGAAGCATAATATGATTGGTATAGCAATGACTACTGGTGGGCTTATGGTAGCACCGGTTAATGGTGCTGAAGCAAAAGTGGGTTTAAATCCAATTGGAGTAGCTGTGCCTACTAAGAATGAACCACCTTTTATTTTTGATGCATCTATGTCTTCTGTAGCAGGTAATAAGATTGCTTTAGCCCAAAGGTTGGGAGTAAAAGTTATGGGAGGTTGGATAGCTAAAGAAGACGGCACTCCAATAATGGTAGAATCTATGGTCCCTGATAAATATTTAATGTTGCCATCAGGCGGTACTAGAGAAATAGGTTCTCATAAAGGATTTTCACTTGCTATGTTAGTAGAAATTCTTGCAGGAGTATTAGGAGGATCTGGAGCGGGTAATTTTAGAAGGTCAGATGCAGCTCATCATTTTATTGCGTATGACATAGATTCTTTTACTGATGTTGATCAATTTAAATCTGACATGGATGATTATATGAAATCTATTAAAGAAACAAAACCAGCACCTGGAGCAGATAGAGTTCTCTATGCTGGTTTGCCAGAGTATGAAGAAAAAATTGAGAGAGAAGATAATGGAATCCCTTATCATCCAGAAGTTCTTGATTGGTTTAAAGGTATATGTGCAGAACTAGGTATAGGTTGGGATTTAAGTTAGAAAAAATATTTTTGAAAAGAGGGTAAGATGGCTAAAAGAATAAATAAAGTGATTGAATTATGGGAAGAAGGACAGCCTGTCTATCATATTCATCCTGAAGAACTAAGCTATAAGGCAGGAATGAATGATGCAAAAACATTGGCAGATATGTTATTAATAGATTTTGAACATTATCCGTTTGATACAGTTGGATTAACTAAATATATGCAGGGATTAAAAGATGGAGGACCAACTGCTAGTGGTCATCTTACACCAACTGTGATTTGCACATTACCTTCAAATGCTATTAGTCCAGAGGAAGTTAGATATAATGCATGGCAAGCAAGACATGTTCTAACTGCTGGAGTTCATGGTATTTTGCATACTCATACAAGAAGTGCAGAATCAGTTAAAGCATTTGTCCAGATTACTAGATATCCTTTTCAGGAAATTGGAAGAGATATTATAGGTGAAGGATTAAGAGGAGCTGGAGGTCAAAAAAAACCAGCTGAATTATGGAATATTGACCAATCTAATTATGTTAAAGTTGCAGACCCTTGGCCCTTAAACCCTGATGGAGAATTAATTTTAGGATTAAAAATAGAGGATAGGCACTGTGTGGCTAATGTTGATGATATTGCTAAAGTTCCAGGTATTGCTTTTGCAGAATGGGGTCCAGGAGATATGGGCATGAGTTATATGCAACCAGATGCACATGATCCCCCTTACCCAGATGTTATGAATGACGCAAGAAATAAAATTAAATCTGCTTTAGAAAAAAATGGCAAAGTATTTTATTCTAGTTGGATGGATGAAAGTATGAGCCAAGAAGAAAAACTTGACTATATAATCGATGAGCTTGGCTGCAAGATGATTGGTGTACCTCCAATGCTTACAGAGTCTGAACAAAAAGAACTTCTTGAGTATGGAAGAAATAAAACAGGAAGAAAAATGCTTGTGTAATTATTTTTTACTTTTTTAGTAAATATTCGAATAAATTCTTTTTAGTAATAATTTTTAAATTTAAGTAATATATAAATAAATATGTTTAAAGTGAATCCATCTTGAATAAACTCAATTTAAATAAAGTCCTTGGTTTTAAGGATAAATATTCGGAAGAAATATCTGTTTTAAATGATTTAAATTCTAAATTTTTCAAATTTACAGAAAAATGGGGATATACTCAAATATCCCCTCCAATTATTGAAAAGACAGATCTTTTTTCTAACAAAATAAGTTCAAGTCTTACTAGTAATATTTATTATTTTACAGATCCTTCTGGTCAAGAAGTTTCTTTAAGGCCTGACTTTACATCATCAATAATTAGAATGATTTTTGAAAATAATGAAAATCTTCCTTTAAATGAAATTAGATATTCATATTCTGGAGAAATATATAGATACAACAATATTTCTAATAAAAATTATATTTCTCAAAATGGAGTAGAATTTATAGGAAATGATAGCTTGACTTCAGATATAGAAATAACGGCCTTAGCAATTTTATTTTCTAAAGAAATAGTTGGAAATGAATTATTAGTATCTGTTGGTCACGTGGGAATTATATCTGATGTATTAAATTATTTTAAATTGAGCGATAGAGAATCGATTTTTATACTACAAAACTTGGATTTAATTTCTAAAGATAATAATTTAGATTTTATTATAAATAAAGCAAAAGATTTTGGATTATATTTTAAAAATGATTTAATAAATCTTCAAAATAAATCATTTTCCAATAATGAATATTCTAGGATGCTAGATTTTGCTTTTTCTAACGATAGTAATTTTTCTCAAACTAGAGAAAAAGATTCGATTATTGAAGGTTTAGCTAATAAGTACGAAAAAAATACTACTGTTGAAATTTTTTCTGATTGTATAAATTTGATTTCAAAATTAATAAATATTGATGATAATTTAGAAGAATCGGTTTCTAAAGCTAATAAAATTTTGAGTAAAATTCCTGTTAAAAATAATCTTTCAGACTTTTATAAAATTGTAAGTTCTTTGAAAAATTATGAAATAGATTTATCCAAAATAAAAATAAATTTTGGTCTAGTAAGAGAATGGGGATATTACAGTGGGTTTGTTTTTAATTTATATAATAAAAATCTTTTAGAAAAAAATAATTTTGGAGGAGGGGGTAGGTATAACAGTTTAGGCAATTCAATTAATAATAATGATTCTTTTCCAGCAACAGGGTTTGCAATTGATAATGAAAAACTTACAAAAAATATTAAACTGAAAAATAATAATAACTTATTTAATAAGATTGTTATATTTTTAAAAAATCAAAATGATTATGATTTGGCTATTAAAACTTCAATTGATGAACGAAAAAAAGGAAGTATAGTTACACTTGAATCTAAATTTTCTTCAATAAACGAACTAGAAGAATGGTCAAAAAATAATGATATATTTGAAATTATTTACTTTGAAAAAAGTGAACTGATTAGGAGAAAAATTTAATTTGAAACGCTTATCTTTTGCATTACCTGTTTCAGGTGCTTTATATGATGGAAGTATGGATTTACTAAAAAACTGTGGATTATCAATTTCTAGATCAAATAATAGAGTATACACAGCTACTATACCTAGTTTGTCAGGTATAGATGTAATGTTTCAAAGGCAATCGGATATCCCTGCTCGGTTAGATTCAAATGTTGCAGATTTAGGTATTGTTGGATTAGATAGTTTTTATGAATCTAAACTTGATAATGGAAATTCTTTAGTTTTAATTGATGACTTAGGATTTGGTAAATCTGATTTAGTTTTAGCTGTTCCTGATGCATGGCTTGATGTGAAAAATTTAGTTGATCTAGCAGACCTTTCATTTAAAATGAGAGACCAAGGTAGAGATTTGAGAATAGCAACAAAATACCCAAGACTAGTATCAAGATTCTTAAATAATAATTCAATATATTATTTTAATATAGTTGATGCTAGTGGAGGAATAGAAGTAGCTCCATACATAGGTTATGCTGATATGATTTGTGATATTACTGACACAGGTAATACTCTTAGACAAAATAGATTAAAAATTATAGAAAATGGGACTATTTTTTCTTCTCAAGCTGCATTAGTTGGAAATCTCGAAACTCTTGCTAAAACTAATATTTTTTCAACTGTAAAACCTGTTATTGAAAAAATTGAAGGATACATGAATGCAAAAAAATATATTCGTGTAACTGTTAATCTTTCTCTTACTGATCTAGGGCTCTCTTCTCCAGAGGATTTACAAGCAGTTTTAAGCTCTAATCACATATTACACGGTTTAAAAGGTCCTTCTTTTAGCCATGTACTTACAACAGAACCAGGACAATGGATTTCATTAGAATTAATCATATCAATTGATCAACTATTGCCATGTATTGAAGAGCTTAGAAACCTCGGAGGAGTTAGTATAACTACATCAGATTTAAATATGCTTTTTTATAAAGATTCAATTGGTTATTCTAAACTTGTTCAAGCAATTTCTTTAATTGGAGATATAGAGTGAAAATAATTTTTGGTAAGAAACTGACTTTAGACTACTTAAAACAGATAAGAACTAATAATTATCTAAATATAAAAACTAATGGGAATGGTTATTTTGAAAAAGAATATAATCATTTAAATTATGCGAAAAAAGTTATTCAAAATACAAAATCAGAAGGAGATAAATTTCTTTTTGAATTAAGCTCTAAATTAGACGGTGAACAGTTTGGCAAAGTAGAAATTTCTAAAAATGAATTAAGTAAATCTATAGATTTAATATCAAAAGATGAAAGAAAAATTATAGAAGATACAATATCACGTATAGAGGAATTTCAAAAAAAGACATTATATAAAAACTGGTTTGATGAAAAATTAGGTTATGGAGAATTTATTAAACCAATAAATTCTATAGGTTGTTATATTCCTAGTGGTTCAGCTCCTTTGATTTCAACAATATTAATGACTGTAGTCCCAGCAAAAGTTGCGGGAGTAGAAAAAATAATAGTTTCTTCTCCAACTAAAGGTTCAAATTTACCTAACAAATTTTTATTAGCTTCTGCATATTTAAGTGGAGTTGACAAATTTTATACCTACGGTGGACCACAAGCTATATCTAGTATGGCGTATGGCACTGAAAGTGTTGATAAAGTTGATATGATTTGCGGACCAGGAAATATTTTTGTAATGAGTGCTAAAAAGCTTGTTTATGGAGATGTTGGTTTAGACGGTATTTTTGGTCCAACAGAAACATTAATTATTGCAGATAATACCTGTAATAAAGATTATATTACTGGTGATTTGATGGCTCAAGCAGAGCATGATAAATTAGCATTACCAATGATGATTACTAATGATGCTAATTTTGCTGAAGAAATTAATGATTTATATAAAATCAAGATGAAAGATTTATCAAGGAAAAAAATCATTGAAGAATCTATGAATAATGGATTTATATCAATAATTGATAGTAATGAAGAAATTATAGAAGTTTCTAATCAAATAGCTTCTGAACATATTTCTATTGCATCAGAAAAGCTTGTTCATTTATCTGAAAGTATAACTTCAGCAGGGTCTATATTTTTAGGAGAAATATCTTCAGAAGTTTTAGCTGACTATGTAGCTGGCCCAAGTCATGTTATGCCTACAAATGGATCTGCAAAATATTCATCTTCTATTTCATCTAGAACTTTTCTTAAAGCTATACCTGTATTAGCTATAAATAAGAAAAGATTCTTGGAGATTACAGAAGATGCAGAAAAACTTGCTTCCCTAGAATCATTAGACGCACATCAACGAGCATTAAGTATTAGAAGAGAACAATTCTCAATGGAGTAAACTTTGAATTTAGATAACTATATTAGAAAACATATTAAAAACATTCCCTTTTATGAAGGAGTAGACCCTTCAATAAAATTAGCAGAAGAATCAGGGATATCTCCAGAAAATATTATTAAGTTAAATGCTAATGAAAATCCATATGGAAAGACTTTGGCATTAGGAGAAAACCTTTCTTCTATTAATATTTATGAATATCCAGATCCTAATCAAAAATTATTAAGAAATTCATTGTCAAAATATACTGGAAAAAATGTTGACCAACTTGTTGCAGGATCAGGTTGTGATGAATTAATAGATATTTTAATTAGAATTTTTTTAAATCAAGATGATAAATTAATAGATGCTCAACCAACTTTTGGAATGTATGAGTTTTTTGCAAAGATACAAGGTGCAAATGTTATTTCAGTTCCTCGTGATGAAAATTTTAATTTAGATTTAGTGTCTATATTAAACCAAATAGATAAATTTACAAAAATGATTTTTTTAGCATCTCCTAATAATCCCACTGGAAATCTGGCTTCTTTAAAAGAGATAAAGACTCTTCTTGAAAGTGAATTGATCGTTGTTGTAGATGAAACATATTTTGAATTTGCAAATAGTAGCTTTTCTGAATTAATTGATGATTATGAGAATTTAGTTATTTTAAGATCTTTTTCTAAATGGGCAGGACTTGCAGGACTTAGAATTGGTTATGCAATTTCAAATCCTAAACTTATTCAAAGAATGCTTCTTATAAAACAGCCTTATAATATTAATTCTGCAGCAGAACAAGTGGCAATATTAGCTATGGCTAAAAAAGATAACTTATTAAGCAAAGTTGAAATATTATTACAACAAAAAGATTTAATATATGAATTTTTGAGACATAAAAAAGGTTTAAAGGCTTATCCATCATCAGCAAATTTTATATTATGCGATTTTGGGAAAAATGATTCTAATGATGTATTTAATCAATTAGCAAAAAAAGGAATATTTGTAAGAAAGTTTTCAAATAAATTAATTAATAATTGTTTAAGAATTTCTGCAGGTAATCCTGATCAAACTGGTAAATTATTACAAGTGCTTGATAGTATAATTTAGTGATATAAAAATAATATTATGAAACAAGAAAGACTATCAAAAAAAAATAGATCAACGGGTGAAACTGAAATTTCTATTGAAATAAACTTAGATGGAACTGGTTTATCTTTAATTAATTCTCCAATTGGAATGCTTAATCATATGCTTGACCAAATTGCTAGACATGGACTAGTTGATATTAAAGCAGATATAAAGGGTGATTTAGAGACTGGTACCCACCATATTATTGAAGATACTGCTATTGTTCTTGGAATGTGTATTGATGAAGCCTTAGGAGACAGATCTGGGATAACAAGAATGGGAGATAAAACATGTATGCTTGATGAAGCGTTATGTCATGTTGCTATTGACCTTTCAGGTAGAGGTTATTCAGTAATTGATATGGGTAAAGAAGCAAGTAATGATGGGGAATTTTCTGTTGATATGTGTAGGCATTTTTACGAGTCTCTTTCATCTAATGGTAGATTTGGGATACATTTAAAGATGCTTTCTGGAACAAATGATCATCATATTCTTGAATCATCTTTTAAAACTTTTTCGAGGGCATTAAAAGAAGCTGCTTCATATGATCCAAGAAGATTAGATTCTATACCTTCAACAAAAGGTTCATTATAAGTTGAGCTAGATTTTTTTATAAGAAAATTTTTCAATTATAGGATTAGAAAGTAATTTGTCAGAAATTTCATTTATATTTTTTGAAGCAGATTTTTCATTATCTGATTCAATATCAACAATAAATATTTTTCCAGATCTTATGCTATTAATACCCTCAAAGCCTATTCTTTTAGCAGATTCTGCAATGGTAACACCTTGGGGATCATTTACATTGTCTTTATATAAAATTTTTACTTCAAAGCTATAAATCAATTTTTACTCTCAATCAAACCTGATTTCATAATTTGGTTGAATTTATCCTCTCCTAATGATCCTGAGTGACGCATATTAACCGTTCCATCACTATTTAAAAACACCCAGTAAGGAAAAGCTGACAATCCAAAATGTTCCGCTATAATATTTTCTTCATTATCAAAAATTACAGGAGAAGACCAGTTCTCTCTAATTAGCCATTCATTTGGAGGATAGTTAGGTTTGTTTTTTTCTATGTAAGTAGTTACAGAAAATAAGTTGATATTATCTGAAGATCCATTTATATTAATCCAATTTTGGATCATTGGTACTTCTCTTTGGCAATGTGAACACCAGTGAGCTAGAAAAACTATAACGGAAGCTTTTTTTTCTTCTAAGCCAACTCTTGTAGTCATTGTTATAGGATTTCCATTTAGATCAATTCCAGTTGGTATTGGCGCAAATGCACCTACCGCTAAGTCCTTTCCTGATCTATTAAATTCAGGTAAAGCTCCACCTTTAACTGTAACTTCACTAAATTCAAAAGATGTCCCAGAACATGATAAGATCAGCAATAATACAAATAACGATATATATTTAATTTTCATATTTTATTTTGATAGTATTTTAAAGTTTATTACTATTAATAATAATCCAAAAAAATTAAAAAAAGCCATTAATGGTATGGAAATAAAACCTAATTCCCAAATATATGGGCTTGAACAGTTTATGATTTCGCAACTTTCTTCAACTGGAAAAACTTGTATAGAATAATGATATAGAGATATAAAAATACCAATTACTATAAAAGGGATTGATATTATTATTCCATTTATATCTTTTTTCCACCAACTCATAAAATAAATAATTACCAAAGGGAATAAAAATATTCTTTCAAACCAGCAATATTTACATGGTTCAAGCCCTTTGATTTCTGACAAATATAAACTAGATATTGTTCCTATAAGCGAAATTATTAAACAATACATAAGAACTGATCTATACTTCATATCAAGCTTTTTATGAAGTAATTTTGTTATTGAATTTTTAGGAGAAAGAAAATTAATTATTGTAATTGTAGAAAGTAAAAATATATAAATAAGGCTTAATATGGCTAATATTTTAATTTCAATCATTTAATTATCTCTAAAAATTTAATTACCCCTAAAGGAGGAAAGAGGAGCCCTATCTTGATAGGCTTCAATAAATTCTATGATTTTCAATTCATCAAACTCCATTAGTTTCAAATGATGCCTCCACCCTGTAATTATAATTGGATATTTATCAGTACTATATGGACTCATCAAAAATAAAAATTGACTTTCTGGCATTAAATCTATTAAATTATCTTTTAATTCATTACATATGTCTCCACCTGATTTTATAGATACTGACTCAGGATCTATCCTACTACAATCATAGTGAATTCCTATTCCACCATGTAAAAGATTTGCAACAAGTACTTCATTTGGTAATTGTGTGTCATAATTTCCCCAAGGAGCTGGTGAGGTTACCCCTATACCTGGAATAGGCCTTTCCACATCAAACCAATAAGCTCCAGATGTAGGAGGAGAAATAGTGTAGCCTTGATGTGGTTCACCAATTCCTAGCTCTCTTCTTTTTTCTTCGATATCTGTTGCTACAGGACCTTCTAAATTAACTCCATTACCTTTGATTTTATTAGATGTTGTGCCTGAACCTAAAGCAGGACTAATTGTAAGTCCTAAAATGAAAATTATTGCTAATAAACCTCCAAAAAAATAAATAAAAAATCTTCGTCTTCGTTTTTTTTCTATATTTTTATCTCTTCTCTCATTTGTAATTTGAGATTTTGACATTCCTTTTCGATGTTTAGGTCTTGCATTAGTAATAATAATTTCCTTTTTTTATTTTCTATACTATTTTAATTTATCACCAGTAATAACTTCATAGATATCCAAATACCTTTTTAAAGTATTTTTTATGACCTCATTTGGTAAATTTGGTGGCGGTGGAGCTTTATCCCAAATTTGATCACTTAGCCAATTTCTAAGAAATTGTTTGTCAAATGGTTCAGGAGAGGACCCTATCTTATAATCACTTAATTTCCAAAATCTACTTGAATCTGGAGTTAATACCTCGTCTATCAAAGTGATTTCATTATCTATAAAACCAAATTCAAATTTTGTATCAGCTAATATAATACCCTTAGAAAAGCAATATACACTTGCTTTATTGTAAAGTTCAATTGATATTTCTTCAAGCTTTTTATATAAATCTTTTCCAATTAAGTTTTTTCCTTGTTTTTCAGATAAAGGTTCGTCGTGACCTTCTTCAGCTTTAGTTGAAGGCGTAAAAATAGGTAGATTGAATTTTTCACCTTCTAATAAACTCTCTTCTATTTTTTTAAAATTTATCGTTTGAGATTTAATATATTCTTGCCAAGCACTTCCTGTGATATAACCTCTTACAACACATTCAATATCTATTCTTTTCGCTTTCTTTACAATTGTTGATCTACTAATAATCTGATCATTGAGATTATTAAAATCTTTATAGTTAGAGAAATTAAAATCTTCTCCCTTACAAATAAAATGAGTTTTATATTTTTTGAAAAAATCAAACCAAAATGAACTGAGATTATTTAATATTATTCCTTTACCACCAACTGGTTCATTCATAATTACGTCATATGCAGATATTCTGTCGGTAGCTATAAAGAGTAGTTTTTCATCATCAAGTTTATATATATCTCTAACTTTTCCAGAATGAATTTTATTACTTAAATTAGTTTGTTTTAATTTTTCAAATTGCATACTAATCTAAATTCCAGCCTAGTGAATTAAATTGATGTTTTGTAAATCTTAAGTAAAATTTATAATCAAAAATTTCAGAAATTTCATTATTGGTCATCATTGACTTGATGATATTATTTTGTAAACATAAATCTTCTAAGTTAGTCCCAGAACTGAGACATTCCATAGAAAGTGATTGTACAAGATCATATGCTTCACTTTTATCCATTCCAGCTTCAATAATTTTCAACATAACTCTTGGGGAAAATATTAGCCCTTTAGCTTTATCTAAGTTTTCTAGCATTTTTTCTCTATTGATTTCTAAATCTGAAATAATTTGATTTGTTAAAAATATAATATAATCAAGAGCTATTGATGAATCAGGTAAAATTATTCTTTCAGCTGAAGAATGAGATATATCTCTTTCATGCCACAATGGAATATTTTCTAAGGCAGCTGAACTATTTGATCTTATTATTCTAGATAACCCACAAATTCTTTCTGAAAGCTCTGGGTTTCTTTTATGGGGCATAGAAGATGATCCTTTTGTAACAAAACCTTTTTTACCAAAAGGTTCTCTAGCTTCGTCAACTTCACTTCTTTGCAAGTGTCTTATTTCTAATGCAATTTTCTCTAAAGTACTAGCAATTAAAGCAAGATTTTGAGAATATTCACCATGAATATCCCTTTGAATAACTTGATTTGTAATTTTAGCAGGAATGAGGTTAAGTTTTTTTGATACAATTTTTTCTAATTCAGGTGATACTGTTGCATAAGAACCCACTGGACCAGAGATCATACAAATTGAAGCTCTTTCTTTAGTTTCACTTAATCTAGCTTTATGTCTTTTTAATTCATCCCAAAATATTCCTAGCTTTGCACCAAAACTCATTGGTTCAGCATGCATTCCATGAGACCTTCCTACACAAGGGGTATCAATTTCTTCAATGGCTTTTCTTTGAAGTGAATTCATCAAAATTTCTAGTTCATTACTTATGTGATCTATTGAAGCCTTAAGTTGGAGGCTTAAACCTGTATCTTTAACATCGTTTGAAGTTATTCCATGGTGAATCCATCTTGATTCCTTTTCTAAGTTTTCAGAAATTGATTTTACAAATGAAACAATATCATGTTTAGTTTCGCTAAAATATTTTTCATATTTTTTTATATCAAATTTGATATTTTTTATTTTAGATAAATCTTCATCAGGAATTACACCCATTTCATTCCAAGCTTCGCAAGTAGCAATTTCTACATCAAGCCAAAAATTATACATTTTTTCATCGGACCATATTGCTGAAATTTTTTCTCTTGAATATCTTGGTATCAAAATTTTTCTTTCTTATAATTTCTTTATATATTTTAATAAATTATTAAAGCCTTCAAATTTTTTAGCATTTATTTTTTCTTTCAAACACTTATTATATAACGGATCAAGAGCAAAAATTACATCACATTTTTGAGATGCACAAAAATCTGTTGTAATTCCATCCCCTATATATATAATAAAATTTTTATTTTTCAATGATTCGACAGTTTTACATTTACAAATACCCCAATCATTTGAACAATGTATATTGTATGAATCATTATATGAAAAACTAACTTTAGAATCTGTTGCTTTTTCCATATCAGCTGCGATTAAAGTTAGATTATTTTGATAATTATTTATAACTGGTTCAATATAAGATTTTATACCTGAGCTCAAAATAATAATTTTTATATTTTTATTTTTTGAATAATCAATTAATTCTTTAAATCCACTTCTTATTTCAACATTATTTTTTGAATATTCCTCTATCTCTAAAATAGATGTTTGCTCTAGGGCTTTTTTAAAAGAATCTTCTTGATATATTCTGAAATTTATTTCACCTTTCTTATATTTTGAGGATATTTCTTTGTAATCATTTGGAATAAATTTATTAAGCACCACTTGTGCAGCATTTTTTGTTACTAAAGTATCATCAAAATCTATTACTAATAAAATATTTTTTTTTATCATTTTTCTTCAGCTTTTAATGCAATATCAGTTCTATAAAATGAACCTTTAAACTTTACTTTATCAATTTCTTTATAAATATTTTCTCTAGATTTTTTTATTGTTTTATCTAAGCTAGATAAAACAATAACTCTCCCTCCATTAGTAACTAACTTACCTGTAAATTCTTTAGTTCCTGAATGGAAGCAAAGAATTTTTTTATTAATATTTTTCAGACCAATTATTTCGAAATTTACATCATATTGTTTAGGATATCCACCTGAACAAATCACAACACATACACCTTTTTTATTTTGCCAGGAAACTAAACTACTATCAAAATTATTTTTACTAATACTTAATAATATTTCACTTAGATTTCCATTTAACATTGGCATAATAAGCTCGCATTCTGGATCTCCAAATCGACAGTTATACTCGATAACTTTTGGACCATCATTTGTAATCATTATCCCTGTATAAAGCATTCCTTTAAAAGGAGTTCCTAATTGCTTCATTGAATCTAGAGTTGGACGAATAATATCTTTTAAAATCACTTCATTCAATTCATTATTCCAAAACTCAGGAGGAGTGTAGCAACCCATACCTCCTGTATTTAAACCTTCATTATTGTTATAAACTCTTTTGTAATCACAAACTGCTATTGGTTCAGAAATTTTATCTCCATCAGTAAATGTGAAAACACTTACTTCTGGACCATATATTTTGTCTTCAATTAATATATTTATCCCTGATTGTCCTAGTTCTTTTTTTATAAGTAAATTTTCAAGTATATTAATCATATCTTCTTCAGATTTTGGTAGAAAAACTCCTTTTCCTCCTGCGAGTCCATCTGCTTTTATGACTATATTTTCATACCCTTTAATTAATGAGTATTTTTTTGCATCATCAAATTTATTAAAAAACTTTGCATAAGCTGTTGGAATATTATTTTTAAGCATTAATTCTTTAGAAAAAATCTTTGATGATTCAATTTTAGCTGCCTCTTTTGTAGGACCAAAAACTAAAATATTATTTTCTTCCAATAAATTAGTTATTCCTTCACTTAAAGGAATTTCAGGGCCAACTACTACTAAATCTGGGTTTAATTCTAGAATTTTATCTTTAAGGTCGTTTATATTTTCGTATTTAAAATCTATAGTTTCACAAATTTCTGATATACCTTTATTCACACCTATACAAAATATTTTTGAAATATTTTTATCTTGACTTAACTTCCAAATAATTGAATGCTCTCTACCTCCATCTCCTATTACTAAAACTTTCATTTTACTCCCACTCAATAGTACTTGGAGGTTTAGATGTAATATCGTAAACAACTCTATTTACACCATCAACCTCATTTATTATTCTTGATGAAATGGAAGATAGTACTTTATGTGGTATATCTGACCAATCAGCGGTCATTGCATCTCTTGAATTTACGGCTCTAATAGCAATACATTTTTGATAAGTTCTATTATCTCCCATAACTCCTACGCTTTCTGTATTTGTTAAAACTGCAAATGCTTGCCAAATTTTGTCATATAAACTAGCTTTTTTTATTTCTTCTATAAAAATATTATCCGCATCTCTTAATATACGGAGCTTGTAATCAGTTACATCTCCCATTATTCTTATTGCTAGCCCAGGTCCTGGAAAAGGGTGCCTGCCAAGTATATCTTTGTTTATGCCTAATTCTTTTCCTATTTCTCTTACTTCATCTTTAAATAATAGCCTTAAAGGTTCTAAAAGCTTCAATTTCATTTTTTCTGGCAACCCACCTACATTATGATGACTTTTTATAACTACTTGATGCCCATCTTTTATTATTGCTGATTCAACAACATCAGAATAAAGTGTACCTTGAGCTAGAAAAGAGACATTTTTAATTTTGTTACTTTCTTTTTCAAAGACATTTATAAATTCTTTCCCAATTATTTTTCTTTTTTGTTCAGGATCAGTTATACCTTTTAATTTCTTAATAAAAATATCACCAGCATCAACCTTTAAAACATTAAGTCCAAGACCTTCTTTAAGAAATTTCATTATCTCTGCAGATTCATTTTTTCTAAGCAAGCCATTATCTACAAATATAGAAGTTAATTGTGAGCCAATAGCTTTATGAATTAATGTTGCAGTTATACTTGAATCAACACCTCCTGAAATACCACAAATTACTTTATTATTACCAACTTGTTCTTTAATATTATTTATAGATGTTTCAATAAAATTTTTTGTAGTCCATTTGTCGGATGTTTTACAAATTTCTAGTGCAAAATTACTAAGGATTTGATTGCCATATTTTGTATTATCAACTTCAGGATGAAACTGAACCCCTAAAATATTATTTTTTTCAAAAGCAGCACAATAAGAATTTTTAGTTTCAGCTATAATTTTAAAATTATCAGGTAAATCAATTATTTTGTCACCATGACTCATCCAAACATTATTTTTTTTAGGAATATTTTTAAAAATTAGAGAATTACTATTAATTGTAAGTTCAGCTTTTCCATATTCTCTCTTATCAGTTTTTTCTACCTTGCCTTTAAATTCATTTGCTAATAGTTGCATTCCATAACATATACCTAATATTGGGAGATTCAAATTTTTTATCCAATTTGGAAATTTAGGAGAGTTTTTATCGAATACACTATTCGGGCCTCCTGAAAGTATAAACCCTTTAATGTTTCTATCTTTAAAAAAACTTTTATCTATATTTGGACTTACTAAATCACAAAATATATTTAACTCTCTAAGTCTTCTTGAAATTAATCTTGTATATTGTGAGCCATAATCAAAAATTACTATAGTATCTTGCTTCAAATTATATCCAGAATTATTTTTTTCTATTAAGATTTAAGCATAATGTTAATTTTTTAAAATTTGAAGATCAAAAATCAAAATATATTAATAGATAAAGTGTTATTAGAACTTAATGAAGAGAAAGTTTGTATTCTCCCTACTGATACATTTTATTCACTTTCTGTAGTTGCGGACAGCACCTCAGCTATAAAGAATCTATTTACAATAAAAAAAAGAGAAGTAAATAAACCTTTACCATTGTTGGTATCTGCTTTAAGAGATATTGAAAAATTTTGTGATATCTCTTCTTTAAAATTAGAAAAACTATCTAATTTTTTTTGGCCAGGGCCTCTTACAATTGTTTTACCTGTAAATAATTTATTACCTAAAGAGTTAAACAATGCATCTGGTTTTATTGGAGTTAGAGTTCCCAATCACTCTTTTACAAGAAAAGTTATAAATAAATTAGGAAAACCTATTACGGGAACTTCAGCAAATATAAGTAATATTCCTCCTACTAAAAATATAAAAGAAATAATATCTACTTTTAGCAAAACTGTGTCTACAATAGTAGAAATAGATTGTGGAAAAGAAAACCTTTCTTCAACAGTAATAAAGATCGACAAAAATGAATCCATTGATATCTTAAGAGAAGGTCCTATTACAATGGATAAAATTAAATCAATAATAAGTAATTAAATAAATGAAAAATTTTGTAAATAATTTAGAAATCGTTTTAACTAAAGATAATTTAGGATTGTATAAAATGATGCAATATCATTTTGGAATAGGTGATAATCATGAACAATCTATAAAGTATGAATTTCCTTATGGGTCAATTTCTGAAATATTTTTTAATCACTTTAAATTAAATGAAAAAATTTCACTACAAGTTTCAACTGCTATTGAACTACTAAATGCTTCTTTAGAGGTTCATGAAGATGTAAGAAATGGTAATACCGAAAGACTAAACAAAGAATCTCTATGGTGGAAATATGGACCAGCACAAGCTATAAATGTTGGTGATGGATTTCAAGCTCTTTCAAGATCAGTTTTACTGAATATTTCTAATTATTTTGATGATCATAAAATTTTACTAGATATAATATCTAATTTTGATGATCGTATAATTGAAATTTGTGAGACAGAAAACTTTGAGTTGTCTCTTCAAGAGTTACCTATAACAAAAATAGATGATTATTTTTCAATAATTAAAAATAAATATGGATCTTTATTATCAAATACAATGGTTATACCTTCAAAATTAACTAAAAGTGAAACAAATAATTTGAGAGACTTAGCTGACAATTTAATGATTTATGAAAAAATACGTAAAGATATTGAATTTCTAAATCAAGACTCTCCTAAAGATTCTGCTCAGTTTGGTGGAATATTATCTAAAAATAAACCTTTACCAGTAATATATGTATTTGAAAATGGTAATCCAACTCAAAAAAGAAAAATGGGAGAAATTTATTTAGATAGAGTTATTGATCCAAAAAAAATAATTAACATTAAAGAATTATGTGTTGAATCAGACACCATTTCCTTGTCTTTCAATAAAGCAGAAGAATACAAAAATAAAAGTTACAACACTCTTAAAAAACTAAGTTTTTCTGAAAATGAAATAACTGATATTTTTAAAAAAATTAAGCATATTTAGTCATGATAAATATAAAAAGTATTGTTTCTGAAAATTTTAAGAATAAAAACTGTTTATTACGATTAGACCTTAATATTCCACTCTCTGCAAAAGGTGAAATATTAGATGATACAAGAATAATAGAAAGTATCCCAAGTATAGATTATTTATTAAATCAATCAGCAAAAGTTATAATAATATCTCATATTGGTAGACCATTAGGAAAATATGATGAAAATTTTTCATTTATAAAATTAATAAAAATAATTGAAGAAAAAATTAAAAGAAAAATTATTTTTATTAGATATGAAGATCAGAAAAACATAAAAAATATTATAAATACTTACCCTTATGGAACATTATTTATGATTGATAATTTACGGTTTAATCCAGGAGAGGAACAAAGTAATAAAGATTTTATAGATTTTTTAGCAAGTTTTTCTGATGTTTATATCAATGATGGATTTGGAACTATTCATAGAAATCATGCATCTATAACTGGTATATCTAAAATAATACCTTCCTATGGGGGAATTCTAGTTGAAAAAGAAATTATTAATATTATTGAATGTTTAAAATTTAATTCTAAAAAATCTATTGCTATATTAGGTGGTTCAAAAATCGAAGATAAAATTCCAATTATTCAGAATTTATCAAAATCTTTTAAAGATATTATTATTACAGGAGGAATGATTAGACCTTTTTTAATTGCTTCAAACAGAATGACTCAAAAAGATGACTCAAAATATATAGAGGAAATAAATTTTGCTAAAAATCTTTTGAAACATAGTAATAAAATATATATTCCTAATCATTTAATTTGTAGCAAATCATTAAATTCTGAACCTACGTTACTCCATTCTAGTCAAATTTCAGATGAAGATATTATATATGATATTGCTCCTAATTCTATGGATGATATAACAAGTAAAATATTGAATTCTGACAAGATAATTTGGAACGGACCCCCTGGTGTATACGAAGATGAAAAATTTCTTAATGGTACTAAAAGATTAATTCAATCAATAGTTAATTCAGATTCAAAAATCAAATTAGCTGGAGGCGGATCTACAGTTGCTGCTATAAAATATTTCAAATCATCTAATTTCTTTTCTCATATATCAACAGGTGGCGGAGCTTTTTTGAAATTACTTGAAGGTAAACTTATGGAAGGAATTGAAGTTTTAAAAAATGAATAATTTTTATATAGTTGCAAATTTAAAAATGAATAAATCTTTTGAAGAGAGTAAATTATATTTGAAATTTCTTCAAAATAAAGTTAAAAACTCAAAATGTGAAATTATTTTATTTCCATCAAATATTTCTCTTGCCTACTTTCATGAAAATATTTATGGAATGCAAGTTGGTGTTCAGGATATAGATTATAGAAGTGAAGGAGAGGGCACTGGTTCAATATCTGCATCCCAAGTAAAAGATATTTGTAATTATGTATTAATAGGTCATTCAGAACGAAGAATAATATTTTCTGAGGATGATAAATTATTAAATAAAAAACTTAAATCTTCATGGAAAAATAATTTAAAAACTATTTTTTGTGTTGGAGAAGATATAAATATTAGAAATTCAGGAGCAAAAGCTGTTGAAGATTATATTGTTAAACAATTAGTAAATTCATTAGAAAATGATAGTGATTGGCAAAATCTAATAGTAGCTTACGAACCTATTTGGGCTATTGGTACAGGAAAGCCTGCAGATGCATCACAAATTAAAGATGTATTAGAAATAATTAAACAAACTTTAAACAAATTATCTAATAATATAAATATTCCAATTTTATATGGTGGAAGTATTAACGAAGAAAACTTTCAAAATTATAAAAATCAAAGAAATATTGATGGATTATTAATTGGTAGTTCAAGTTTAAATCCTGATGTTCTTTCTAAAATAATAAATAATATTTAAATGAAAAATAATAGATTAATATCTATAGTAGGTACAACTGCATCAGGAAAGTCTGATTTAGCTTTAAAATTAGCTTCTAAATTTAAATTTCCTATAATAAATACTGATTCTAAACTTTTATATAAAGGGTTTAATATTGGCACAGCAAAGCCATCAACAGAAGATTTATCAAAAGTAAAACACTATATGGTAGATGTTTTAGATTATAAAAATAAAAGTAATCTTAAATGGTTTCTTGGTGAATCAAGAAAATTAATTAGTGATATAAATCATTCAAATTCTATTCCTATAATTGTTGGAGGCACTGGACAGTATATTTGGGGAATAATTGAAGGATGGGACCCCCCAGAAATAAAACCTAATGAAAAATTAAGAGAATCAATCCAAAAAGAAATTTTAGATATAGGAATAAATACAGTAATTGAAAATTATTCTAAAAAATTCAACTTAGATGGAATTTCTGATTTACAAAACCCAAGAAGATTTATAAGAGCAATAGAACGATTAGAATCAGGGTTTTTAGGAAATAGTAAAAATAAACTTAAAGACCATAAACTAGATGTATTAATTTTAGGAATTAATATAGACAGAAAAGTAAATGATAAATTAATAAAACTACGTATAAAAAAAATGCTAAATTTAGGTTGGATTCAAGAAGTTAAATCTCATTTAAAAAATGGAGTCAAAGTTGATTCACCGCCTATGATGTCAATTGGATACAGAGAAGTGAATGAATTTTTAAACCATAGATTAAGTGAATCAGAACTAGAGGAAAAAATATTTTTCTCTACTAGAAAACTAATGAGGCATCAAGATAATTGGTTTAAGAAATCTGATAAAAGAATTAAATGGATTGATTTTGAAAACTCTTATAGCCAAGCAGATAATATAATATCTAAATGGCTATCTGAGAAAGAGGATATATAATGTTACCATTCGTAAAACTACAAGGTGCAGGAAACGACTACATTGCAATCGATGGTAGGAATAAAGATTATGATTGGAATCAACTTTCTATAGATATGAGTAAACCTGCTTTTGGAGTAGGCTCTGACGGTATACTTGTAGTTTTTGATAGCGATATATCTGATATACGTATGAGAATATATAATCCTGATGGATCTGAAGCTGAAATTAGTGGAAATGGTATTAGATTATTTACTAAATTTATAATTGATGAAAAAATTATTATTCCAAAAAAAGATTTTATTCAGATAGAAACTGGTGATGGTATAAAAACTGTTTTTCCTGAAATTGTTAGTAATAAAGTAATTTCTTCTAGAGTAGAGATGGGAATTCCAAATTTCATACCTAGTATAATTCCTATAAATGTTCCAAATATGAAAGATTCTGATCCTCCAAAATTTTCTTTAAAAGTCTTAGATTATAATTTAGAAATAACTTGTCTATCTGTTGGGAATCCTCACGCAGTATGTATTATGGATGAAAATGTTGATGATTTTCCATTAGTTGAAGTTGGAACTCTAGTTGAAAAACATAGTTATTTTCCTAATAGAATTAATTTTGAAATAGTTAATATAATTTCAAGAAAAAAAATTAGAGCTAGAATTTTTGAAAGAGGAGCCGGAGAAACATTATCATCAGGAACGGGAAGTACAGCTTCTGCTAGTGCATCAAGATATAATGGATTTGTTGATGATGATGTTGAAGTTGTTCTTGATGGAGGTAGCTTGAATATTTCTTGGGATAAAAAGGATATGGCTATTCTTGAAGGTCCTTCAGTTGAAGTCTTTAAAGGTGTTTGGTCAAATCAAATAATATAGGAGTTTAGAATGGAATTAGCAAAAAGAGTTAGAGAATTACCACCATATCTTTTTGTAGGTATATCTAAAGCGATAGCAAAAAAGAAAGAACAAGGTATTGATGTTATATCATTTGGAATAGGAGACCCTGATATTCCTACACCAAATAAAGTTATAGATAGATTAAAAACAGCAGCTGATAATCCTATACATCATAAATATCCTGAATCCGAAGGATTGCCTGAGTTTAGACAAGCTGTTTCAAATTTTTATAAAAATAGATTTAATGTAGATTTAGATTTTGGGACTGAAATAATAAATTTAATTGGAGCTAAAGAAGGTATTGCTCACGCTCCTCTTTGTTTCATAGATCCTGGTGACAAAGCTATAGTACCTAATCCTGCATATCCTGTATATGAAATAGGAACAATGTTTGCTGGTGGAGAAACTGTTTTTATAGATTTATTAGAAAAGAACAATTTTTTAGTCGATTTTACATCTATTGATACCCAACTTGCAAAAGAAGCAAAAATGATGTGGATAAACTACCCAAATAATCCAACTGGAGCTATAGCTAACCTTGATTTTTTCAAAGAAGCAGTAGAATTTTGTAAAGAATTTGATATAGCTTTGATGCATGATGCCTGCTATACAGAAGTAACATTTGATGGTTATATTGCTCCTAGTATATTGCAAGTACCTGGAGCTATGGATATATGTATCGAATTTCATTCATTATCTAAAACTGCAAATATGACTGGTTGGAGAGTAGGGAGTGCAGCAGGAAATCCTGATTTAATTAATGCTCTTATGAGAGTCAAATCTAATATTGATTCTGGATTATCTCAGGCAATTCAAGAAATGGGTATAGAAGCATTATCTTTATCAAAAGAGTGGATAAATCAAAATAATGATATCTATAAAAAAAGAAGAGATAAAGTTGTTTCAACTCTTAATGAAATTGGTCTAGATGCCACTGCACCTAAAGCAACATTATATATTTGGACAAAAGTGCCTGAAGGTTTTACATCAGCTTCATTCACAGAAAAACTATTAGAAGAAGCAAATGTTGTAGTCACACCTGGTAATGGTTATGGTAAAGCTGGAGAAGGATATGTAAGACTGTCTCTAACTATTCCAGATGACCAAATTGATGAAGGACTTAATAGGTTGTCTAAATTAAATTTATAATAATTTGAAATTACATAAAACTAAAATAAAAAAAGAAAAGGCATTATTAGTAGCCTGCGCAATAAAAGGTAAGTCTTCAATCAAAAAATTAAAAGAGTCACTATTGGAGCTTAATAATTTAAGTATTTCCGCTGGTGCAGAACCAATTTTTGAAATTTACCAACTTTTACAAAAACCTCAAAATACATATATTGGATTAGGAAAAATACATGAAATTAAAGAACATATAAAAAATCATGAAATAGAAGTATGCATTTTTGATGATGAGCTAAATCCAAGCACACAGAAGGTTTTAGAAAATAAACTAGGAATTAAAGTTATTGATCGTACAGCTTTAATTCTTGATATATTTTCTAAAAGAGCTCAGACTCATGAAGGAAAATTACAAGTTGAATTAGCTCAATCTGAATATTTACTTCCTAGGCTAGCGGGACAATGGTCTCATCTTGAGAGATTAGGTGGAGGGATAGGAACAAGAGGTCCTGGTGAAACGCAAATAGAAACAGACAGAAGGCTTATAAGAGGTAAAATAAAAAGAATTAAAGCTGGAATGAAAAAAGTAGTATCTACAAGAACTTCTCAAAGAACGAAAAGAATGAATAATAATATTATTAATTTTTCGTTAGTAGGATATACAAATTCTGGCAAAAGTTTAATGTTTAATAAGTTAGTTAAATCCAATATTTTATCGAAAAACCAATTGTTTTCCACTTTAGATACGACAACTCGAAAGATTTTTTTAAATGAAGAAATATATTCTACAATTTCAGATACAGTAGGATTTATAAATAAGCTTCCAACAATTTTAGTGGAATCATTTAAATCAACTTTAGAAGAAGCTGTAAATGCAGATATATTATTACATGTTGTTGATTATTCCGCAGAAGATTACAATGAAAAAATTGAAACTGTTGATAATATTTTGTTAGAATTAGGTCTAAATAATGTTCCTAAAATATTAATTAAAAATAAAATAGATCTTCTACAATCTCCTTTAGAATATTTAGATTTAGATGATAGTTATTTAGCTCAAATTTCTACCTCTGCAAAGGATGGTACAGGATTAAACGAACTAAGAAATTCACTCTTAAATACTTCTAAAATAATTGAAAATAAAAAAAAGTATATACTTATATAAAAATTCATTATTTATAACTTATACTAAGGTAACAAATGCTTTCAGATAAAAAATTACAAACGGATAATTTAAAATCTTATTTGCATCCTTTAGATCCACTTACTTATGAAGAAATTAATATTGCTAGTATGATTGTAAAAACAAAATCTAATCTAGGAATAGAATTACTTTTTGAAACTATTATGCTAATTGAGCCTTTAAAAGAAAGTGTTCTTTCATATAAATCTGGAGATTACTTTTCTCGTGATGCATTTGTTGTAGTACTTAATTATAAAAAAGAAAAAATGTATGAGTTAAATATTTCTATTGATAAAGAAGAAATTTTAAATTGTAAAGAAATTTTTAATGTTCAACCAGCTTTCATGTTTGGTGATATTGATATGGATTTCAATCAATGGGAAACTAAAATGAAACAAGATCCTAAGCTTATAGAAGTATTAAATAAAAGAGGAATTAATGATCCTAGTTTATTGATGATAGATCCATGGCCAATAGCAAATTTTGGTAATAATGAAGAAGAAGGAAAAAGGTTAGCTTTAGGAAGATGTTGGATAAGAAGAGAACCTGAAGATAATGCGTATGCCAGACCAGTTGAAGGACTTTCAATAATACTTGACCTAAATAAAAATAAAATTTTAGAAATCCAAGACTTTGGTACAGTATCAATCCCTCCAAATGATGCTAATTATTCAAGTAAATATCAAAAAAAGTTTAGGACTGATCTTAAACCAATTGAAATCACACAGCCTGAAGGACCTAGTTTTACAGTTGAAGGTAATAAAGTTAGTTGGCAAAAATGGAGTCTTAGAATTGGGTATACAAAAAGAGAAGGATTGGTTATTCATACTGTAGGATATGAAGATTCTGGAAAAGTAAGGCCAATAATTTATCGAGCTGCACTTTCTGAGATGATTGTCCCTTACGGAGATCCCACTAATGATCATTATAAAAAACAAGTCTTTGACGCAGGTGAAGTTGGAATAGGAAAATGTGTAAACTCACTTGAATTAGGATGTGATTGTCTTGGTGAAATAAGATATTTTGATGTAGCTTTATTTGATAATATAGGTGAAGCTATTTCACTTAAAAATGCTATTTGCATGCATGAAGAAGACTATGGAATTCTATGGAAGCATACTGATACTAGAACTGGCGAATCAGAAACAAGGAGATCAAGAAGGCTTGTCATATCTTCTATAGTGACTGTAGGAAATTATGAGTATGGATTTTTCTGGTATTTTTATCAAGACGGAGGAATTGATTATGAAGTTAAGCTTACAGGAATTGTAAATTCATCAGCATTGCCAAAAGGAGTGAAGCCCAAAAATGGAACTCTTGTAGCTCCACAAGTAGTTGCTCACAACCATCAACATTTTTTTAATGTCAGATTAGATATGATGGTTGATGGAATTCAAAACTCTGTCTATGAAGTTGATACAGTAATGGATCCAATTAATGAAGAAAATAAGCATGGAAATGCATTTTCAACTAAGAAAACATTAATTGAAAATGAAAAAGAAGCAACTAGGGTCATTAATCCCTTTGCAGCAAGATATTGGACAGTAACGAATCATTCGAGCAAAAATTATATGGGAGAACCTGTGAGTTATAAGATCTCTCCTGGAGAAAATGTACTTCCTTTTTTCAGTAAAGACTCTGTAGTAATGAAAAGAGCAGGGTTTATGAATGGTCATTTATGGGTAACTCCATTTAATAAAGATGAAATGTATGCTGCAGGGCTTTATCCTCAACAACATTCAGGAGGAGATGGATTGCCAAAATGGATGGCTGAAAATAGAGACCTTAAAGATAAAGATTTAGTAGTATGGTATACCTTTGGCCATAATCATATTCCTAGACTAGAAGATTGGCCTGTAATGCCTGTTGCTTATACAGGATTTTCAATTAAGCCTTCAGGCTTTTTTGATAAAAATCCAGCTCTGGATGTACCTCCATCTACAAATCATTCTTGCAATTCAAAATGTAATTGCTGTAACTAAACTTTAAATATTACTATAAGCAGTAGAAGTATAAACATATATATATATAATTGCGCACTATATTAGTTATGTAAAAAATATACTTGAATTAGTTCAATATCTTCTCTTATTCTAAAGTAAGCAAGATTTCTCTATATAACTTCTAAGATCCTTGCTTACTTTAGAATAAGAGATAAAGTTTTATATTTTTATAAAATCTCCTTTAGTAAATAAATATCATTAATCCCTAGAGAAAGTTCTTAATAAGCCAGTACAACCAACATAACAAGTAAAATTACGATCATAATAGGAATATCAACAAATGACCTTTGATTCCAGATAGGTTCAGAGATATCTTTTATTCTTCTTACAATAACAGTAATTGAGGGTGTAACAATAGACCAAAACCATATTCTGCTTAACCATCCTGTAGGTTTGTTTAGTTCGAGTAACTGACTATAAGTATTAGAATCAAAAATAACAATATCAATCAAGTTAAAAAACGTAAGTGATATTAATGCGAATAAAAACCAATAATATAGTTGAGACCTTGATACTGTAGTTTTAGTATTTGCATAATTCTTAAATCCATCTCTGACTGCAGATATAAATTCCATATTAATTCTCCTTTGATTTATTAATACTAATATCGAGTCTAAACTATTTATCATACAGTTAGCGCTGTTGGTTTAGCCATATTCAATTGATAATTCACTATATTACACCGTTACAATTTTGGAGTAACGAACCTGAAACTAGAATCTTTAGAAATAAGAGGGTTAAAAATGTCAATGTCTATACAAGTAATGTATCCGATTACCGAAATATTAAATTTTGATTACGATTATTATTTTAGTAAGCATTTGAATATTGTTGGAGAAACCTTGGGCGAGCATATCTAGAGTAAGCTTGTTACAAAAGGTATTGCTTGGTGGACCAGATGTTCCTTCTGGATTTTATGCTATTGTGACTATGGTGTTTGAAGATCAGTCCTCGATGGACTTAGCATTATCTAAAATTATCTAAAATAGAGACTGCGCTTGGTGATATACCAAATTTTACTAATACGGAACCCATTATGTTAATCGGTAAAGTTATATCCTAATTTAATTTATATGAATTAACAGTGGTCAAATTTGACCACTGTTTGAATAATTAGTCTTATTTTAATTTCTTTCCTTCAAATTCTTCATAAGCTTCTTTTCCAGTATTCATCACTTCTCTAGAAACTAGGGAGAAATTAATCCTTTCACTCTCAATATATAATTATCTAAATATATTCTCATAGCTTTAAATGACGGATAAAATCCCTATGACTGGTTGCTGTCCCCTATATTAAAACCTATATCTATACTTAGATTTAAAATTAATCCGTCACTTACTGCTTCAAGTAATTAGCTAATCTGCTAAACTTTTTTTATGAAAAATTCTAAATCTACTTGGAAAAAATAAAGGATATAAATTTCTTCGGCATGTGTGTAAAGAAATTGTTGATAACACTGGAAAGTTAAGAGATATGTCTAAAATAGCACTAGGATCAGTTCAATTTGGTATAGATTATGGTATCAATTCAGGTGTCAAGGTTCAGTCAAATGAAGTGATTAATATTATAAATTGTGCGCGCAATAATCATATAAAATTATTAGATACTGCCAAACTTTATGGATCTAGTGAACAAGTATTGGGAGATGTAAATACTCAAGATTTTGATATTGTAACCAAAACTAGAAGTTTTGACCAAGAAGTTATTACTGAAAAAGTGGCGAAATTCGTAATCAATGATTTATATCAATCTCTAAAATTATTAAAACAAAAATCACTATATGGATTATTAGTCCATCATGGTGAAGATCTATTAAAGCCTGGTGGCGAAATGATTTTTAATCAACTTCAAATTCTCAAAGAGCAGGGCTTAGTTAATAAAATTGGCGTTTCTGCTTATATTGATAGTCAATTAATAAAGATTATTGATAGATTTGATATTGATATTATTCAATTTCCAATGAATATTTTAGATAGACGTTTAATTGATAACGGAATATTAAATAAAATCTATTCTAAGGGTATAGAGATACACACGCGTTCCATTTTTTTACAAGGTCTATTATTAATGGATCACAAGAAAAGGCCAAAACAGTTTGATAGATGGAGTAGTTTATGGAAATTTTGGCATGAATGGCTTGCTGATAATAAATTATCAGCTCTAGAAGCGACCATTAGATATATGATTTCAATACCTGAGATATCCAAAGTTTTAGTAGGTGTCGATAATAAAGATCAGTTGCAAAATATTATTAATGCTATCGATGGCAATCTTCCCCCTATTCCTGAAGAATTATCAATCAATGATACAGACCTTTTAAATCCAGGAAATTGGAGTGATTTATGAAACTAAAGCGCCATAGATTGGAGGGGTATTAACATACCCCCTATAAACAAAAAAAAATAAAGGACATGACAGACAAAACATTTCTAGACAGATAATATAAATTAAAAACATATACTTTAAAAAAATCTGATCATGATAAATTTAATTTATTATTAAGGAGAAAAAATGGCTTCTGGAGAAATAACTTATAAAACACTAAAGTCGGCAAAAATAGCATATGCTATTGCTGGTTGGTCTATAGATCTTGAAGAAGAAAATTTGGTGATAGTTTCAAAACAGAAAAAATCATCTCACTTCATACATGCAATCGTAACTCTATTGACTGGATTTCTTTGGTTACCATTTTGGATTGCAATTGTTTTGAGAAAATCTGAAAGCAGAAAAGTTATCACCTTTCAAGAAGAAACTAAAACTGTAAATATTCAAGATAGATAAATTTTCATATTTTTAATTATAAATCATTTAACTTATATTTAATAAATATAAATTTTCAATAATCTAATCTGTTTAGAATTTTCTAACTGATTTTATCAAGTATGACTTATAATTAAATAAAAATATAATAAATATGAAATTACTTATCCTTAAATATAAAAATATTTTAACTATTATATTTATATCTATAATATTCTTTATTATTGGATACTTTGTAAATGAGTTGCTTTCAAATGAAAATAACGTAACTGATGCTAATAAAGAAACTATTTTTGAAGAAGTTTCTAGGCCTAAATCTATACCTGATAATTTGAAGTCATTTTGGGAAGCTTATAGTTTTATTAATGACTCATATTTTGATAAATCAAAAATTAATAATGAAAAAATAACAGATGATACTATTACATCATTAATAAAAACTTTAAATGATAAGCATTCAACTTATATTACTCCTGAACAATGGAGAATTTCTAGCTCAGATTTAACAGGCTCTTATCAAGGAATAGGAGCATATGTAGATATGGCTAATGACCAATCATCAGTAGTTATCGTATCCCCTATCTCAGGAGGCCCTGCGGAGAAAGCAGGCATCAAAGGTGGAGATAAAATACTAAAAGTAAATGGAGAAAGTATTTTAGGAATGTCTCTTAACGAAGCTATTAATTTAATTAGAGGTCCAGAAGGAACTTCTATTCTTCTAACAATTGAAAGATTAGGTGAATTTGAAACTATAGAGATTGAGGTTATAAGAGCAAAGATTGAACAAGATAGCGTAAAAAAAGATCTTATCCCCGAAACTAATTATACAAAAATAAGAATAAATCAATTTACAGCATCTACTCCAAAAGAATTGTCTGTCGCTCTTAACGAAGCTATTACAATTGATAAATCTGAAGGAATTATACTAGATTTAAGAAATAATCCTGGAGGATTATTAGGATCCGCTGTAGATGCAACTAGTTTATTTATTGAATCAGGTATAGTTACTTTTGAAATAGATGCAAATGGAAAAAAGACTTTATGGAATGCAAACGGTGAAGTGGGTAAATTTTCTGATATTCCTATGGTTACTTTAGTAAATGCTAATTCAGCAAGTGGATCTGAAGTAATGGCTGGGGCACTTCAAGATTATGGACGTAGTGTTTTGATTGGTAATAAAACTTATGGTAAAGGAAGTGTAAGTCTAGTTAGAAGTCTTTCTAATGGAGGTGGAATGTTTTTAACAAATGCTCATTGGTTTACTCCAAATGGAAGAGCTATTCATGAAATTGGAATAATACCTGATGTAGAAATTTCTCTTCCAGAAGCTAATTCAAAGTCTGTAGATTTTTATGACACTCAAGTAGAAGCAGCAATTGAACAATTAAATTTTGAAATTTTGAAATAATATTATGTCCTTAGCTAAAAATAGAAAAGCTTACTATGATTACGAAATTATAGACAAATTTGAAGCTGGAATTATTCTTAATGGACCTGAAATAAAATCTATTAGAAATAGTAATCTTTCTATATCAGAATCTAGAGTAATAATAAATAAAGGTGAAGCTTGGTTAATTGGTTGTCATGTTGCAGAATATAAGTTTGATTCTTCCTCTGCTAATTATGACCCTATAAGAGAAAGAAAACTTTTATTACATAAAAAACAAATAGATCGACTTGGAGGAACTAAATCTCAACAAGGTTTAACTATAATTCCATTATCTGTATATTTGAAAAGAAATCTAGTTAAGATAGAAATTGCTCTTGCAAGAGGAAAAAAGAAATTTGATAAAAGAGCTTCAATTAAAGAAAAAGATTCGAATAGAGATATTGCAAGAGTTTTGAAAAACAAAAATAATTAAGATAAGCTTTAACTAGTAATATGGGGACGAGTGGGTTCGACAGGGAATGGCTCTTTAGGTCGCAGGTCGTGTTGTCATACCACGTATGAAATGGCAAAATAATGATTGGCGATCAAAAATACGCTCTCGCTGCTTAATTAAATAACAGTGACGTTCTTCAGTATCTTTGTTTAGGGTGCTACTGAAGAGCGACGATAAACCTAAGCTGAGCAAAATTATTGCTAGAGTAATTTTGCAAATACTTTTCTGGCTAAGCAATAATAGTTGGTTTGTCGATAACACCTTTATTGACGAAAATAAATTATCGTCTAAGCCTGTAGAAGCTTAAAGAATAAATTTCTTGGACGGGAGGTTCAACTCCTCCCCGTCTCCACCAAGAGAAATATATAGAATTTTTATATATTTATAAAAGTAAATGTTATAGTTCTAAAATCCAGATAGATAAATAATCAATTTTGAAACTAAAATTTTCAATAACTAAATATCATTTAATACAATCTATTATTGCAGGATTTTCTATTACTCTAATAATTTTGATTGGAGAATCTTTTTCTAATAATGTTATAAATGCAGCCATTGGTTCCAGCGTTGCTTTAGTATTTTTACACCCAAAAAATAAGCAAAATAATTTCAAGAGTCTTATAGGTGGTAACTTTATTGCAATTTTATCTTTTCTTTTTTTATATTTTATTTTTTCAATATTTAATCAGGATCTTTTTGTGACAATAAATGATAAAAACTTCCATATTTTCTCAGGTATATCTCTTACATTATGTCTATTATTAATGAGTATTTCAGATACTGAACATATACCCGCAGCTGGGACTTCAATAGGATTATCAGTAAATAAATTTGATCCTACATTAATAGTATTTATATTTATATCAATATTTATTTTGTACTTAATAAGAGTGATAGCCCATAAATATGGAAAAAATCTATTTTGATGAAGTGCAATCACTACATATAATATAAATTTCTAAATTATGAGATAAGATTTCACCACTAATATTTTTTTCAAATTGTTTAATTGATTTTTCTAGTCCAATTAAATTAATTTCATCAATTTTGTTACATTTCTTGCATACTGTATGATGATGGTGATCTGATGATGATAAAGTATAATAACTATGATCATCAACTATATTTATTCTGCAAACATTACCTTGTTCATACAATAATCTAAGTGTTCTATAAACAGTTGCTCTACCAATATTAGGTAAAGATTTAGCAAGTTCTTCCGATGTGAATAAACCTTCTTTTCTTACTATTTCTGCTATAATTCTTCTTCTTGAGTTAGTTACACTATTTCCACTAATATTTATAGATTCTACTAGTTTATTAACAATGTCTATTTGATCGTATACCATTCTTCCAATCTACAAATTTGTGATAGTTCTATTAAATATTGTGTTCTTTGATAATAAGCCATGAAAATAATTATAATTAAAAATAAGAAGCTAACAATAAATAATAGAGATAATTTATTTCGTTTTATTGAAACTATTATTGATTTTTCATATAGTTCATCTGGCAATATCAATAGTTGTTTTGCTGGACTTAGTAACCATCCTATACCAAAACCACATACTAAACCTGCAATATGAGCTATTTGGTCAACATCTCCGCCATATGATCCATAAGCTACATTAATAAATATTAGTACTCCAATAGAAATCAGTGATTCTTTTCCATGTTTACCTAAAACAGACCTATTTACCAATAAATATGATGCATAACTACCGAGTAAGCCAAATATTGCTCCACTTGCTCCTGCTCCAATTGCTCCCAGGCCCTCTACACAAGTTAATAATGTAATATTTTCCTTATTCATAAATGCTGAGCCAGACCAATAGGAAAATACAGTAGCTGAAAATCCACAAAATAAATATATAACAATATATTTATTTCTAGAAAATTCTTTTTCTACAAGTCTTCCAAAAATATATAAACCAACCAAATTCAACAAAACATGTATAAATCCTATATGTAAAAAAGTTGCAGTAATAAACCTCCAATATTCTCCTTGCGATATAAAAAAATCACATTTGGCACCTAACCTACATAAATTAGCTGTAGATTTAGAACCACCTGAAATCTCTTGAATTAAATACATAAAAAGATTGGCAATAATTAAAGATGCAGTAATAGGGGAAGTTTTATAAAAAGTATATAAATTAAGAAAAATTTTCATAAATATATTCCCTGATTAACTTTTTGTTATATTTTCCGTTATCAAGTTTAGGTAAAGGATTTTTATAAAAAAATATTTTTTTTGGAATTTTATAATTATCAAGTACACTTAAATGTTTTTTTATTTCATTTATAGAAACTTTTTTTTCAGCAAATAATACTAAAGTTAATATTTCTCCCCAATACTCATCTTTAATACCAATTACCAAAGACTCTTCAACATAATCTAATGTATTGATAATTTTTTCTATCTCTAAAGGATTTATATTTTCTCCTCCAGAAATTATAAGGTCGTCTACCCTACCAGTAATATATAAATAATTTTCATCATCTATGTAACCCGTATCGCCAGTATTAAGCCAACTAAATGATGATTCATCATTGTAATATTTTGCAACAATTTTACTTTGTATTAATATTTCATTATTTTGATTAAATTTAATTTTTATTTTTTTTAATACTTTTCCAACAGATGAGTCAGGTATCATTTTATCTAAAGGTGATGCAGTAGCTATTTGAGATGAGGTCTCAGTCATTCCGTATGTTGGAATGACTAAAATTCCAACATTTTTTGCATTAATAATTAAGTCATTTGGAACATTTGCTCCACCACATAAAACAAAATTAAATTCTTTAGGAGCTTTTAAACTATTACTTTTCATTAGCTTTATAATTTTAAATAACATTGTTGGAACTAAAGAAATAATAGAAACTTTCCTATTCATAATTAGATCTATAACCCTTGGTGCGTCAAATGAGTTTTCAATATATATCTTATTTCTATAAATTAAGCTTCTAAAAATAATAGAAAGCCCACCAGCATGAAAAGGAGGCATGCAAAGTAACCAAATATCATTTTTACTTACTTTTAAATTTTCTTGTGAAATATGAGAGCTTGTCTCGATATTTTCTAAATTAAGTTCTACTGCTTTTGGTTTTCCAGAACTGCCTGAAGTAAATAAAATACAAAAAGAATCTTTTTTATCAGGCCAACAAAAAATATTTTCTATTTTATGTTCATTGTTATGAATTTTTATTAGTTCTATATTTTTAAAATCTTTATGATTTAAATTACATGACTTATCATAAAAAATTTTATTACTTTTGATTGCTTCCATTTTTTTTAAAATTTCATCTTTAGGACTTTTAGGATTCAAAGGGACAAAAATTCCACCCAACATTGGTATTAAGTTTGTAAAAATAGCATAATGCAAAATATTTTTTGAAATAAAACATATTTTTTCATTTTTATTTATTTGTTTATAATGGGAGTATCCATATGATTGTATTAAACCATAAAAATCATTAAAGGTTAGTTCTTCTTGTTCACTATAAATAAAAGTATCTTTTCCTAATTTTTTTTCTATCCAGCTATTTCTCATTTTTTATAATTTCTATTAATGATTTATTTTGAATATTTTTCCAAGGAGTTATTTGATAACTTTTCAATTCATCAAAATTTAGTTTTTTATACTCACATGAAACTTTTTCTTCATTAAATAATATTCCATTATTTATTTTATTATTTAGATATTTAGAAGTACTTAGTCCATGAAAAATTTTTTCTTTGTATAGCTCATCAATATATTTTGCTAAAGTAATCGTTTTATAAAATCCTATTTGAGTTTCAAATGAAGAACTGATATAACTTTTTATATTGGCTTTATACAACATATTTATTAATTCTATAGTTTTTTTATAACTTCCTAGTAATTTTGGCTTAATTGCTACATAATCTACACATTTATTTTTTATCACTTCTTGTATTTCATTAAAATTATTATTTGTTATATCAATAGAAATTTTTTGATTATATTTTTTTATTTTCAAATAATTATTTATTTCATTACTTTTTAATAAACCTTCAATAAATTCAAATTTTATTTTTTTGTTTTGATCTAAAAATTTTTGTGCTTCAATAAAAGAAAATTCATTATTGAAATCAGCTCTTATTTTATAAATATTATAATATTTATCTAATACTTTATATTTATTATGAAAGTCATTTTTTGAAAATTTAATTTTGAATGATTTATATCCAAATTTAATATAACCGTTAATTTTTTTCTCTAGATTATTGCAATTTCCAATAAGCATTACTGTTTTTATGTTTTTAATTTTGGGATTTTTTTGATTTATCTGAGAAATGGCATAATCTAAACTTGGAAATTCATTTTTGTATATATGATCTATATTTTTAAATGTTTCTATAATTGTCTCTATTTTTTCATTACTAAATTTAAGCAAAGGAGATACTTCTAATATTTGTTGATTTGTGTTACTTATTATTTTTATAAAAATATAATCTTGAAAATTATAAATATAATTTGAATTTTCCAATTTACTTTTAAATGGAATTTTATAGTGACTATATTGTATTTTTTTATCCATTAATTTAAATTCTCAAAAATATCAGTTAAATATGGCCAAATTATTATGCTAGTACTTAAAAGAGAACATATTGCAAAGTGAGATTTTACTGTTTTAAGTAAAGTTGAGTTTAATTGACTGAGTTTATTTGATTTTTCTAAATATACAGACCAATAAATAAAATTATTTTTTTTAAACCCAATATCTTTTAAAGGAAATATATAACACGATATAAATGTCGGTATTAATATAAGAAAATTTTGTAATAGGAAAATTAAATATATCAAAATCATTACAATTGTAATTACAATACCAAGAAATAAATATCTTGATTTTATTTCTCCAAGTTTTACAGCTATTGTATTTTTACCACTTTTTTTATCATTATCACAATCCCTTATATTATTTACTAAAATTATCAAACTAGCTGATAGTCCTGGTATTAGAGATATTAAAATGATTTCAAAGGTTGGGTATATTGAAAATAAATATAGAGATCCTAAAACTGTAAATGGTCCAAATACTAACATTACTGCAATTTCTCCTAAACCAATATATCCATAAGGTTTAGGACCTCCTGTATACGTATAAGCTAAAATCATAAGTATTAATCCCATTATTATTGAAATTATTCCAGACATAATAAAAGCGATAAAGCCTAAAATTAAACATATTAATAATATAAATGCAATAACTAACTTTATTTCTAATTTTTTTAATAACCCTGATTGAGTAGCCCGTATAGGACCCACTCTATTTTCATTATCAATTCCTTTTTTTGAATCTTCAAGATCGTTAATTAAATTCACTAATATTTGAAGGAAAATACCAATTAGAATAATCAAAACAATTTTTATTAAATCAAAATTTTTATGAATAATAATAGATATTGAGATGAATAAAGGTCCTAAAACTGCAGGTAAAGTTTTTAATCTAAAAGCTAGTAATATTGAATTTATTTTTTTCTTCAAAATAATTTTAAATTATCCGTGAAATGGAGGTTTTGGGAATTTAGAAAAGTCAGGCTTCCTTTTTTCAATAAATGCATTTTTTCCTTCTTTTGCCTCTTCTGTCATGTAATACATCATCGTTATATCTCCTGCCATATTTTGCAAACCAGCTAGTCCATCTGATTCAGCTATAAAAGTATTCTTCAAAAATCTAATTGCAGTAGGGCTATGCTCTAGAATTTTTCTTGCCCAATTTATACCTTCAGACTCTAATTGATCATAATCAACAATTTTGTTAATGAGTCCCATATTTAAAGCTTCTACAGCATTATATTGATCACACAAAAACCATATCTCTTTAGCTTTTTTAGTACCTACTAATCTAACTAGTTCTGAACTCCCAAACCCAGCATCGAATGAACCAACTTTAGGTCCTGTTTGACCAAAAACTGCATTTGATGATGCAATAGTTAAATCACAAATAACTTGTAATACATGTCCTCCCCCTATAGCATAACCGCTTACAAGAGCAATCACAGGTTTAGGCATATATCTTATGAATCTTTGTAGTGGAAGAACACCTAAAGAAGGATTACCATTTTCATCATTATAACCACCATGTCCTCTTACTTTTTGATCTCCACCTGAACAAAAAGCTTTGTCTCCAATTCCTCTAAATAAAACAACACCTGTGTTATTATCTTCTGCAGCTATTTTAAAAGCTTCACTAAGTTCAGCAATTGTTTGGGGTCTAAAAGCATTTCTTACCTCTGGTCTATTAATTGTTATTTTTGTAATACCTTTGTAATAGTCAATAAGAATATCTTCATAATTACCTTTTTGTTCCCATTTAATATTCATTAATTTTCTCCTAAAATAAAACTTTTAATTTTTTGAGATATGTATATTGGGTGTTCTAATACTATGTTATGACCTGAATTTGGTACTTCACACAATTCAGAATTTTCAATTAATTTAATCATTTTTTTTGAAATAACTTTATATTTTAAATCTTTCCCTCCGTACATTATAAGTGTTTTTAATTTTATATTTTTCAAAGATTTACCTAAATATTTTTGATCTCCTTGACCTTGATATTTTAAGTTTAATAGTAATCCTTCATTTTTTTGTTCTAATCTTATTCTTCTGTGTTTACTTTTTATTTCTACAGGGAGTTTTTTTTCTGATTCCCACAAAGGAATATTTTGCCAAAAATTTACAAATTTTTCTAAATTTTCATTTATTAATAACTCAATTATTTTTTCATCAGATCTAATTCTTGAAATTCTTTCTGATTTTTTTTCAATTCCAAATGAAGAACTACATAAAATCATTTTATTTACTTGGTGTTGATTTTTTATTGCAAATTGCATAGCTAACCTTCCTCCAAGAGAATAACCTAATATATTGACTTTTTTCAGATTCAATTCTTCAATTATTTTTTCTATATAATTAATAGATTCTGAAAAAGAATAGCTACTAACATCGTAATCCATTGATAGTCCATGACCTATCATATCTAATTTTATTATTTTAAAATATTGTTTTAGAAAATTAGATAATTTATCAAAAGATTTATGACTTCCTGTAAAGCCATGAATAAGAATTAAAGGAATTCCTGAACCTTCAGTTGTATAATATAAATTTTTTATCATCACTTTTTTTTATAAATTATTAGTAATATCTTCAATATAGTTATTAAATTGACTATAATCTGATTTTTTAAAATTTAATTCTATTACTTTTGTACCTTTGATTTTTGATGTAGATAATAATATAGCTTTAAATTCATTTTGACTTGTAGGATTATAATAATTACATCCAAAGCCTTCTGAAATATTTTTTATAGAAAATTTATCATGAGATGTAATAAACCATTCATCATAAATATCTTTCAAATCCTTAGCTTGATTTAAAAGACTAAAAATTTGTCCTCCTTGGTTATTATTTACAATTATGGTAAGGTTTTTTGAATTTCTAATTGATGTTATGAGGCTACTGGAATCATGCAAAAAAGCTAAATCTCCAAGATCTAAATATACAGGTACTTCTATAATTGAACTAAATCCTGAAGCTATAGCAATATTACCATCTATTCCTGATAATCCTCTATTACCTACAAAATCTATTGATTTACTTTTATGTAAAACAATATCTAAAATTCTTATAGGTAGAGAATTGCCAGATATAAAAATAGATTCTTCAGGTAATTGATCTATTAGGATTTTTTTAAATTTAATTTCATCAAAATTATGATCCATTTTATCAATTATTTTTCTTATTGATTTATTGGTTTGTTCAATTTTTTTTGTCCATAAATTATGTGGATTGATAATTTTGTTCAATTTTAAATCATCTATAAAAGTTTTAAAATTGTCTTGGATTTGTAAATCAATATTAAATAGGCCTTCATTTATATTTTCAGACTCTTCAAAAAAAATATGTGATTTAGCTTCTAATAAGCTATTTATAATATATTTAGAAACTGGCAAAAATCCTATATGTATTACTGTGTCTATATCTTTAAATTTATCAGATCTAAATATCAAATCACCAGTATCAATTATCGGTGCATATGTATAATTTATTTTTTGTCTCAAATTAGACAAAGGATCTGCTATTATAGGCCAATTTAATAAATTAGCTAAATCAATTATTTCTTTACTATTATTTTCGTTTTTACCAACTAGAATAATTCCATTTTTATCTTTTACTAATTTTAAAAAATTATTTTTATTATTACCAAAATGTGTTGGTTTAATATCATTGATATTATCAATATCTAATTTTTCAATAGTTTGGATCTCTCCATCTGTAAAAGGTTCCTCGAATTGCCAATTGATATGAACTGGACCTTTTTTTCCTGAGATGCTCTTTAAAATAGATTTATAAGCAATATTAGATATAAAGTTTGAGGTATTTGATTTTACAATAGGTATATCATAAAACCAATTAATATTATTTGCGTAAATATTTGATTGATTCATTGTTTGATTTATACTTGTTTCTCTAAATTCCATAGGTCTATCAGCAGTAATAACAATAAGTGGGACTCTTGAATAGTATGCTTCTGAAATTGCAGGAGAATAATTTAGTGTTGAAGTTCCAGATGTACAAACCAGAACTGTTGGGTAATCAGTATATTTTGAAATTCCTAATGCAAAAAAAGCAGCTGATCTTTCATCCAGAATTAATTTTATATTAAAATATTTTTTATTCTTTAAAATGTTATTTACTAAAGGAGTTGATCTAGATCCAGGACTAATAACTATATTTTTAACATTATATTGAATTAGCTTTTTTAGAAATTTATTTATTATGAAATCGTGATCTAACATTTAATTTTCTATTAATGATTCATTTATTGCTTCAAACTTTGAATTTAATTCTTCTAATTCATATTTAATTTTACTGTCTTTAACTATCCCATTACCAGCAAAGGAAATGATTTCTTTTTCATTTATAGAATATTTGGCACACCTTAAAGCAGCATAAAAGCTAGAATTGTTTTTTTCAATGTATCCAATAGAACCAGAATATAAGCCTCTGTCAAACTTTTCATTTTTTCTAATCCAATTTATAGCTTCATTCACAGGAAATCCTGCTAAAGCGGGTGAAGGATGTAACAAGTTAATAAACTTAAAAAAATCATTTTCATTTATTTTTGTTTTAATCTCAGATTGTAAATGATAAATATTATTTAATTTTTTTATTTCATATGAAGATATAGATATTTTGTTTTTAGTAATTTTTGATAATTGAGTTTCAATATATTTAACAACTATCTCGTGTTCTTCTTTTAAAGTAGAATTTTTGAATTTTTTTTGAATTTCTATAAATTTTTCTCCTTTGTTTGGAATTGATCCAGCTAAAGCTTCAGTTGAGAGGATTTTATTTTTATACTCAAATATTTTTTCTGGAGTAGTTCCAAAAAATATATTATTTTTTTCATTTATCATATAGGTAATACAGTTAGGATATTTATGTATTATTTCTAATATAGTTTTATTAATATTTAAATTTTTTAATTTTGTTCTCTTTATATCCGCAACTACAATTTTTTCTAAATTAGAAGTACTTATATTTTCTTTAGCTTTCTCAACTAAATTCATCCAATCATCTAATTTGCTATTAAAAACAATTTTTTTCTGAATTTTATTTAGTTTAGGTTCTTCTTGTTCTTCTTGTTCTTCTTGAATGTTTTTTTTAAAATATAAATCTAATTCTATATTTTCTCCAAAACTAATAAATTTATTATTTTCAAATTTGATTGCATAATCAGGGAAAATAAATTCTATTAATGGAAAGTTTTTCCATTCTTCTGACTTTTTTTTATTTTGTATGTCAAAACAGAAACTTCCAAAAGATATTGGAAAATTTTCTAGTTCATTAATCACTTTTTCTTTAAAAGTAATTATTTTTTTATAATCATACAATTGTATTTTTTTTGCGATATCAAAAGATGCAACGAGTGATTCATTAGAAGGATTTACTATTAATCTCGTAGGTTTTTTTTCTAATATTAAGGATAATAATTTTGTGAAATCAGTCATTTTTTAATTTATTTAAAACCAACAAGACTCATTTAAATTATACACTATCTTCCAAATTGACTTGCGATATTTGAATAGTCCAATTTGATAACTGCAGGCCTGCCATGTGGATCCCAAGGTATTTCAGTTTTTTCTAAATCATTTATCAAATTTATAGATTCTGAATCATTTAATTTATCCCCTGCTCTTACTGCTGAATGACAAGCTAGTCTTTTAGATATAATATTTTTGGGAGTATCTGTGTCGTTATTTAAGTCATTTGAAATTATACTTAAAATCTTCTCTAAGTCAGTATCTTTAGTTTTATATAAACCCACATGAGGAACATTTCTAACTATTATTTCTCCAGTTGCTGATTCATCTATATCCCATCCTAATTCTCTAAATTTTTCTAATTCGTTAATTATTTTATTATTTTGAACAGATCCTAAATCTATATATCTATTTATATTTAGTACTTGGAACTCATGATATTGATTTTGATTAGAGTATTTTTCAAATAATATTCTTTCATGCGCAGCATGTTGGTCAATAATATACAAACCATCTGGACCTTCACATAAAATAAAAGAATTTTTAATTTGACCAATATATCTTAATAATGGAATAGCATTTTTTAAAGATATTGGTTCATTTGAAACAAATAATGAATCTTGTTCATAACTTCTATTTTCATAATTTCCTATAACTCTATTTTGATTTAATTCAAAAGTAATTGAATTTGAAGGAATTTCTGAATTTAATATTTTTGTTAAATTATTGTATATAAATGATAGAATTTCATTTTCTTTTTCTAATTTTATTTCATGCTTTTGAGGGTGAACATTGACATCTACTTCGTTAAATGGAATTTTAATGTTTAAACATATAATTGGAAATCTCTTAGAAATAAAGTTTTTATATGCATTTTCAATTGTATAGAAAAAATTATTGTTTTTAATTAATCTGTTATTCACGCTAATATGCATTCTTGATCTATTTCCAAAATTATTATCAGGTTTAGAAATATATCCTGATAGTTCATAATTATTTTCTTTAATATTTATATCTATAAAATCTAAATTTTTTAATTTGTAAAATTTAATTAGATTAGTTATTTGATTATTATCACCATCAGTAGTAAATTTTGTAAAATCATCAATAATTAATCTAAACGATATTTCTGGATGTCCTAAAGCTATACTTTTTATGAAATTAGTTATTTTTCCAGATTCAGATTTTCCTTTTTGTAAAAATTTTAGTCTTGCAGGTATATTATGAAAAATTTCATTTATAATAATTTTAGTTCCATAATTTGCTCCAACATTTGTTTTATTTAATTTTTCCCCAAATTTAATTTCTAGTGATGTAGCAAAATTATTTTCTTTTATTCTTGAAATACATTTTATTTTAGAAATTGAAGAAATAGATGAAAGTGCTTCTCCTCTAAATCCTAATGAACTAACATTATATATATCATCTTTTGTACTCAATTTTGACGTTGAATGTGTTTCAAATGCTAGTTCGATTTCGTTAGGATTTATACCATATCCATCATCTGTAATTGAAATATATTCTTTGCCACCATTTTTAATTTCAATAATAATTTTTTTTGCTTTAGCATCAATTGAATTTTCAACTAACTCTTTAATTATTGAAACTGGATTATCTATAACTTCACCTGCACTAATCAATAAAGACACATTTTTTGATAATTTTTTTATTTTAGGAAGCATATTTATTTAGTATTTCTCATTTCTCTAGCCCAAAAGATACTAGATAAAGAAAATAACAAAGTAATGATTGCAGTAAATAAAGTGGTTATTTGTGATCCAAAATATCCAAATGCCCAACTCATGGGTAACATACTTAAAGGCATTAATCCCCAAGACATCATTAGCAAACTAATAACTCTAGCTCTATATTCTTCATCAGCATTTTCCATCATTAGAGCTTGACCAAGGCTCCATCTTCCACTTTCTGAAAATCCAAGAATTACCATACCTATAATTCCAATTATGAACCAGTTTATAGTAGCTATAAAAAGCAATCCAAATCCAGTAATTATACCTATTATAATCATTATTGATCCTCTTTTAGATTCAGAAGTAAGGTTAGCTATAAGAATTGATGCTATGATACCTCCAATACCACCAGCGGCCATTAAATTTCCTACCTCGCCAGGCGAAGAAAGATAAACATCTTTAGCAAAAACTGGAACTAACATTCTAAATGGCCCCGTACAAAGAGCTAAAATAATTGCATGAATCCAAATAATCCTTACAATTTTATTAGTTTTCAAATACTTAAATCCATCTATAACTCCTTTTAATGTTGAAGTTTTAGTATTTGAAATTTTTGGTGGAAATTTTGGAACAAAGTATAATAATGACAGTCCAGTAATCATTAGAATTGAAACAATAAGATATGAATTTTTAGCTCCAAAATATTCATATGTATAACCTCCAATTGCTGGAGCAATCATCATAGTTATTCCCATAGCAAGTGCATTTAACCCGATTGCATTTGTTACTAATTTTTTTCCTACTAATTCAGGAATTAGAGCTTGTCTTGCAGGAACTTGTAATGCAAAACCTGCTCCTTGAGTTATTGAAACTATTAATAAATGAGACCAATGTAATTGATTAATAAATAGTAATATGACCACAACAATACTTGTTAACAAGTTTGATCCTTGAGCTATTTGAATCAATTTCCTTTTTTCAAATTTTTCACCTAATACGCCTCCAAACATTGAAAAAAGTAGTAATGAAGGAGCAAAACCTGCACTGACAATTCCTGTTATGAATGCATCACTTGTAATATCATAAACTAAGATAGCTCTTACGGTCATTTGGACCTGAAATCCTCCCATTGAAAAAAAAAGGCTCAGCCACATAAATCTAAAATTTCTATTTTTTAAACTTTCAAAAAGTCTAACTTTAGTTTGAGTTGTCAATTTGAGCTTTTTTCTAAATCTAGAATTAGCGTATCTAGTTCTTTTACATTAATATAATCTTCATTAAACATACTATAAGCTCTACTTATGTATGCAGAAATTAATTTTTCAGAATTTTCAGTCTCAAAATCTAAATATGAAATTATTTCTTTAATCTTCCTGTTTTCTGGAACTAATTCACTAATTTTTAAAATATCTTTTTTATAAAGTTTTATAGCTTCAATTTCATTATTATCTTTTGAGAACTTAATATTACCAATGATTTTGGTTACTTCTGATAATAATTCTGATTCTTGCATATTATTAATTTCTAAAGTTTCAGTGTTTGATAATTTATTTGTATTATCTTTTGAATCATTTAATAAATTATTTAATGTAACTTGATCAAAATATTGTTTACATAAATCAGAATAATCATTTGCTATTTTAGATAATTTTGACATACCTAATGTTTTTTCATCACTACTGATTGAACCGCCATATATTAGATCATCACTTCTTAATGATGAAAGATTTATCAACTCATCTATTGTTCCTTCAAATTTTTCGGGTAAAGGAGGAAAAATAATTTTATCCATATCTTGA
>Ga0115000_10000349_pt1 | contig 43538 bp, 43 predicted proteins | sample ArcticOcean_MG_C_6_FD_89690 | JGI IMG/M metagenome (GOLD analysis project Ga0115000, IMG submission 89690) | Marine microbial communities from western Arctic Ocean - ArcticOcean_MG_CB8_128 | ecosystem: Environmental > Aquatic > Marine > Oceanic | place: Arctic Ocean: Canada Basin | collected...
CCATTTTCATTGAGAAGGGATGCACCTAATTCTGAAAATCGACGGTAGAATGAGAGTCCATCATCATTATCAGTGAGGGCAATCTTGGGGTCATAGTCTTGCACCTCTTTTTGGAGGCTGTCCATTTCATTGCTCCCAATATATGGCGGATTTGATACCACTACATCAAATGATGAATTGATATCCGTATTTAAAAAGTCATGAAATTTGAAATCTATGTTATTTGGACCTAATGTTTGAGCATTTTTATTTGCAATAATGAGAGCATCTTTAGAAATATCAGTGGCAATGATAGAGGTGGACAAATTTTCAAGTGATATGGTAATAGGAAGACACCCTGAGCCTGTGCCAATTTCTAAGATAGATTCTACAGGTCCTCTTTTCTTCAATAGCGCTATGATAATTTCAGTTTCGGGACGTGGAATAAGTACATGTTTATTGACTATAAAATCACGACCATAGAAGTCTGACTTACCCAAAATATGCTGAAAGGGCTCTCCTAAAATACGGCGATTTACAAATTTTTTAAATTGGACCAATTCATCTTTAATAAGTGGTTCCTCGAATTGGACATAGAGGTCAATGCGTTGACAATTAAGAATATGACAGAGGAACCACTCCACTTCTAATTTAGCATTAGAAATTCCTTTAGATACAAAATAGTCTTCACCCCATTTAATAAGATCAATAGTGGTCCAGATTTTATCTGCCATGGTATTTATGCTTCTTCGAGAAGGTTCTTTTGCTCTTCAAGTTTACAGGCATCAATAGTTTCAGTGAGATCACCGTCCATAATATCATTCAGCTTGTAGAGAGTTAGATTTATTCTATGGTCAGTTACACGACCTTGCGGGAAATTGTAAGTTCGAATTTTAGCAGAGCGGTCACCCGTGGAGACCATGGTTTTTCTGACATCTGCACGTTCTTTATTTTGGCGATCCATTTCTTGTTCGTAGAGTCTTGAGCGTAAAACTTTCATAGCTTTATCACGATTTTTTAGCTGAGACGTTTCATCTTGACAGGTCACTACTACTCCTGTTGGGATATGGGTGATACGGATGGCAGATTCTGTTTTATTCACATGTTGGCCACCAGCACCAGAGGCGCGGTAAGTATCAATTTTAAGGTCGCCCTCATTTACTTCAATATCTACCGATTCAGCTTCAGGAAGTACTGCAACAGTTGCAGCAGAGGTATGGACACGACCACTTGATTCTGTTTCTGGTACACGTTGAACACGATGCACCCCCGATTCAAATTTTAGATCTCCATACACACCTTCACCACTAATAGTTACAATTACTTCTTTTATTCCACCACCCCCACCACCTTCATTTTCATGATAAACCATGGTTTCTGTTTTCCAGCCTTGGCGTTCTGAATATCGCATATACATACGATATAAATTTTCAGCAAACAGAGCCGCTTCATCACCACCGGTACCTGAGCGAATTTCTAATATTGTATTTTTGTCATCATTAGGATCACGTGGTATGAGTATAATTTTTAGCTGTTCTTCTAAATCAGCGATTTCATCTTTTAGTGGACCGATTTCTTCCTTTACTAACTCTTTTAATTCAGGATCATCTCCATTAAGAATTTCTTCGTGTTCTTGCAGTTGTTCATACTTTGATTTATAAATTTTACAAACGTCTACGGCTTCATCTAAGCTACGATGTTCCCGAGCCATTTTTGTAAATGCTTTCATATCAGTCATGGCATCAGGCTGGCTCATGGCCTCAGCTAGACCATCATGACGTTCAATTACTGTTAAGACTTTATCAATCATCCAATTGCCTCTGCAATAAAAGTTTTACCCAAATACTTTTCTAAGTTTTCACCAAAGGCAGATTCAAGGGCTGCAATAGCCACCTCAACTTGACTGTCATCAGGTTGCTTGGTAGTAATATTTTGCAACCATAACCCCGGTTCTGCTAAAATTTTAAATAAAATATTATCTCGATGTTTTGCGGTAATTTTTAAAACTTCATAGCCAATTCCTGCCACCAAGGGCATAAATGGGATGTGCATAATTAGTCTCATCCATACTTGAATTTCTCCTACAAATAGCATAAGTATTGAATCTAAAATAGAAAATGAGAATATGGCTACAATCATAATGATAAACATAAAACTGGTACCACAACGTGGATGTTGAGTAGGAAATTCTTGTGCATTTTTAATATTAAGTTTTTTACCAGATTCAAAGTTATAAACTGTTTTATGCTCAGCGCCATGATATTGAAATAGTCGTTTGACATCCGATAACAGAGAGATAAGAATTAGATAAACCAAAAAGAAAAAAATACGGAGCGAACCTGAAATAATATTAAAGACAAATGGGTCTTGATCTTTATCAAATAGCCATGTTGTGAGTCCAATAGGGGCCGCGAAAAATAGGGAGATTGCTAATCCAATTGAAACTAGTGTCATAAGTGCATCTACAATGGGGTTAATATTTTCACTTTCTTCTGGCATGGCAATATCGGCTGACCATTGCAATGTTTGAAACCCCATTTTCATGGCTTCAAACAAACTTACGGCTCCGCGAATAATAGGTTTTTTAAATCCTGGTTTTCGATCAGTTATAGATTCAAAATCATGTCGATTAGTATGAATTTTGCCTTCAGGGTCACGCACTGCGGTAGAGTATGCACCCGGAACGCGCATCATCACCCCTTCAATAACGGCTTGTCCACCAACTAAAATAGATGATTTAGAAACAAAGAGGATGAGATGCCTTAAAATTTTAATTTTCATAGAATATAAAAACGGACCTCTTCATTCAGAATAGGTCCGTTTAATTTATCTTTTTCGAAATTAGTCGTTAGACTTTTTATCGTCAAGATTATATTTCTGCATGTATTTTTCAATACGTCCTGCAGTATCAATAAGGTTTTGTTTACCAGTAAAAAATGGGTGACATGCACTGCAAATTTCCACAGCGATATTGTCAGTAGTTGCACGTGTGTCAAATGAATTTCCACAAGCACAGTGTACATTTATTACTTTATATTCTGGGTGTATACCTTGTTTCATGACTTACTCCTTATACTAAGTTATTTAGGGCATCTTCTACCCTATCTAAAGCGTTATTTAATTCTTCCTCTGATGCGGCATATGAAAATCGTATGTTATTAGGTGCACCAAAACTATCACCTGGAACTGTAATTACAGCTTTTTCATTTATAAAATACATTGATAAATCAGAGGATGTATTAATTTTTTGACCATTAAAAGATTTCCCGATATGGTCTTTAAAATCAGGAAAAACATAAAAAGCCCCACCTGGTATTTCACAGTTTACACCATCTATAGAATTTAGACGGCTTACAATCAATTTTCTTCTAATTTTAAAAGCATCACGCATTTTAGTAACCGCAGACTGATCGCCACTTAAGGCTTCAATTGCTGCAACTTGTGCAATAGAGTTGGGGCAAGAGGTACTTTGTCCCTGTAATTTTGACATAGCATTAATTACATCAAAATTTCCTGCAGTATAGCCAATTCTCCAACCTGTCATTGCGTATGTTTTTGAACAGCTTTGAAAGGTGAGTATTTTACTATCATCATCAGCAAGGATTGCCGTACTGGTATATTTTACATCGTAGGTAAGTTGTTCATAGCACTCATCAGAAAATACCCAAAGATCTTTATCTCTTGCAATGGCCAATACTTTTTTTACTGCATCATCACTCCACACCCCACCCGTAGGATTTGAAGGTGAATTAATAATTACACCTTTTGTATTGGATGTTAGCTTTTTGGATAAGTCCTCAAAATTAGGTTCAAACTGTTTAGAAGCATCTGTATTTACAAATACAGGCGTTGCTCCTGTAACAGAAACGAAATCAGGAAATGATACCCAATAAGGTGAAAAAATAATAACTTCATCACCTGTTTGAAATAGAACTTGGCATGCATTATAGAGAGAATGTTTTCCACCACATGAAATAATGATTTCTTTTGGGTCATAATTCAGATTGTTATCACGTTTCATTTTATCAGCAGCAGCTTGACGTAAAGCCATCATTCCTGCCCCAGGAGTATATCGGGTAAACCCATCATCCATGGCTTTTATAGCGGCAGTCTGAATATTTTTTGGAGTAGGAAAATCAGGTTCACCAACACTAAGGTTGATAACATCAACACCTTTAGCGCGCAACTCAGCGGCTTTGGATGTCATGGCCAGAGTAGCTGACGGCTGTATTCTATGTATTCTATCTGCAAACATTTAAATTACTCTTTAAAACAGGCTCATAATTTACATCAATTAACCACTCATTGAATCTAAGAATTCACGATTACTTTTAGTGCGACCAATTCGGTCCAAGAGGAATTCCATAGATTCGATTGTGGTCATCTCAGCCATGAGCTTTCTGATAATCCAAATACGACTTAAATCTTTACGTCCAATAAGTTTATCTTCACGTCGGGTACCTGAGCGTTGCAAATCAATTGATGGATAAATTCTCCTATTACTTAAATTACGATCTAATACAAGTTCCATATTACCAGTACCTTTAAATTCTTCAAAGATAACTTCATCCATTCGACTACCTGTATCTACGAGGGCAGTAGCGATAATTGTCAAGCTACCACCAAATTCTACATTTCGTGCGGCTCCAAAGAAGCGTTTTGGTTTATGAAGTGCATTAGAATCCACACCACCAGAAAGAATTTTACCACTATGAGGACTCACCACATTATAGGCACGAGCTAGTCGAGTAATAGAATCTAATAGAATAATTACATCATCACCAGCTTCAACCATCCGTTTGGCTTTTTCAATTACCATTTCAGAGACCTGAACATGCCGGTCAGCAGGCTCATCAAAAGTTGATGCAACTACTTCAGCATCTACGCTTCGTGCCATATCAGTCACTTCTTCAGGTCGTTCATCAATAAGTAGAATAATTAATTTAGCGTCAGGATTATTTGTAATTATGGCATTTGCTATTTTTTGTAATAGAACTGTCTTACCTGTTTTTGGTTGAGCAACAATAAGACCACGTTGACCTTTACCGATGGGCGCGACCATGTCAATAACCCGTGTAGAGAACTCTTTATCTCGGGTTTCTAATTTGATCATTTCTTCAGGGTATAGTGGGGTAAGATTTACAAAATTTACCACATCACGAGATTTATCAGGTGGAATCCCGTTTACTGTATCCACTCGTAGGAGTGCAAAAAATCGTTCGTTATCCTTTGGTGGTCTAACTTGCCCAGAAATTGAATGTCCGGTTCTGAGCCTAAATCGCTTAATTTGAGAATGTGATACATAAATATCATCGGGTCCAGGTAAATAGCTATAATCGGGAGATCGTAAAAACCCATACCCATCAGGTAGTACTTCTAAAATTCCAGAAGCAAAAATATTCCCTTTTTTCTCTGCCTGTTTGACTAAAATTAGTTTTATCAGGTCTTGCTTTCGCAATCCCGAAATATCTTCAGCCTTTAAATTTTTTGCAAATTGTTGCAGTTCTTTTACAGTTAAGGCCTGTAATTCACTCGTTTCCATAAATGTCCTATATTAGTTTGAAATTATAATTTAAAAGAAGCTGGTGTGAGAGATTTTTAATTTAATGTTAGGAGAGGGTTATCTCCCTACCCAAAACTTATAACAAATTTATAATATATTAAAAGATTTATTAAATATGGATGATATAGGCTTCCCAAAGTGATGAGTACCCACAATCGCCATCGTATCATTATTATTTTTAAGTAATTTTAATCCCTTATTTATAGCATCAATAGACGAGTTGATATACATTATTTTCTTAGATTCTCCCATTTGAAACAAAATTTCATCAAGGGTCATGGTTCTGGTATTATCAGTTTCGCAACAAATTATGAAATCAAATGATTGATATATAAGTGGAACAATACCCAAAATATTTTTTTTTCTTTGAAGAGAAAGAATAAGTATGGATGTTCCAGAATTATCCAGATTATTAAAATAGTCCAAAAACCCCCTAATACCAGACTCATTGTGTCCTACATCAAATATAACCTTTGGTTGTTGTTGAATAATCTCATTCCGCCCATACCATGTGGTTTGTTCAACACCTTGTTTAATATTTTCATTAGAAATATTAAAACCGGTAAGAAATTGCATAGAAGTTGCGGCCAAACAAGCATTTTCAAATTGGTATTTTCCTAAAAGAGAAGGATGAATATCATGTAATAGATTTTTGTCAGCTAGAATTAATTTACAATTTTGATTATCTGCTTCTTGCTGTAAAATTGAATAGGCATTTTCTGTTTGCTCAGCAGTAATACATGGAATCCCTGGCTTCATTATTCCTGCCTTTTCAAAGGATATTTTTTCTATTGAATTACCCAGAATTTCAGTATGATCAAGTGAGATTGGTGTAATGATGGTGAGTATTGGATTACAAATGGTTACCGAGTCTAAGCGCCCTCCTAAGCCTGTCTCCATAATGGCAATATCTACATTATTTTTTTTGAAATACCAAAATGCCATGGCAGTAACTGATTCAAAAAATGAAGCAGTAATATCTTCAATGGATGGTTTATATAATTGAACAAATTCTTCTATACATGTATCAATAATGGGTTCACCATTAATTCTAATTCGTTCATTTACTTCTACTAAATGTGGGGATGTGGCAAGCCCTACTTTATATCCGGCACATTCTAAAATTTTTGCCATCATGGCAGCAGTAGAACCTTTACCATTTGTGCCTGCGATTTGGATAACGCATAAATCATTTTGAGGATTTCCACATGCCCTCATCAATTTCATAGTTTGTCCAAGTCCAAGTTTTATTGTTGAACTTTCAATAGAAAGAAGATATGCTTTTGGGTTCATTTTACAGTTTAATGTGATTGACATTTTTCAAGGATCGGCCCAAGAATTGGCTTCCTAATTCATCAAACTTTTGAGGCAAATCAGTAACGAAGAAAGCTTCAACTTTCGGATTAGTAGAATCATTTTGAAGATTATTTTCTATCAAGAATTTTTTAACTACTTTTGATACTGCAGGCCCAGAGGAAATAAGTTTTACTGAAGCACCTACAATAGATTGAATAATAGTTTCCATTATCGGATAATGGGTGCAACCTAATACTAAAGCGTCCAGATGATTCCTTGTAAATGGCTTCAGATAGATACTGGCAACATCTTTTGCGATATCAGTCTTATGCCAGTTTTCCTCAATGAGCGGTACAAAAAGTGGACATGCTTGTTGAACTGTTTTAATATGAGGTGAAAGTGTTATGATCTTTTCTACATAGCTATTTGAAGCTATTGTCGATTGTGTTCCAATAATTCCAATTTTACCGTTTCTATAATAAGAAATGGCCTGCTTTACAGATGGTGTAACTACCTCAAAAATGGGAATATCAAATTTGTTACGTAACAATTTGGACGCAACTGAAGAAGCTGTATTACATGCAATCACAATAATTTTTACATTATGGTTTAATAAAAATTGAGTGATTTGATTAGAATAGTTCTGTACAGTTTGAATACTTTTTGAACCATATGGAACATGTGCGGTATCTCCAAAATATATAAATGATTCATTTGGAAGTTGTGTTTCTAAAGATTTGAGTACAGTTAATCCACCCAACCCACTATCAAAAACACCAATAGATTGATTATTATTTGACAATAAGGGGAGTCTCATATTTATCTTTGAAATTTACTAAAGCATCAAAAATTGATCGAGCAATTTTTCGTCGGTAAGATGAACGACCTAATAGTTTTGCCTCGTCACGATTACTAATAAATCCAAGCTCAATCAATACATTGGGCATAGATGCACCTACAAGAACATGAAATCCGGCTTGTTTCACACCTCGATTAGGAGTAGATAAGACACGGTCTAATTGTTTTTGAACTTCAGCTGCAAGAAATTCACTTTCTTTCATAAAGGAACTTTGGGCCATGGTCGCTAAAATCAAATTTTCATTAGAAGATTCCTTGTATTCATGATTCTTTTCTTCAAGTTTGATTACCCCATTTTCACGGGAAGCCACATCAATTGCATCTTTAGTCTTCCCTGGTCTTAGAAGATAGGTTTCAAATCCTTTTGCAGAGCGGGAACTGTGGGATGAATTTACATGAATGCTTATGAAAACCTTACCCCCGGAATCATTGGCTATTTTGGTCCGTTTCCAAAGAGGAATAAATACGTCTTCCTCACGAGTATAAATAACATTTACACCCATTTCTCGCTCAATCATTCGGCCTAATTTTTTTGCTACATCCAATGTGATAGTTTTTTCTAAAAGTCCACCTTTACCCACGGCACCTGGATCTTTCCCCCCATGTCCGGCATCAATGACAATAGTATCTAATAGCCATTTACTGCGCATTTCTTTAATTCTATCTGCATTTTCTGCAGTGGCTACTCGTAAAGTAATTATAATTTCATTTAAGTTAGTATTTATTTCATAATCATCTACTTTAGCCTTTAACATGAATGAAATTTGAGCTGACTCTTGTGACTGAATGGCACGGATTCGCATAACTGGATATTCAATGGGTGAATTTACAATATTAGTAGAATCAATTAATCCTCCTGCCACCGTAAGATTGAGCCAGCCTCCTCTTGTGATTGAGGCAGAAATAACATTTTCTGAAAATTGTTTTTCAGTTTGAATTTTGATAATGGTTCCATTTACTTTATTTACAACTTTTACATTATTCAGATTATAAAGGGGGGCAGTGGAAACCACATATTCTTCTGCTGAATCAATTGCAGCATTGGGGAGGCTTGTGGTATTCAAAATATTCATGAAAGGTTCAGCCGGAATAAAGAAATCTTTCCCATCATAAATTACGGGTAGATACATATGGAAAATTTTATCATCTACTTTAATATAAGATGAATGGGGTGAAATAGTTACTTTTGATTCTGGAAATCTAAATTCTAATTTTTCTTTATCTTCATAGAATATAGTGCGGATATTTTGAGTTTTGGCAAAGTCTAATCCTGAGATATATTGAACGCCCTCAAAATTCTGTAATTTTACTTTAACATTCTTCATTGGAATATCAGCAGAATGACCAATATTCAGAAAACAAATAATTAATATTGAAATAAATAGGTAAAAGAGGTTTTTCATTAGCGCATAAATTTAAAGGTTTTATTCCTCAGAATACAATATCCAACTCAACCACAAAAAATAAGTATAAATTTTATTTTATGACTGAATTATCTCATATTGATTATGGTTAGAAAATGATAAAAATTATTTGATTTTATAATTTGATAAACCTTAGTGCGATACTTAGATATAAAGTGGATAATACATTTACCATCTGTATTTTTTTTTAATACCCTTATATACAGCATTTACGTTACATCGAACTGAGAAAGTGTAATTTTGAAAATTACTGAAAAAGAATTTCTATTTAACTTTTCGGTTGTGTATAACTCGAAAGACTTTTTCACCAGGTTTCACCATTTGAAATTTTTCACGGGCTATTTTTTCAAGATAGGTATCATCAGATTTTATCTTGGAAATTTCTTCCGTAAGATATATTTCACGTTCAATGAGTTCATCAATTTCATATTGAACTCTAATTCGTTCTTGCCTGAGTGAATACCATTTTAATAGTCCTAAATCATTAAATAAAAAAATTACTAATCCAAAAACAGTAAGCGTAGCTAAAAGCCATTTTTTATTAAAGTTGGGTTTCTTTGTTCGGTGGCGATTCAGCCTAAATATCCTTTGTCTGCATATTTTGCATTACGGCCTAATGCTTCTTCAATCCGTAGGAGTTGGTTGTATTTAGCGATACGATCAGTTCGTGAAGCAGAGCCCGTTTTAATTTGGCCTACTCCTGTGGCCACTGCAAGATCGGCAATGGTGGTATCTTCTGTTTCGCCTGAACGATGCGAAATGACAGCGCCATAGCCCGCCTCTCTTGCCATCTTAATAGTATCCAATGTTTCGGTAACACTGCCAATTTGATTTAATTTTATTAGAATAGAGTTCATTGATGATTCTTTAATAGCGCGTTTGAGCCGTTCTGAATTTGTAACGGTGAGGTCATCACCTACTAATTGAATGGTATCTCCTAATTTTGAATTCAGTGATTTCCATCCATCCCAGTCATTTTCATCCAATCCATCTTCGATTGACACAATAGGATATTTTCCACAAAGGTCTGTATAGAATTCAATCATTTCAGCAGATGACAGTTTTCTATTTTCAGAGGCTAAATTATATAATTTAGAATCCCTTTCATAAATTTCACTAGATGCTACATCCAATGCTAAAAAGAGCTGTTCTCCAATTTTGTAACCTGTTTTATCTGCCGCTTCAAGAATTATTTCAATAGCTTCTTCATTTGAGCGTAAATCTGGAGCAAATCCACCTTCATCTCCAACTGAAGTATTTAAGCCCTTTTTCTTCAACACAGATTTCAGATGATGAAATGTTTCCGTTCCCATTTGTAATGCTTCTGAAAATGAGGATGCCCCTAATGGGAAAATCATAAATTCTTGAATATCCACATTATTATCAGCATGACTACCTCCATTGATAATATTCATCATGGGTGCCGGTAGGATAAACTCTTTTCCTGTATGCATATATTCAAACAGGGCTTTATTATGAGATTTTGCGGCTGCATGAAGAGTTGCCATAGATACCCCTAAAATTGCATTTGCTCCCAAACGACCTTTATTGGCAGTTCCATCCAAATTAATCATAGCATTATCAAGAGAGCGTAAGTCATGCGCATCCATACCCATAACTGTTTTAGTGATTTCATCATTTACATGGGCAACTGCATTTTGAACAGATTTCCCCATGTAAGTGCTACCGCCATCACGGAGTTCTACAGCTTCATATTCTCCGGTGGATGCACCACTGGGTACTGAAGCACGACCAAAACTATTATCTTCTAGAATTACATCAACTTCTAATGTGGGGTTACCTCGAGAATCTAAAATTTGTCTAGCTTGAATATGCTTAAGTTGGCTCATCTACTCAAAATCCTTGTAAAAAAATGTAAATAAATTTACCCCAAAACTAAGGAAAAAATATCTGTAAATTTAACTAAGTCATGACAGAAAAATTCCATTGAGCATAACCATTAAAAAATATACCGATACTGATTCTCAGAGTTGGGATACTTTTGTAAAATCTTCAAATAATGGTACAATCTTCCATTATCGTTCATTTCTAAGTTATCATATCGAACGTAAATTTGTAGACTATTCCCTAATTTTTGAGAAAAAAGGCAAGATAATAGCATTACTATCAGCTGCGGAAATGATAGATAAATCTAATAAAACTTTATGCTCGCATCCTGGGGCTACTTTTGGTGGATTTATTTATGATGACATTACCTTTGAGGATACAGATGAAATTATAGTTAATTTACTAGAATATTGTAAAAACTTAGGATTCTCCTCAATTTTTTTAGTTCAAGCCCCGCAATTATATAATTTAAGAAAAAATGAAACTCTAGAATATGCACTCCATTGGCATGGATTTGAAGCGGAAGAGACATATTTTTCAAGTTTCATAGATTTAGCATGTGAAAAAGAAGTAATTAATCTTGTAAGCTCAAGGAAAAAAAGGTACTTAAAAAAGAATTTTCCCAATGAAAAGCTAAGATTTGAATGGAATGGGGACTTAGATGAGTTTTATCCTATTTTATGTGAAAATAAGAAGAAGCATGGCTGCATACCGACTCACAGTAAAGCTGAATTAAAAAAGTTGATGGTTTTAATGCCAGAAAATTTTTATCTTTTAATGATGTACAAAGATGATGAAGCTATTGGGGGAACTTTTAATTATATTGCAAATACACAAGTTGGAATTATTTTTTACAATATGATTAATTATGCATTCGAGGAATTTAATCCGGCATCATTTCAAATATTAGAAACAATGAAATGGGCAAAAATTAAGAATTTGAAATATTTAGACTTCGGTGTTTCTCAACTGCCTCAAGCAGAAAACCCCTTGAGCCCAAGCCCTAACCTAATTAGATTTAAGGAGCAATTTTCTGCAAAAGGTATGTTGAGAGTTGCACTCAGAAAAAATTTAAAATGACAATTGTAAATTTATTCTGGAAACAGTCTATGATTTATGGTGTAGGTACAATTCTTGTTCGTGCGGTTTCGTTTTTATTACTTCCATTATACACTACATTTTTTACAACCGCTGAAGCGGGCTATGTATACTTATTATTTACATTCATTGCCTTTGCACAGGTATTCTATAATTACGGTATGGATTCGGCTTTCCTTAAATTTATTTCACAAAATAAAGAAAGTAAAGAGTCAGTACTAAGTACATCGCTATTGATTCTATTATTTTCCTCAGCAGCCTTTTCTCTTATTCTATATATTTTTTCTACTCCAATCAGCATTTTTTATTTAGAAATAAATGAACCATTTTGGATTCGCTTATGTTCTCTAATTCTATTTATTGATGTTCTATCAGCTAGAATTATGGCGTATTTACGAGTCATTAATAGACCCATATATTTTTCTACCATTAGCATTGTGAGCGCATTGTTGACAATCACATCAAATATATATTTTATTACAGTTTTAAATATGGGAATTACGGGTGTGCTTTATGGTACATTGGTGGGAACCTTATTTCGTTTTATTTTGGTAACACCATTATTGGTATCAGGGACTAATTATAATTTATTCAAATTTGATTTATCTAAAAAAATGTTCACTTTTGGTCTACCATTTTTTCCAGCTGCATTATTTTTTATAATAATGGAGCTAGCTGATCGATATCTGTTGCTTCAATTAGTGGATATAGAAACAGTTGGTGTATACAGCATTGCGTATAAGATGGGCAGTGTACTCATGTTCTTGATAACGGGATTTAATTTAGCATGGCAACCGCTATTTCATAGAGAGCAACAGAATGAGAATAGACTAGAAATATTTAGTACAATTTCGACTCATTTTTTGGTAATTATGATTTTAGTTGGAGGTATAATTTCAATTTGGCTACCAGTAATTGTCCAAATTCCTATTGGAGGTGGAAATACGCTTATTGGAAAAGATTTCTGGGGTTCTATTAATATTATCCCAGTCATTATGCTATCTTATATTTTTTATGCAGGATACATATTACAAATGCCATCTCTTTATGATGGTAATAATCAGAAATGGTCACCTATACTCAGAGGAATGGGTGCTGTAATTAACATTGGCTTGAACTTAGTATTGATTCCAAAGTATGGTGGAATGGGTGCCGCAATTGCCACCCTATCGGCATATGCAATCATGTTTTTATCATTATTTATGCTAAATAGAAAGTGGTTACGCATTTCATTTAATTATAGCAGAATTTCGACTCTTTTAGGTATTTGCATCATGGGAGTTTATTATTTAGATTCTAATCCTGTTGAAGTTATTTGGCGTTTATTGATATCAATAATTATTTTAAGTACTGGACTTCCATTATTACAGAGTCTATATATAAATCAGAATCAAAACTCATTAACAAATAAATGATTGCCATTTTATTTTTAGGTGATTTTTTTAGAGATGCTCGTTGTATTAATATGGCTAATTCGATTATTGATACAGGGAAAGATGTAATAATTATAGATTCTGGAAATGGATCTGAAACATATCGTAATCAAAAAATTCATCATATTGCCGTTCCAGCTTCTGGGATATATAAGTATTGGAAATTTTATCAAAAAAGTAAAAATTTATTAAAAGAAATATCTCCTCGAAGCATTATTGCTGGAGATCTATATTCCTTGCCTGCTGCCAGTTCACAATTTCCAGAAAAATTAATTTATGATTCAAGAGAAATTTATACCCAATTGGCGGGGTTATCTGGGAGCCCAATAAAGCAATTTTTTTGGAGCTTTATTGAAAAGTATTTTATTCGTCAAGTTTCAACAGTCATTGTTACTGCAGATAGTGACAGTAAAGTCTTAAGTCTATTGTATTATAATATTTCATGTATAACTTTAAAAAACTTGCCTTCCAAAAAAAACCTTCCCACTTCGCTAAGGAATTTATATTCTGAACTAAATATTAATAAATCATCACCCATTTTTTTATATCAAGGTGTCCTTCATAGAGGTCGTGGCATAGAACAGGTATTTCCGTTATTAAATCAATTTCAATCGGCACATTATTTAATATTAGGAGAGGGTCAATATATAGATGTTCTAGAAAAAAAAGTTTTGGAACTTGGGGTCCAAAATAGAGTACATTTTTTTGGGAGTGTGCCATACTCAAAATTAATGAGTTACACCGCCAGCGCGACCATCGGATTTTCACTAATTGAACCGTTGAGCCAAAGTTATCAGCATGCTTTACCGAATAAAATTTTTGAATATGCAGCGGTTGGCTTACCTATAATAGCAACAGATTTGCCTGAAATGAATAAGGCCATTACAGAGTATAATTTAGGATATTGTGTTCCTTTTGGTGATGAAGTTGCATTATCTAAATCGGTAGAAAAAATATTGTTAGAATTGACAGATAAAAAATATGAACCCAACGATCAATTGTTTTGGGAAGCACAAACAGAAAAATTATTAGAGATATTATAAAATTGCCCAAAATCACCATTATCATCCCAACCCAAAATAATAGAAAATCCTTAAAAAGAGCGGTTAAAAGTGTTATTAATCAATCATTTATAGATTGGGAACTATATATTATAAATGATTCATCTTCTAAAATTCAGCAGTTTAATGATGACCGAGTAAAATGTATTCAAAATGAGTACCTTAAAGGTGCAAATGGTTCTCGTAATAGTGGTATAAAATATGCTAAGGGTGATTATATTGCGTTTTTAGATGATGATGATGAATGGTTACCTGAAAAATTAAATATTCAATTTATTCAAATGGAAAAAGAACGGAGCATTCTTTCATTTACGGGAAAAAATATTTTTATAAATACTAATTTTCAAAAGTATAGTTTTAGAAATTCATATACTTGGATGTTATTTTTTTATAATTTTGTAGGCACAAATTCAAGTATTATGGTTTCAGCTGAGATTCTTAAATCTGTGCATGGGTTTGATGCATCACTTCAGCAGCTTCAAGATTATGATTTATTTTTACGAGTAAAAAATATGGGAAATTTTTCTGGAATAGATGTCCCTTTAGTCAATTATTACATGGATAAATCTGATAATCATGTGTCTAATAATTTGGGAAATTTTTTTAAGTCTTCTTTTGTGATTTGGTCAAAACAAGGGCTATTGGGTAAACTAATTTTCCCCATTGGAATACTAATTACTTTTCTCCAGAAAATGAAAAACGCCATCAATTGATAGCGTTTTAAGCAAAAGAATAAATTAAATGTTTCTAAATATCAAATTCCCCACTAGTAAGATCATCCACATCCGCTAATTCAAAATCTTCATCATCAACAATTAATGTTGGTTCAGTGGAGGCTGCAGTAGCCCGTGTACCAGTATTGTTGGTTTGAGTTTTAGCTATTCCAAATAGAAGTGGTAATGATGCTGCAATTCCTAGGCCTAAAGCCTTTGCAATACCGTCAGAGTGAAATACAATAGCTCCTGTGGGGTATGACATTTCCTCTAATCCATATAAAAAGAAAACAGATATTGCCAATAGAAAGCCTGCACCAGATAGCACTTGTGCAAATTCTTTATTATCAAATGAATCTGTCATAAACCCAATAAGCATCCATACAAGAATTGAACCTGCCATAAAAATGGTAGCATACGTAAATTGGTTATCGGTTATATTCCACAGGTAAAGGAATAACCCCCCTGCCAAAATCAACCAAGATATAGCTTTTGAATCAATGTACATTTATATCTCCTGAGTTTATAATGAATCCCTAGCATGAAATTTCTTACATAATCATAAAAATACCAAGAAGTTAAATTGATTTTGTCTTCTTTTAGGAAAGTCAATTCTCGTTGTAAATTTAGTGATATGGCGAATCATAATCTTATAAAAATTGGAGTTATTGGCGTTGGCCATCTAGGTCGATTTCATGTGGAACAACTATCAACGCTTGAGAATGTAGAATTAATTGGCATTTTTGATGTGAATACTGAGGAATGTAAAAAAGTAGGTGCACAGTTTTCTGTGTCAATATTTTCTGATGCAGATAAACTGATGGAAGTTTGTGATGCAATCTCTATTGTTACCCCCACAACATATCATTTCGAAATAGCGTTAGAAGCTCTTAAGATGGGATGTCATGTGTTTATTGAAAAGCCCATTACTGAAACAATCGAACAGGCCCAACAGCTTTTAAATCATGCCGAAGCTAATCATAAAATCATTCAGGTTGGTCATATTGAGCGATTTAACCCAGCATTTTTGCATGTAAAAAATAAAAATTTATCACCAAAATTTGTTGAGATTCATCGCTTAGCACAATTTAATTCCCGAGGCACAGATGTGCCAGTAATACTTGATTTGATGATTCATGATATCGACATTTTATTGAGTATGGTGAATTCGTCAGTAAAAGATATTCAAGCCAGCGGCGTAAAGGTAGTATCAAGAACAGTTGATATTGCTAATGCACGGATTTTATTTGAGAATGGATGTGTGGCAAATATTACAGCCAGTAGAATTTCTAAGGAGGCCATGAGAAAAATGCGTATTTTTCAGGAGGCAACTTATACGACAGTTGATTTTTTAAAGAAGTCAGTTGAAGTATACCATGTTGTAGATAAGTGCCCTATTGATATGGATGAGAATTTTATTTACCCTCTTGAAGGTCATGATAAAAAGTACATCATTCATGAAAAGCCAGAAATTTTGGAGCACAATGCACTTCGGGAAGAACTAAAACATTTTGCTACAGTTATTCAACAAGGAGAACAGCCTGATGTAGATGGCCAAAGTGCAGCAGCAGCCTTGCATCTAGGATTAGAAATTCAAAAAATTATAGATAATTCCATTGCGTAAATTTTTTATAATTGCAGGAGAAATTTCTGGGGATATCCATGGTGCATTACTTATGTATGCCATGAAAAAGGAAGATTCCAGTTGTCATTTTACTGGGATTGGTGGTTCAGAAATGGAAAGTGCTGGACTCTCATCTCTTGTCCCGCTAAAAAAAATGTCGATAATGGGCTTTATAGAAGTACTCAAACATCTTCGTTTTTTTAAAGATGTGGAAAGAATAGTACTGAAAAAAATTTCCATAGAAAAACCAGAACGTATCATCCTTATGGACTACCCTGGATTCAACCTACGCCTTGCTAAAAAAGTGAAGCGTAAATTTAATATTCCTATCACCTATTATATTAGTCCACAAATTTGGGCATGGAAAGAAAAACGAATTAACATCATCAAACAATATGTGGATCAAATGTTGGTGATTTTTCCTTTTGAGAAAACATGGTATGCTGAGCGTGGTGTAGATGTTGAATGGGTAGGACATCCCTATTTAGAGGAGTGGAGTGCCACTTCCAAATCAGATCTAAAATCTCAAATAGGGTTAAATCCAGACAAACCTTTACTCACATTATTTCCAGGAAGCAGAAAGCAAGAGTTAGATAATCATCTGTATTTATGTTTTAGTGCGGCAGAGAAGGTTTCAAAAGAAGTTCCAGACTTACAGATTGTACTGGGATTAGCACCCAATGTGAATATTGAATCAATTCCAATTCCTGAAAATATTCACGTGGAACGGACGCATCCTAGACGTGCATTAGAAGCTGCTGATGCAGCTATTATCGCCTCTGGAACATCTACGCTGGAAGCTGCAATTTATGCTACACCTATGGTCATAATTTATAAGATGAATTATCTTTCATGGTGGATTTCAAAATTATTAGTAAAAACTAGATTTGTAGGGATGCCAAACTTAATTGCAAATAGAATTATTGTACCTGAATTGTTACAATCTAAAGCTACCTCTAGGTCGATATCAAAGGAGATTATTAGATTGATAAATCCTGGGTTAGCTCGAGATAATACATTACAAAATTTACATAATGTGAGAAATTCCTTAGGTGATGGAAATGCCTCTTCAAAAGCTGCGATTCTTATTTTAGGAAAATCTTTATGAAGCATTCAATCTTTATGAGTCATTTATGGTCCTATTTTGGCCAATTGATGTTTGCTATAGTATATTGTACTAGTCGGTGGAAAATCACTGGTGAAGAACATTTCAACAATGCACTAGCAACAGGAAAGCCTATTATGCTATGTGTCTGGCATGGTAGATTTTCTTTCCCTGCATATTGGTTAGCCAAGAATAATATTCATGCTTATGCTATTGCCAGTCGTCATGGAGATGCAGGGATTATTGCTCGTATTTTCAAACGATGGGGCTTTGGTCTAATTAGGGGTTCAAGTAGTCGCGGTAAAAAAGATAAAGGGGGGCGAGATGTAATTCGAGAAATGAATCGAATTTTTGATGCACCTGGTACTAGTATTATTGCGGTTACGAATGATGGCCCCAAAGGTCCGCCACGCATTGCAAAACCGGGTTCATTAGCCATGGCTTTGAAAAAAAATGTTCAAATTATTACTATTACAGGATCTGCATCTCGTTATAAAGGATTCGGCTCTTGGGATAAATTCCGAATTCCAAAACCCTTTAGTACCATTTATTTAAATATTGCCCCCTTATTAGAAATGCCTATTGAAAAATTATCACCAGATGACGAGGTTAAATATTTATCTGATTATATGAATAAATATCAAGATGAGGTGGATATATTGGCGGGAAATAATTAATGGGATTCCTACTCACCCCCCTGGGAATTCTGTATGGTATTATTACTATTTTTCGAAATTTTTTCTATGACATAGGAATTTTCAAAACAACTAAGATTTCAACACCTGTAATCTCAGTGGGCAATATTACGGCTGGTGGGACAGGAAAAACTCCCATGACAATTACATTGGCAGAAGCGGCAAAGTTAAAGGGGTTTAAACCTGGAATTGTAAGTCGTGGCTATGGCAGAAAATCAAAAGGTATGCATATTGTACATGATGGGAATGAAATGAAATCTATCGTAGAAAACTCTGGAGACGAACCTTATTTGATGGCGAGTCTATTGAAGAATGTGCCTGTAGCCGTATCTGAAAAACGGCTAGATGGTGCCGAAGCATTAATCCAAAATTTTGATGTAGATTTAATTATTCTAGATGATGCCTTTCAACATCGAAAGTTTTTTCGAAATATTGATATTCTGCTTATGAATGCTTCTGAAGAGTCTAATGCATACCATATGCTTCCTGTGGGGAAATTGCGTGAAATGCCATGGGGACTAAAACGTGCCGATTATGTGATAGTGACTAAAGGTTATGTGAGTCAAATTCCAGAATCAATGCAAAAATTAATGGAAAACACTATTAAGTCTTCACAATTTTTTAAGGTTAAAAAATATACGTATAATGGTTATGAAAGTCTAGAGCATTGTAAACAGGAATCCTGTGAATGTGTAGCATCACCCATTTTTGGATTCTGCGGTATTGCTCATGGAGATTTTTTTTTCAATACGCTAAAAGCCATGAAAATAGAAATTTCTGATTCTATCTCATTTAAAGATCATGTGAACTATGATGATGCAACCATGGCAAGACTTACCTCAAAAATTAATGAATCAAATACAAAGACAGTTATTACCACAGAGAAGGATTTAATGAAACTCCCCAATTCATTTTTTGAAGCATACAACATTCATGTATTGACCATGGAAGTGAAAGTAGATTCAGGGTTTATAAATGAACTATTTGATGGGTTGAAGGCTTAGTGATTCAGCTAGAAAAACTAAGGACATAATGTTTTAGATTCAGGGGGAGTAATTAGAAATTAATTATTCAGTGGTGGTATCAATGACTGTTGAGTCAAGTGTGGCTGGTACAGAGAGAAAATCCACCTTAATAGAATCCACATCGGTACCAATACTATTTGTAGTGGGACTGATTAATGTATCAATAGATGTAATTATTGAATTCGGTTTGACAGTTAACCTTTCTGCCCCAACACTGAGAGTATCTTTAGAAATAGTAGGAGTATTGGCGGGTATATTCAATGTGTCAGAGGGAATCAGTAATGAATCTTTTAGAATAGTTAAATTCTCTGCGGGTGGTACCTGAATGGAATCAACCACTGTTGGTTGGATAGATGAAGCGTTTCCTGTGACCTTTTCTGGTGTATCTTTCTTGAATACTGGAGTAAGCACTTGCTTAACAGCTTTACGTTTACGCTTGGCGCTTTTACATAATTCGCAGGGGCTCATAAATACACTTACATAATGAGTTACCGATGTGGTGAGTCTAAATTGGTCAAGTACCTCAACTGTAAACTCATGCTCTCCTAAATGTTTTTCCGTGGGTAACCATTGAATAGTATGCGTATCACTATCAAATTTGATATCTGACATAGTTTCACTTTGTAGGCGAATTTCACCTCCATTTTTTTCAACATATTCACCAAACATATCAAAAGCTTGAAGATCATAAATATATGTAAGCCCAACATAGGCTTCTGTAGCGGCATTAAGGTTTAACTCAGGATATTGATATACAAATAATTTTAATGCTTTTTTAACATTTTCATTTTGATTTTGGATGGTAGCAGTATAATCAAAAAGTCCAACATCCTTAACAGTAGGCACCCATTTCACAGTACCCGTAGAATCATCTATTTGTAAAGATTTTGGTAGTCCTTCGGTTTTAAATTTCAGATTAGTAATATTCTTAAAATTCTTATGGGCAATTTCTAAATGCAGGGTATCTCCAAGAGGTATAGCCAAAGAGTCTGCGACGATAATAGTGGGTGGACCCTCTACATGTAGCGTATATTTTTGTTTTACATCTACCAATTCATCATTTACATTAATTATAATTTCATGGTTACCTTCATCTGATTCAAGAGGTTGCCATTTGACTATACCTAAATTTGAAATAGACATGGTTGATGGAGATTGATCTAATGAATAAATGAGAATATTGGGTGCATTTTTTTTAGATACTGAATATTCATTATCGTCTTTTACATTGGTTTGATAACTATATTCATTCACCCAAATAACAGAATCAAGAGGGATGCTAGTAATTTGGGGAAAATAGTTTGAGTAGATTGTATTTGTGAACTGAGTAGAATCAATTCCATCAGAAATTTGTATTGAATAATCCCAATAGTCCACTTCATTAATCATCCATCGAAGCTTACCCAGAGAATCTAAGGTCATGGTATGGGGAGCATTAAGTAATTCCCATTTGATATTAGAGGTGATATTAGCATCAAAACTACCTAAAGTATATTCCCAAATATCAGTTTTTTCTAAAATTAAATATTCAGCTGGCCGTTTTGAAGCGATAGGCGGATCATTCACATATAAAGTGAGTATAGTAGATTCAGTTCCAATCCCATCACTAACATCAATAGTTATATAATGGTTATTAACTTGGGTTACCACTGGCACCCAATAAATTGAACCGGTAGAATCGATGTACATATTTTCAGGTGCATTTCTAATACTAAAATTATAGGATGGATTAATTATAGATTTTTGAGTAACATTAATTTTATACTCAAAGGGCCTACCTACTGTCAAAATAAAATCAGTTAGGTTATCGTCTAAATAGATTTTTGGATGTACTCTAACGCTAATTCTCAGGGAGTCCGAATTATGCAAATCGTTCACCCAAAGTGTAAACGGATAAAGTCCTGGTTCTACATCTGGTACCCATTGAAATTGACTCTCACGACGTTTTATTGTTGAATAATCATTATTTTCGTTGGTGTCTAAAAATTCGGATTCATGAGTATCTTCCACATCTTCATATTCAGTGGATTCAGTATCATTATTTTCTTCTTTACCTTCTACTTCAGACTCTTCTGTTTCTTCCTCAACATCAATCTCATCTTTTGGAATATCACTTGCTATAGATTTAGTATTTGAATCTAAAATTTCACTATTTTCTTCAGAGGGTGGATTTGTATATGAATGTTCAGGGTTTTGGGAAGTATTTACTCCAGCGTTGATAATTGCATCTACGTTTCTATCTTTGATTAAAAAGTTAGCGTTCAATGTATCCTTGTTCACTACAAGAAAATCAATGACATTATTTTTAGCAAAAAATGGTTGATTGTTGACATAAAAAAGATAGCTATGTGTCACTGATGTATCTGAAGATATGGGTGTAACAATAGTTCCATCATCTATATTAATAAGTAAATCACCTTTAGTATTGAAAGCAGTATGATAATTTAGTTCATGAAATCCAAGTTGGTTTAGTGTAGGTGTCCAATCCAAAGCAAAAGCATCAAGATTAAATTCCATGCCTCCAGGAAGTGAGTCTGTTTTAAATTCTGTAAAATCAAATGTTTCCATCTTTTCTATAGGATGTCGATAGAGTAACTCTGATCTTAAAATAATATTTGCCTCACGCCCATCACTTCTGCGTTGTTTTGAATAGTCAATAAAGGGTTCTAATTCCATAGCTGATATTTCAGGGTTGTCACCGTTTTGAAATATCAATACTTCTTGACTCTTATTGATATATAATATTTCTGGATTTATAATTTCTTCAGCTAAAAACTTGGGGTAGTAAGCATCCATTGAAATAAGGGTGTTTTTACGGCTAAGTTGAAATTTTTGAATATTTCCCTTTTGAGAAAGGGCAAAAATATTTAATGAATTTGAAATAGAACTCGTTTCAGTAAAAATATGTTCATAATTGCTGTGATCTAAAGCGATGGATTTTTCCCATACTGGCGAAAATAGTTGTCCATCTCCAGTTAACAATAATAAATCATCTATTTTATCGTTGTTTACATCTGTTGGTTGGGCCACAAATACTATGGGGCCGTTATTGCCAAAGCTCACTTCTTGAGGAGAGGAGTTAGATAAATATTGGAAACTGGTAGGTTCAATTCCATTACTGATAATAATTAAATCATCAATATCATCACTATCAAAATCTCCTACAGAAAGTAAAAGTAGCCCAAATGTATTTTTTACAAAGTCTGTAGCAATTTTTTCCATTACCTCAAATTCATTTTTTTTTATATCATAAATTAATGCATTACGATTGGGACTCCCCATTACCATTACAATTTCACTATCACCGTTATTATCCCAGTCAATTATTTTCATTTTAGTCAACCGCATGTTGTTTTGTCCATCCGGATATGAAAATTCATGTGATGGTTTTTTGCTGAAATTCTCACCTTCAAATTGGAATAAATAGAATTTTCCAGGTTGATTTTCTAATTCAATGGCAGCTAAGATTTCATTATTACCATCTCTATCAAAGTCAGATAAAATAGCATCTACAATATATCCATTTTGATTATCATTTAATGAAAAAGACCATATTTCAGAGAGTCCTTTAGGGGTTAGGTCAAAAATATGGAGTGAACGATTTAGGGTAGAATTTCCAAATGCAAAGAAGTCGGGGTAGCTATTCCCATTAATATCCATGGTATTTTGGATGGGCTTAAGTGGCAACTCTATCGAAAATGAGTTTGCAAGAGTTATTGTGGCTGCCAATGTGGCGGCGATGACAGTCTTAAGAAGTTTCAATCTAATGTTTGATTCCAAATTGTGAATAAATTTATGAGAATTTAGTAGTTTATACAAGTGGAACAACGGGATAAAATACACTTTTTGTGTTCTATTCTGAATTTCTCATATAATAAAGGATAAAAGACACATGGCTATAGTGATAAAAGAGTTAATTAATTTTCCCAATGGGTTAGCAATTAGTTGGAGTGATAATAAAGAAACATTTATAGATTATTTGATATTACGAGATAATTGCCCTTGTGCAAATTGCTCAGGTGAATCAGATATATTTGGCAATGTATATAAGGGTGTTCATGTTAAGAAATTAGGAACAGCGTACGAATTAAAAAATGTGATTAAAGTGGGACATTATGCGATTCGAATTACGTGGGCAGATGGTCACAGTGATGGAATTTTCACCCATGAATTTTTGAGAAAATTAGATTTATCTGTTGAATGAAATATAAACATATTATTTGGGACTGGAATGGTACCCTCATTAATGATGCCTGGCTATGTGTTGTTATTATGAATAATATTCTTGAGAAGCGTGGACTGAATTTAATAACGATTGATGACTATCGAGAGCACTTTACCTTTCCTGTTAGTAATTATTATATAAAACTTGGATTCGATTTTTCCGTAGAACCATTCGAAGTTTGTGGAATGGAGTTCATCAATGATTTCAAAAAGAGAAAGTTTGATGCATTTTTATTCACTCAAATTGAATCAGTTTTAGATAAACTCTCTAAAATTGGAATTACTCATTCTATCCTATCTGCACAAAATCAAAAAATTCTTACTGAAACGGTTGCCTATTATAAACTTCAAGATAAATTCGTGGGGATTAATGGATTGGATAATCATTATGCCCATAGTAAAGTAAATATTGGAAAAGCTTGGATTACCACATTGAGTTATAATCCGGCTGAAGTTGTTATGATTGGTGATACAGTACATGATTTTGAAGTGGCTCAAGCTATGGGCACGGATTGTATTTTAATATCCAATGGACATAATTCAAGAGAGCGGTTAGAAAAAACAGGTGTTTTTGTTTTAGATTCTCTAGAGGAAGTTATAGGACAATTAATGACTTAAATAATGCGGATTATATAACTTGCATTATTTAAATTTACTAACTGTGCAAGAAACAGAATATTACTTAAACCTATTATTATATTTTGATTATAAAAACATTATTTAAATATCTTATTTTGATATGAATAAACATTTATTTCTCACAATGAGTAAAGTGGCTGGTGTTGTACTTTGCCTATACTTATTTCTTGTAGGTATAAATGGACTATCTGCTGCCATCAAGCATTTGGGAGGTGGATTTGCTGAGAGTATGTTGTCTACCACAAGCAATCCACTCATAGCCTTATTTATTGGAATTTTTGCTACTACACTTTTCCAAAGTTCTTCAACCACCTCTTCGTTGATCGTGGGGATGGTAAGTAGTGGGGCATTAAATTTAGGTGGTGCAATCCCCATGATTATGGGTGCAAATATTGGCACAACCGTTACCAATACAATTGTTTCCATTGGTCATAGTAGTAGAGGTAATGAATTTAAGCGTGCTTTTGCAGCAGCAACGGTTCATGACTTCTTTAATATATTTGCAGTATTAGTTATATTCCCTATTGAGATGGCATTCGGTTTAATTGAGAAAACTGCTACAGGATTAGGTGAATTATTATTTGGCACTGTTAGCATCAGTAATGAATTTAATAGTCCTATTAAAGCAGGAATCAAATGGGGTGTACATCATTTAGAATCAATCAGCTTTGATAACACAATCATGTTTATCATTCTGAGTATTCTGCTGACATTTTCAATGTTATACTTTATTGTTAAATTACTGAGAAGCTTGGTTCTTGTTAATGTTCAGCAATTTTTTGATCAATATATTTTTAAGACAGCAATACGGGGTATTATTTTTGGAATGCTATTAACAATTATGGTGCAAAGTTCATCAATTACAACATCCACAATTATTCCATTAGCAGGTGCGGGGGTACTCACCTTAAGGCAAATATATCCATTTACCATAGGTGCAAATATTGGCACTACTATTACGGCTATTTTAGCAGCCCTTACGCTTAATGTGACAGCCCTTGTTGCAGCATTTGCTCATTTATTTTTCAATTTATATGCAATTTTATTTATCTATATGAATCCATTATTGAGAGATATACCCATTAAGCTATCAATTTGGATTTCTGAAGTGGCATCTAAAAATAAATTCATTCCGCTTATTTACTTGATTTGTTTTTTCTTTCTATTGCCATTTTTAATCATAATTATTGGGAGATCATAATGTTTAAACAAATATTTGAAATTTTTAAATCAGATAGTTTATATGAACAGGCACTAATAGAATGCCATGAAATGTTGGATATTGACTTAACTATGTTTAAGGCATCAATTGAATCATTAAGAAAATCTAATACCTCAGAAATTGATATTGATATCTATGCTATGGATAAAAAAATTAATGAGTTTGAACGTGATGTACGTAGGAAAATAATGACTCACTTGGCTATTGGTGGAAAAGAAGATATTGGGTCGGGGCTTGTGCTGGTATCTGTAGTAATTGATATCGAACGTATTGGTGATTATACTAAAAATATTTATGACCTTGCTGTGAATCATCCAGAAATTTTAGATGGAAGCACTTTAGAAGCTCGTTTAAGCCAAGTTGAATCTGCCTCTCTAGATTTATTCGAATCATCGATTCACGCATTCAAAAATCAAAATATTGACAAAGCGCGTGAATTAATGACATTGTACAAGGAAACAATCTCAGCTCAGTGTGATAGTATTACACAGGATATTATCACAGGTAAGCTTCCTAATATTGATGTAGGTAAAGGTACTGCGGTTGCAATGTATGCTCGGTATTTGAAACGAATTGCGGCTCATTCACGAAATTTAATTTCTAGTATTGTAAATCCATTCGAACGGATAGGTTACCCAGAATAGTAAAATTAGCTAAATTTCGATGTTCGGAATTTGATGATACCTTTCCTCGTTTATTTAAAAACAGTAGGGTTGTCTGTAAAAATACCATGAAGCTTTAAACGTTTTACTTTTTCAAACTGATCTACAGAATTAACGGTATAAGCATAAATTTTAAGTCTTAATGATTTTAAACTTGAAATTATACTCTCATTAAAATGATTAATATTTCCGTGGAATAAATCAGGTCGAGAAATATAAATCCAGTTAATTGATGTAAACCCATCACCTCTATCCCATAATTGTGCAGTTGTAATTTTTGAGTTCAGCGATTTAATCTTTCGAATCCGTAACGGATTAAAACTAGATACAATGGCGCGGTTTAATAAGTTATATTTCAATATGGCCTCTAAAATTGGCTTTTCCATACCTTCACTGAATAATTGTTGAGATTTGATTTCTATATTGATAGCTATATTTTCAGGAAGGATTTCCAAGACATCCTCTAATCTAGGGATTCGTTGAATCTCTAACGAATGAAAATTTTTACCTCGTGCATCAACAGATAATAATTCTTTATACGTCAATGTAGATATGAAGGTTTTCCCCCCCGTCAATTTTTCAAGATGAGCGTCATGATGTACCACTAAAACATTATCCTTTGTGATTTGTACATCTAGCTCAACTCCATGAACATTCAGTTCAAATGCCCTTTGAAAGGAATAAAGTGTGTTCTCAGGTGCACGAGAGGGTACACCTCGATGACCATAAATAAATAAATTATCAGTATTTAAAATTGGGGGAATGGTTGGATTCCATCTAATAAATTTATTATAAAAGTAATAAGCGGTGAGAATAAACCCAATTATACATGCATAAACCATAATTAATATTAGCACTCTATATAATTATTTAATTGATTAAATTTAATTATTCATGTTGCTTTAGTTTTGTTACAATCGCGAATTTGTCATCGTAGTTTTTAGGCAATTGTGTATAAGTTGTGAATAAGGGCTCATATAGATTATGGTAAATGGATTTAAATAAAGACACATTTTGGGAAAAATGTTTGGATTACATCCAAACTCGGATTCCTGATCAAGCATTTCAAACTTGGTTTGATGATGTAAAGGTATCTGCTATTAATGGTGAGGAAATCACTTTATTAGTGCCTAATCAATTCCATTATGAGTGGTTAGAATCAAAATATCGCCATTTAATTGATAGTGCTATAAAGGAGTCGGGTAGTTTTCCATTAGTAGTAAACTATTCGGTAGTAATCAGTAAAAAGTCAACGGGGGAAATCCCTAAACTCATATCAAAAGATAAGCCCATGCCAAAGGGCTTTCATCGGCAATCCAAGCTAAATAGTAGATATATTTTTGATAATTTTATAGAAGGTAAGGGTAATCAATTTGCAAAGGCCGCATCATTTTCTGTAGCTGAAACGCCAGGTCAAACACCTTTTAATCCCTTATTAATTTACAGTCCACCTGGAATGGGTAAAACACATCTTTTGCAGGCAATTGGAAATTTTGTACTAAAAAATAATCCTTCTATGCGTGTAGCTTATTTAACTAGTGATAAATTTACCTTAGAGTTCATCACTGCGATTCAGCAAAATAAATCAGCTGAATTTGCAAATAATTATAGAAATGTTGATATGCTACTGATAGATGACGTTCAGTTTTTTGAGTCAAAAGAAGGCACCCAGGAACAGTTTTTTCACATTTTTAATGGTTTATATCAAGAAGGTAAGCAAATTGTTTTAACTACCGATAGGCCCCCCGGTGAATTAAAGGGACTCAAAGATAGACTTGTTTCTAGATTTCAATCAGGGTTAATAGTAGATATTCAATCGCCAGATTTAGAAACAAGAATTGCTATTTTGATGAAAAAAGCTGAGGATGATGGACTTGAGGTTTCTTATGATGTTGTAGAGTTTATTGCATCTAGTATTAAGTCAGATATTCGCACCATGGAAGGTGCTTTAGTGAGGTTGTTGGCATTATCATCACTTAAGCGAGTAGATATTACCATGGAGTTAGCAAAGAAGGTATTGGAAGATATGTTAGGTAAAGCTGCCTTTACTAATGTAACAATTGACCATGTGTTGAAGTCAGTTAGTCGTGCAATGAAGGTGAGTGAGCGCCAGATTTCTGGAAAAGGAAGGACGATGGAGGTTGCATTAGCACGACAAATCTCTATGTATCTTTCAAGAGAATTGACTGGTTCTTCATTGATAAATATTGGTCGCCATATTGGAAGAAGAGATCATTCAACTGTGATTCATGGTTGCAGAACAGTAGAAAATAAAATGGCCGAAGATAAAGAATTTAGGTCGAGAGTAGATAATTTAAAAAGTGATATTTCAGGAGTCCATTAAAAGGGGAAAAATGGAAAAAATATTAATAATAGATGATGATATTCAATTATCGGAATTAATAGGAGAGTTTTTAGAATCATTTAATTATGATGTTTACTCAAAACATAATCCTGAAGAGGGATTGGCGTTTTTAAATGAAACGGGTGCAGATATTGTAATTCTAGATATCATGCTTCCAGGGATGGATGGTTTTCAGGTATTGCGTAAGATTAGAAAAAATTCGACCATTCCAGTGGTAATGCTTACTGCTCGTGGTGAAGTAACTGATCGTATTGTCGGTCTAGAATTAGGTGCTGATGACTATTTACCAAAGCCATTTGAACCTCGTGAATTATTAGCACGAATTCAGTCTATACTAAGAAGGAGTCAATCCCCGGGTTCAATGATTGATGTGATTAAATTTGATTTTCTAACCATAGATAAACTAAAACAAGAAGTATTGTTAGAAGATGAAGTTGTCCATTTATCTACCACGGAATACGAAGCGCTACTACTTTTTGCTGAAAATCCAGGTAAAGTATTAGATAGAGAACAGCTTGTAGAAAATTTACGAGGCATAACATGGCAATCCTATGATAGATCGGTAGATGTATTAGTTAGTAGATTGCGTAGTAAACTAGGAGAAACTCCAGCAAATACAAGATTTATTAAAACAGTTCATGGCGTTGGCTACAAGTTTATTGGCAAATCGAAGTAGTAGGATAGCTTTTTTCCGGAAGTTGCGTAAAAGTTTATACTTCCGATTAGGAGCACTACTATTAAGTTTTACATTCATCCTTATTCTGGTACTGTATTACCAGTTTAACTATTCTTTTACCACACAAGATAGTATATTTGATTCCCATGAAGCTTATTATTATTCTAAAATGGTAGAAGGGTGGGGCACTCCTCCTGATACAATCCTCATTAAAGAAGATATTGAAAATCTTCTTTTAGATTGTATTATTTTTCGGCTCAAAGATGATTATTCTGATGAAAATGGGTACGGCCCTATTTACTGGGCTTATCCCCCTAAATTAAAACCTGAAGTTTTTTATTCATTGACTTTTATGGAAGATTTTGAGAAACATGGTGTATCTATTCCATTACAAGTTGATATGGGTACGATGGGAAGTAGACCTTCAACCGCAGTTGCTACTGATAAATTTGTATTTTATTTCTCTGTTGACTATACTGAGCCCAGTGGCTTAGCTAACTTTATATTGGCATCCATATTAACAATTATTTCTATGATTGGCTTAAGCTTTTTTATTCAACGCTATTTATATCCTGTTCAATTGATAAAAGAACGTGTTTTTGCACTTGAAGAAGGTGATTTAGAATCTGAAATTGCAATTATAGGTGATGATGAATTAGCAAGCCTATCTAGAGCAGTAAATAGTATGATTAATGATATCCGTTACTTATTGAATCAGAAGCAACAACTTTTATTGGATGTTAGCCATGAATTGCGCACACCACTGGCACGCATGCAATTATTAATAGAAATGCTCCCAGATCATAAAAATATTGGTCGTTTGAAAAATGAGGTGTCATTATTAGAAGGAATGATTTCAAATATGCTTCTCTCAGATAGACTCTCTACTCCATATCAAGATTTAGATATTTCATCCATAAAATTATCTAGAATCATAGAAAAGGTGCTGTCTATGTTTCCTAACCATCATAAAATTGTAGAGATCATAGGAGATATTCCATCAATTAAGCTGAACGTGGATGAGCTAAAAATTACGCTGGCAATTAGAAATTTGATTGATAATGCTCAAAAATATGCATTTTCAGGAGATAAAATCCAAGTTTCGTTTATGTTAGATAGTGATAATTTAGTCATTAATATAAAAGATTTTGGTCCTGGAATTACTCATGATAATATTAAAAAACTGACCACCCCATTTTACAGAGTAATTAAAGAGGGGCAAAATAAACGTCCTGGATTTGGACTAGGATTAACAATCTGTAAAAAAATCATAGAATCACATAAAGGCACCTTGTCTATTTCCAGTAAAATTGGAGACGGCTCAATATTTTCATTAATATTGCCTTTAAATTAAGTCTTGTATTGAAATTAAATTATTTGCTAACATTAAGTATATTAATAAATAATACAGCCTCAAATTGGAGATATAGATATGCAGAGGAATAGTATCAATAAAGTAATATTAGTTGGGCATATTGGTAATAAACCAGAAGGTAGATATACTCCTTCAGGTACTTCAACTGCATCATTTTCACTTGCAACCAATGAAGCTTGGATAGATTCTGATAAAGGTAAGCAAGAGCGAACAGAATGGCACAATATAGTTGCATGGAGTAAATTAGCAGACTTTGCTACTGAATATATTCAGAAAGGTCAGCTTGTATATGTAGAAGGTAGATTGCAAACTCGTAGCTGGAAAGATAAAGAGGGCAACCCCCGAAAAACTACTGATATTGTATGTACGGTAATTACTCCACTCGAATGGAAATCTGGAAAAAATAGCACTGCTTCTGAAAATAAAAGTACTGATAAATTTGAAGAGGCCCCAGAGAAAGACGATTTGCCATTTTAAGAAAGTTGTACTTTGTAACATTTAAGGTTTCATAGTTACACTAAATTGTGCGTACATTCTTTTTAGGAAAAGGAGTTCTATTTATGAAAGTTATACTGAATATACTATTAATTATTGGTTTTTGTTCAACCTTAGCATTTTCTAAGGGCATTGATAAAAATGTGCAGAAAACTGTGCAAACAGGTTCTTCAGTTATGATGGGGACTATGAAATATTCTCAGGGATACGGAGAGTTTACCGCAAGTGACGGTACAATTGAACGAAAGCGATCTCACAAGCGCCGTAAAGCTGTACGTAAGCCGAGAAGAGGCAGAGGGCAATAACCACCAAAACATTCGAATGGGTATTGAAGGCGTCTGAAAAGACGCCTTTTTTCTTACTCAATTATATTAAATAGGATTAATAATGATCATTAAACCAAGTAAACTCGGATATTTATTTTTTACCTTAGCTGTACTAATTTTAACAGGCTGTGTTTCAAGTAGTATGGAATACCGTTCTGCCACCACTGCTGCTAGATCTGAAAAAAATTTAAAAAAGGCAGAAGAATGGGGACTGAAAGCTTTAGCTATAAGGGCAGATAGTACTAATGCACATATACCTTATTTTTTAGCAATTGAGGTTTACAAGCCTCAAAAAAAATGGATTAAAATGGCAGAGATGTTGGACGAAGCTGTAGGAAGAAACCCAACTCAACAGCTAGAGAGACCAATTATAATTGATAGAGATAATATTTTCTTAACCATTGAAGAGGGTGTAAAAACCTATAGAGAGGAAGAGTGGAGTAAGCTATATAATTCTTCTGTAGAATTATATCAAAAAGATGAATTTGAATCTGCAATTCAAAATTTAGATATTGCTATTAAAATGGATTCTTCTCGAGGTGAAAGCTATGGGACGCTAGCTGCACTTCATCTCCAAAGTAAAAATAAAGAGAAGGCTAAAGAAATTGCACTTTTAGGAATTAGTAATGCACCAAGGTATGCATTGAATTATCAAGTATTGGCTGATATTGCTATAAAAGCTAAAAATCTTGATGAGGCTGAAAAATATTATGAAATGGCCATTGCTAGTACAAATGATCCTGGACCAGCCATGCGTCAACTTATATTTCTTTATATTGACAAAGGTGAAATTCAAAAAGCAATTGATTATTCAGATGTATTGCTAAATAAATATCCAAATGATCCAGACTTATATTTTAACATTGGAGTATTATTTCAACGGCTTGCATTAGAAGCATTTGATCCTGCTAGAGAAATGTATTTAGCGTTATCAGAACCACCCTTAGCCGAAGAGATAAACCACGCATTTAATCAGTTTAGTGGTTCACGGAAATATGCATATAATGCGCGTGATTATTTTCTGCAGGCTAGTGATTTAGAGATTGAGGGCGATGGAGGTAGCGGTAGAGCTGCAAAAGAAATGCGAAAATTAATGAAGCAAGTTGATGATATTTTTATACCATCAATTAGAGAAATTGCCAGATCAGACAATATGGAATTAGAAATTGACCCCAACTGGATTTTAGAAACTAAAGCTTATAAGTCAGTTTCTAAGGAAGGTTCCAAGTGAAGACATCAAACCATCTAAATGATATTTAATAATTAAAGGGCTCATTGAGCTCTTTTTTTATCCTATTCTTTTTCGCTTTACAAGATATTCAGTGAGGACTGAATCGAGTGGCCTATCAGTATTTGCTAAGATATAGTCCATTTTATTTTTACGGCAGATAGATTTATAATAATTACAAAATTCACTAATACTCTGTTGATAATCTTTCTGAATATGCCAAGGCTCAGTGATAATTTCTTCTCCTGTCTCCATGTCCTTAAATCTAGTTCGCTCATTAAATTTTAAGCTTAATTCCTGTGGATCTAACACGTGAATGACTAAAACTTCATGCCCCTTATATCTAAAGTGTTTGAGCCCAGAAATCACATCATCAGGATTATCAAATAAATCCGAAATTAGGATAATTAATCCACGTTTTTTTATAGCTTTAGCACTTTTATGCAACATTGGTGCAATAGCCGTTTCAGGCCCAGGCTTAATTTTATTGAGACGAGAGAATAGAGCATTTAGGTGACTAGATTTTGATCGGGGAGGAAGATAGTCTCGAATTTTAGAATCAAAGAGAGTAAGGCCCACAGCATCTTGTTGCTTTAACATTAAATATGCCAAAGAAGCCGACATTATTTTGGCATATTCAAGTTTGGATATCTCATGAGAAGAGTAATCCATTGATTTGCTTTGGTCAACTAAAAGGTGAGTCAGAAGATTAGTTTCTTCTTCGAATTGTTTTATGAAAAATCGATCAGTTTTTCCGTAGAGTTTCCAGTCAATATGCCGAATTTCATCGCCAGCACCATATGAGCGATGCTCAGAAAATTCTACTGAAAATCCATGGTATGGACTTTTATGAAGACCCACAATGAACCCTTCTACAACCATCCTTGCTTTTAGGGAAAGATTGTCAAGTTTTGATAAAAGTGTGGGTGATAAATATTGGTTGCGAGACACCGAAATTTATTAAGAAAGTTCCATTAACTGCTCTAAAATCATATCTCGAGAAATACCATCAGCTTCAGCATTAAAGTTGGGAATAATTCGATGCCTTAATACAGGCTTTATCATTGATTTTACATCGTCAATATCTGGGGTGGTTCGGCTGTCCAATAAAGCCTTCGCTTTTGCACCTAAAATTAGATATGCACTGGCTCGAGGACCTGCACCCCAATCTAATAATTCATTTGTCAGAGAAGGCGCATTTTCACCTGGGCGTGTGTTTCCTACCGTTTTTACTGCAAATTCAATCACATTATCTGCAACAGGAACTTCTCTAATTAAATTTTGAAATGAAGCCAATTCTTCATGGGATATTGCACGATTCAACTCTTTAATGATTCCACCTGTGGTAGCTTTAACAATTTCAGCTTCTTCGGTAGGGCTTGGATATTTAATGAGTAAGTTGAACATGAAGCGGTCTAATTGTGCTTCAGGAAGGGGATAAGTGCCTTCTTGTTCAATTGGGTTTTGGGTTGCCAAAACAAAAAATGGTTCATCTAAAGTATAAGTTTTTCCGCCAGTAGTAACTTTATGTTCCTGCATTGCCTCTAATAAAGCAGCTTGTGTTTTGGGTGGCGTTCTATTAATTTCATCAGCAAGTACAATATTGGCAAATATAGGACCTTCAAAGAAGCGGAAAATCCGCTTTCCTGTAGATTGGTCCTCTTCAATAATTTCTGTACCCGTAATATCTGATGGCATAAGATCAGGCGTAAATTGGATACGATTAAACTTGAGCTCAAGGGCATCAGACAATGTTTTTATTAATAGTGTTTTGGCTAGGCCAGGCACACCTTCTAATAGAACATGCCCACGACATAAGAGTGAGATGAAAAGATGGTCAATTATATCCTGTTGACCAATAATTACCTTCCCGATTTCTGAAAAAAGTAATTGTTTTTTGCTCTGTAATTTTTCTACTAATTCAATATTATTCATTTTAACCTTATTTGAATATGATATGCGTATAAATTATTTAAGTACACAAAATAAAACGCCGTAAATTTAGCACAATTTTATAAGAAGATTGCTTCAAATATGTTACATAATTCCGACAAATTTATTATAAAAGGGAAAGACCTTTCAGAACTCTATGAGTGGTGTGAAAAAAAAGGCCATCCCAAGTTTAGAGCACAGCAAATTTTTGAATGGATGTATTTTCATGGTGAATCTAATCCTATGGCCATGAGAAATCTCTCCAAAAATTTAATAAATGATCTTACCACTGAGTGTATCCTTCAAACATTAGCGGTTGAAAAAGTTTCCTCATCAGAAAATGAATTTACTAATAAGTTTTTGTTTAAAACCATGGATAATCATTTTATTGAAACTGTGAGCATGGTAGAAGATAATCGCCATACCATATGTATTTCTTCTCAAATTGGGTGTAATCTAGATTGTGATTTTTGTGCTACCGCAACCATGGGTATTATTCGCAATCTAAATACGGGTGAAATTGTAGACCAACTTGTTTTTATTAGAGAAAAAGTTGAAACACCTATAACTAATATAGTTTTTATGGGTATGGGAGAGCCATTTCTGAATTATGAGCGTGTCTTGAAGGCAGCAGATATTTTTCATGATCCAAAGGGGTTTGGGCTGGGAGCACATCGTATTACAATTTCCACAGCGGGAATTTTACCAAAAATTAATAAGTTTTATGAACAGAATCGAAAATATAAGTTAGCCATATCATTAAATGCTTCAAATGATGAAATCCGTAGTAAAATTATGCCGATTAATAATAAATGGCCAATTATTGATTTGGTGGCAATCGCTCGAAAACATGCTCATCGAAATCGTAAAGTTATGTTCGAATATGTATTATTAGCTGGCATTAATGACTCACCTGAAAATGCCAGAGAGTTGGCTCGACTTCTGCAAGGTGTAGACTGCAAATTGAATGTAATCCCATATAATGAAACAGATGGAAAGTATGGCCGCCCTGAAAATGAGGCTATAGAATCATTTTTAGAGGTATTATCGGCTAATCAAAAAGGTTATCGAGTAATGGTAAGATGGAGTAAAGGTCAGGATATCGATGCTGGATGTGGCCAATTAGCAGTGAAACAGGAATAGATTTAATAATATGATTAATTATATACAGGGGAATTTACCTGAAATCCCAGAATTTGCCATTGTTTTAGGTTCGGGCCTTAGCTCATTGACGGATGAGTTGACTAATACAAAAATAATCCCCTTTTCTTCTATTCCAGACTATCCTCAAATTTCAGTTTCAGGCCATAAAGGTGAGTTTGTTTTTGGTTATTTAAAGGGGATTCCTATTCTGTGCGCAAGAGGTCGCTTTCATTTTTATGAGGGTCTTTCCATCTCAGAGGTTACGGTGCCTATACGGCTCTTTTCAGCACTAAATATCCCTAACTTGATTATTACTAATTCTGCAGGATGTGTGAACTTAAATTGGAATATTGGTGATATAATGTTGATTGTAGGTCATTTAGATTTTACGTTTAGAGATGAAAACCCTAAAATAGAGGATGACACATCAATTTATAAACAATCTAATCGCCACATCGCCAATGCAGTGGCATCTAAAATAGGTTTAGAGTTAAGAGAAGGTATATATACATGGACTTTAGGTCCAACCTATGAGACACCAGCAGAAATAAATATGATTAGAGAATTGGGTGGAGATGCGGTGGGCATGTCAACTCTCCCTGAAATTGTTGAGGCAGGGAAACAAAATTTGAATATGTGGGGCTTTACCTGTTTTACTAATATGGCTGCTGGAGTGGAAGAAGGAGTTCTGACTCACAGCGAGGTACTTTCTAATGCAGAAAAATATAAAGAACAGTTTAAATTTTTTATTAGCCAACTTATAATTAGATATAAAAAGGGGAATTAATGAACGGACACACAAGCTTTAGAAGTGGAAACCCAACTTTAAATAAAAATACATTTAAATCATTTTCAGTTACAGGTGAAAATCAAATGACATTAGATGGTACTGTTAATAAAACAGGAATTTCACTTCTCCTGTTGATTTTTACTGCAGCATACACATGGAATTCACCATCACTTCCACTAATGGCATTAGGCGGAATTGGTGGCTTTATAGTGGGTATTTTAACTCACTTTAAACGTCATTTATCAGCCATTACCGTACCTATTTATGCAGCTTTAGAGGGCTTATTGTTGGGTGGAATATCTACTATGTTTGAACAGCTATATCCTGGGATAGTAAGTCAGGCCATTTTCATTACCTTTGGTATATTGGCATCTTTACTGATTGCCTATAAATCTGGATTTATCAAACCTACCGAAAATTTTAAATTAGGAGTTGCAGCGGCAACTGGAGGTATTGCATTTATTTATATGATAAGTTGGGTTATGAGTTTTTGGGGAGGTAGTATTCCATTAATCCATTCATCTTCAACATTCGGAATAGTTTTTAGTATAGGAGTAATTATAATTGCCGCATTGAATTTAGTATTAGATTTTGATTTTATTGAGCAAGGTGTCGAGATGGGTGCTCCTAAATATATGGAGTGGTATGGGGCATTTGGGTTGATGGTTACCCTAATTTGGCTATATTTAGAGATATTAAGGTTACTTGCAAAATTAAATTCTAGACGAAATTAAGAAAGAAATTGTCACTTTACACTATATATGGGCTTTAATTATAATCAGCACGGTTATATGGTATTAAAGTAATACTTTAATTAAACCTTGACTTTAATTCTATTTCTGTAATAATTTAAGTCATGTAAGGCAAAGCAGATAAATATTTAAAGTTAATTTTACTTTTGTATTCTGCATTTTATGTTTTATTGATGTTCTCACTAAATTTTTGTAATATAATTTTAGATTTAAAAAGTGCTGTCATTAGTTGGCAGTACAACTGATCGAAAACAAAAAGGAGAAAACAACATGAAGAATATAGCTGGTACTATTAATGAAGTTGCAGGTGCTTTTGTAACATTAATCAAAGGCCTTGTGGTTGCTGCTATCTTTGCAAACATCTTATTCACAACAACATTTGACCCAGTGGGTGGAATTGTTGATTTGGTGAATGCATTCTTAGGTGGCGGACTAGCTGGATTACTTGGGCTAATGGTGTTTGCTTCATTTTCTAAGTAGTAATCCTCTGATAATCGATTGAGATGTAGCAGATCATTGATTCGCTACATCTCATATTCATCATTAACCTAGGAGAAGAAGATGAAAAAAGCAATTTCAAATATAACCGACTGGATCAATGAATTTACAGGATTACTGCAAACACTAGTAGTGTTTGGGGTTGTTGTTGGAATTTTATTTGATGACCCGTTTGGGGTAATTGCCGGAATTGGCAACCTGATGAGTCAAGTTGGCGATTCAGGACTTGCTGGCTTAGTTGCCCTACTACTCGTTGTACTTTGGTACAAAAAGTAATAGTTTAATTATAAGTCAGAATGAATTGTTAGAGGAAACCTCGTTTTGCGGGGTTTTTTCTTTTACAGAATAAACTATCGTACTGGAATTAGATAGCCCAGTATATAACCAATAACAATTCCAGTAAGCAGGGTAGTAGTAATAATTCGGTGAGAAATCACAGTTTTACCGTACCCTTTTTTTATAGCCACTAAAGATGTAAAATAGCCTGTCATATTCACCATCCAGAAAAAAGGTATGGCAAATAACTTAACCACAATTGGCCCAATAATAGGTATGGATGCGGTTAGGATAGATATTCCCGCAAACACATTAGTAATATAGCCCACCAGCAATGTAATAATTGCAATTGCCCGAACATCCCATTCTAATCTCAGCATTAAGTATACAAATAATACAATTATGATAATGGTAGAGATTGTCTTAGGATGTCTTTTAATAGTTTGAAAAAAATTACTCATCACTAAATAAATATTCAGCGGTCAGGCTAAATAATCCTACATTAAAATTACATTTTTCAATTCGCTGTTCAGATGTATTAACCCATATGGTACGCACGGCATTTTTCTTAAATACAGCCCATGTAAAAATATCTGTATGTTCTAAAATCCCTATCTTATTTTTAGATGATTGCTCTACTAAATCAAGTTTGTATTTATATAGGCTATCATTTCCGCCCATAGCAATTAAGATCGCATTATATTGCAATCCTTCTCGCTCAATAGTAAATTCTTCATTATCTAATAAATTATAGGCAAGAAGGTGAAACAATGTAAAAATAGTTATATCTTCATTTGAGATTGGAACTTGAGAATCATGATAGTAGGGTAAATTATCCTTTAGGGATGTAAATAGTTCATTATTCAAACCGGGTTGAGTGGTTATTTTTTTGAACGATAAAATTTGATGCATATCCGTTGAGTGTATAATTTCATAACGGTTATCTACGGGATAAAAAAAGTTGGATACTGCCTCAGTACTAGCAAAAAACTCTACAATGGTGGCTGGAATTTGGTCAAAAGTAGTATCTCGGTGTGTCATTGAAACCTTAGCTACATTAATTCCCATAAATTCAACTTGATAGTGATGGGTACTTGCATAAAAAAATGAAATAAAAATAAAGGGTAGCAATACTTTAATCATCAATTTTCCATTCAAAGGATGAGAATGGCCCTAAAATTCCAAATATAACTATATATAGCGGATGAACTAAGCTCAAGAGTAACATTGTACCTAGAGACCACTTTCGGGCTATTGCATGATAGAAGGTATACGTAATGAACCCATCAACAAAAGATTTTATGAGCCACGGCCACAACCAATAAAAATGGGTAGATTCAGTAAAATTAAATAATGAAATCAATGAAACTATATTTGTAATATATAAAAAGGGTAGCACTAGCTTCAATGAGGTTGATGTTTTAATATTGTAATATGAGAATCCTTTTGAGGCAAACCGTAGTCGTTGCTGAATAAATTGTTCTAAAGAGGAGGGAGGAGGTGAATCGACAACGGATTTTTTAGATAGTACAAATTGAGCCTTATAGGAGGGATGCCCTGTAATTTTGTGGAGTAAGAGGTCATCATCTCCAGAAATAAAATGAGATACATTTTCATATCCGTTTACATCATTAAATGCTTGTTTAGAAAATCCCATATTTCTGCCAGTACATGAAAACACCATACCTTGGCTAAATCCACCCGCAGAAAATGAATCTTGAGCTAAACTGTCTAGCTCATATAGTGAATCAATTAAAGTGGCATTATTTGTAAGTGGGGCCGGTCCAGAAACAAATCCAACGGCTGAATTCGAAAACGGTTGTACCATACACTTAACCCAATCTTTATGGGGAATACAATCAGCATCTGTCTGTAAAATTATTTCAGTAGTTACAGTATTAATAGCAGTATTTAGAGCCCATTTTTTAGGTGCCCATCCATCCGGTGTTTTGTTGATAGTTATGATGGTTAAGTTGTCAATTTCTTTTTCAAAATTGGCTAAAATTTCTGCGGTGCTATCTGTAGAGCGATCATTAATAATAATCAATTTTAATAGTTCATGTGGATAGGTTTGATTGACTAATGCATCCATTAAATTTGAAATATTATTTTCTTCATTTCGGGCTGAAATAATAACGGTAACTTCTGGAAAAATAGATTCATCCTTAGTAGATGAGTAAAGATTGCGAATACCGTCAGTTAGCCATAGGATAAATCCTGCATATATTAAGCTAATAAGTACTAATAAAAAATAAATCACGATTGTCGGCCTTGCCATTTTGGGTTAATATTTAATATTGAAGATACTGAAACCACCGCTATATATATGGGCTGAATAATAAACCATTGTAAAAAATTCAGAAATAAAAATTGTCGGCTAAAGCTATTTCCACCTTTAGTTAGAAGCAGGAATTCTGCAATAAATTTTATAAATATAATATTTAAAAACCATGAATTAATAAAAACAGTACGGCCGTATATAAAAGGAGCAATAATTATTCCCACATTCAATAAGAATGTAGCTATAGATGTAATATAAAATGGAATATTGAATTTCCAGAAAACCTTTGAGTCACCTGCCCAACGAATGCGCTGCTTCAAAAATGATTTCCACGTAAGCTCCGGTCGAGAGATTACAAAGGATTTTGGAGAAGTTGCAAACTTCACATTAATATTTTTAGTTTTTCGACATAGTAAAAGAAAAAGAGAATCGTCACCTTGTAGCTGTTCTGCAATTTTACTAAAGCCTCCCACCCCATTATAAAGACTTTTTCGATATCCCTGATTTTGTCCTGTACATGCCCATGGAGAATTATTGTTTACCATTCCCCGAGCGGCTGAGAGGAGCATAAAAAAATCTATTTTTTGAAATTTTGCAGCAGTAGTTGTGGTATCAATTGCCTCAGAATATCCAATTAAATAATCGGTACTGTCAGTGAAGCTAGACATCATTGATTGAATCCAGGAATATTGTACTATACAATCAACATCGGTAAAAAGGAGATGCTCAAATTTTGCATTATTAATTCCTGAATCTAATGCACGTTTTTTAAAGTTTAAGCTTTGATTTCTATTTACAGATGAGATATAAATAAAACGAGCATCGTCTTGAGTAAATTCTTTAATAATTTTAGGGGTGCTATCTGATGATTCATCATCAACAATAACAAATTCCATCTGTCCGCTATATGTTTGATTTTTTAATGCAGTGAGTAAGCGCATTAAGTTTTTTTCACCATTTCGAACCGCAATTATTACCGAAACTGGTGGAGTATTTATATTTTCAAGTTGTTCATCTTTTTTAGATAGACCCAAAATGAAATAGAATAGGCTACCTGCATAGTAAAGGGAGGATAAAAGTAGGATAGATTTAAATAGATACAAGAAATCCAACGATATTTAGTCCATAAATCCTTGTGATTTCATCCACTTATCATCTACAAACTTAGTAAGATAATTACGGATTGAATCAGGAAGAATAACCAAACATTTCTTATCAGAACCTAAATTTTTAGCAGCCTGAGTTGCTCCCCACACGGCAGTACCGGAGGATCCACCACATAGCAAACCTTCCTCCTTTACGAGACGTTTTGCCATTAAAAAGGACTCCTTATCGCCACTTTTAATATATTTGTCAATAAGATTATTATTTAAGACATCAGGAAAAAAATCGTATCCTATACCTTCAACTTGGTAGGGATAAACTTCATCTCCACCCCCAAGAATTGAGCCATGAGGATCTACACCAATAATTTGAATTTTAGGATTATGCTCTTTCATACGTTTGGCGATTCCAGAAATAGTCCCACCTGTACCTACACCTGCTACAATCATATCCACATCTGGTAAATCATTAATAATTTCTTGGGCTGTATTCTCATAATGTGCATCTGGATTAGCTGAGTTTTCATATTGATCTAATATATGTGAATTAGGAATTTCGGTGTTCAGTTTCTTGGCTATACCAATATGGCTCTCGGGATCATCCCAAGCTGCCTCAGTTGGTGTTCTCACCACCTCAGCGCCCAAGGCCTTTAATACAACCGCCTTTTCATGACTCATTTTTTCTGGCATAGTAATGATCATACGATAGCCCTTGACAGCAGCAGTGAGTGCCATACCAATACCAGTATTTCCAGATGTAGGTTCAATAAGGGTATCACCTGGTTTTATGCGACCCGAAGCTTCAGCTCTTTCAATCATATTTAAACCAATACGATCCTTCACTGAACCTCCTGCATTCAAATATTCACATTTGGCGTAGAGCTCACAGTCTAATTCAACGCCTACACGATTCAATCGAACAATGGGAGTATCACCCACGGCTTCTAAAATATTATTTATAATCATAATTATGTTCTCTTTTTAGAAATTTAAAGTGTTCAAATTTAGGGCAATTCTTAAAAGGTTTCTTAATAAGAAGTAAACTAAACGAATGAGTTTAGTATTATTCCACTAGCAACAGCTACATTGAGGCTTTCAATATTACCTAATTTAGAAATAGTAACAGATTCATCTAATAAGGGTTTGATATGGGGGGAAAGACCATGAGCTTCGTTGCCTAGTACCAATGCCCATTTTTTGGTTGGTGAAAATTTATTTAGAGGTATTCCATCCATATCGGCCCCAATAATGGTAAACCCTTCATTTTTTAATTTGGGGATTATGTTGATTAAGTTATCCTGAACAATTTGATTCAAATGAAAGTGGGCACCCATTGCAGAACGGATAACCTTAGAATTGTATGGGTCCACACATTTAGGAGAAAAAATCACATTTTTCACGCCGAACCATTCTGAGGTCCGTAAAATTGTACCCATATTCCCGGGATCAGAAATATTATCTAATAATAAAAGGGGGGAGTTATCAATTTTAAACGGTGCTTGTTCAGGCAATGTAATCAGAGCGATAATCCCTTGATTATTCCGACTATCACAAACCTGTGATAAACTTTTTTCCGAAGTGATTTTCCATATGTTTTGGGCTTGTTTTAGTGCAATTAATAATTCACTATTTTTCTCAGCGTACTCCTCTGTACACCAAACGGCATCAAATTTAGTTTTTGCACGAAAGGCTTCTTCAATTAGGCGATGTCCTTCAATAATAAATTGTTTTTTAGCAACCCGAATTTTTTTGATATGGAGTGACTTAACTAGTTTAATTTGAGAATTGGATAGCATTTAATTAATTCTCTAAAATATTAATCTATTTCA
>Ga0115000_10000350_pt1 | contig 43424 bp, 46 predicted proteins | sample ArcticOcean_MG_C_6_FD_89690 | JGI IMG/M metagenome (GOLD analysis project Ga0115000, IMG submission 89690) | Marine microbial communities from western Arctic Ocean - ArcticOcean_MG_CB8_128 | ecosystem: Environmental > Aquatic > Marine > Oceanic | place: Arctic Ocean: Canada Basin | collected...
TACCTAAGTTCTGATAATGGTACAGGTGGTGGCGATAATGAAACCAAAGACTATGATGAATGGTTCAATTCTTGGGAATACTGGGGTAAAAATAATGAAAATGACGAGCACATATGGAATGAGCTTATTATTGGATATAATCCAGATACAGACTGTGATTGTGAAATAAATGTTACTGTAGAGATGTATGTAGAGAAGGAAGATGGGAATTGGAGTGATTATTCTAACATTAATCATACAATTTACCAAGATTACGATGATTGGTTCGAAAACGATATTGAAGTGGAAGACCCAGGAAGATACAATTTCTATTTCGATATTTGGGACGATAAAGGGAACCATGAAGATTCTTTTGAATTCTCATTAATCATGTCTGACGAATGGTTTGACGATGAGTGGTATGAGGATAGCGGTATGGTTATGGTTGATTTACATCCAGGAACTAATTATGATGGCGAGATTTATACCAGTTATGACTTTTACGTTGAGAGGTATAATGAAGACGAAAATTATTGGGAACGGCTAGAACATTATAATGATGATGCATGGATTAGCGGATCAAATGATAACGGACAGATTCATTTTGAGTGGACTGCAAACGAAAGCGGCGAGTATCGTTTCATGGCAGTCATGTATGATGAGTATGGGAATATGGAAAGTATTGTTGATTACGAAGCACAGATAAATCTCAACAGTGCCCCAATAATCGACGAATTAATGAATATTAATGAGGCATATGAAGGTCAAATGATTAAGTATGAAGTATCTGTTATGGATGATGATACCGAATTACAAATTCATTGGGACATGGGTGATGGAACTATTTATGAAAATGCTGGATTAGATTTATTCCATATTTATGCAGATGATGGAATTTATGAAGTTACAATAACTGCCGATGATGGAAGTTACATAACTATAGAAATGTTCGACGTCGAAATATTAAACGCGGCTCCACTTTTCACAGATGTAATGTTTGACGCTCTTGGTAATGAAGGAGACATCGTTTCTTTCAACGCACAAGTAACTGATGTTCCATCAGATGAAGTCACAGTAACTTGGACTTTCCCAGATGGTTCAACATCAGATTCATTGTTCGCACAATATGTATTTACTGACGATGGTGAATTCATTGTATTAGTTACAGCTTCAGACGAAGATGGAGGCGAATCATCTAAGCAAATAATGGTAACAATTGAAAACGTAGCTCCAATATTTACCGAATTCCAGATGCCTTCAGCGGGTCAGGAAGGAGAAGCATTAGATTTCAATATAGCTGCTTCAGATCCTGGAGATGACACAGTTGTTTACACTATCAATTTCGGTGATGGAACTTCTCCACTAATCACGCAAGACGGCGGAAATATAACTCATAAATTTGCAGATGGTGACACTTTTACTATAATCATTTGTGCAGCAGATGAAGATGGCGGGGAAACTTGTAGAGAACAAATACTTCCAGTATCTATCATCGAACAATTAGAAGATGGCGGATTGCCTGGCTTTAATCTATTAGCAGTAATTTCAGCTCTTGGTGTAATCAGTATACTAAGACGTAGAACACACTAACTAGTTTAACGGAGGATGGAGGTGATGGGAAGATGATTCCTAGACTTCTCACGGCTTGCAAAGGAGTTGACAAAGTACTCGCAGGTGGAATTGAACAAGGAACAGTTTCACTTGTTTATGGGGAAGCTGGAAGCGGAAAAACTAGTATGGCATTACAATTGTCTCGTGAGGCAATTAAATTGTATCCAGACCATGCCGTATTGTTTGTAGATACGGAAGGATTATCGATTGAAAGAATGGCTCAGATTTTTGGAGACTGTGATATTTCTAAATTATTAATGATTAGGCCTTCCAGTCTTTCAGATTTACATCAAACATTAATAAATAAATTGGAAAAGCATGATAAGATTTCACTAATCGTGGTTGATACGATAAATGCCTACGTTAGACTATCATACATGAAGAATAAAGGACTTTCTTCTCGTCAATTTTTAGAAATGACTTCAATTCTTCAACCCTTAGCTGAGAAAGGCGATTATCCAGTATTGATTACGGCGCAAGTATACGAAAAAGATGGTGAAATAGGGCCTTATTTCGGAAAATCCCTAATGCACCTTTCCAAGACTATTATTCATTTGGAAAAAACAAAGACGCCTAGTTTCCGACATATTAGACTTAAAAAACATCGCTCCCTTCCTGAAGAATCAGTTGAAGATTTTGTATTAACAGGTAATGGAATAGAGTAAAGTTAACTCTTTAATTCTCCTACTATTGCCAGCTTATGACAGATTATGATAATTTCATAGGTCGAGTTAAAGAATTGAGTCTAATTGGTAGCCTTTCTGGATTAATGGGGTGGGACCAAGAGACAATGATGCCACCTAAAGGTGGTAAACTACGTTCAGATATGATGGCTTTTCTTTCCAGTCAAGCCCATAGTAGAATGACAGACCCAGTAATGGGTGAATTATTAGATTCTTTAGAATCTCAAAATTTGACGGCTGAACAATCTGCTAATGTCCGCGAGGTTCGTCAATCTTATGACAAAGCAACTAAACTTCCAGCAGAATTAGTCGAAGAAAAAGCACGTCATAAATCTAAATCATTACAAGTATGGCAAGAAGCTCGTTCAGAAAATGATTTTGAAAAATTCAAACCTTATTTAGAGAAAACAGTCGAATTAACTTGTAAAACTGCAGAATATTATGGTTATGAAGATAATATTTATGATGCACTTTTAGATATTTTTGAACCAGGAATGACTGTTTCTCAATTAGATCCTCTATTTTCAGGACTTCGAGAATCGATTATTCCTTTGGTTAAAGCAATTAGTGAAAGTCCCAATCAACCAGATACGAGTTTCTTAGATATTGGTAAGTTTTCAGAAGAAAAGCAAAGAGAGTTTTCAATGAAGGTAGCTGAAAGTATTGGTTTTGATTTCAATGCAGGCCGTATGGACACCTCCACTCATCCTTTCTGTTCAGGTGCCGGCCCTAATGATGTAAGATTTACAACACGTTATGATGAAGAATTTCCATTTGGTTGTCTTTACGGAGTAATGCATGAGACTGGACATGGAACCTATGAGCAAGGGCTTTTGGAAGTGCATGAAGGCACTCCTATGGGCCAAGCAGTCTCATTAGGAATACATGAATCCCAATCAAGAATGTGGGAAAATATGGTTGGACGTAGTAAAGAATTTTGGCAATTCTATATTGAAGAATTCAAAAATTGTTTTGATCATCTTCCTTCAGATCTCAATGTCGACACATTGCATAGGGCCGTCAACACAGTCAAACCTTCATTAATTCGTGTTGAGTCCGATGAAGCAACATACAATTTACACATAATGGTTCGTTATGAAATTGAAAAGCAATTAGTTAACGGAAATATAGCTGTAGGAGATTTACCGGATTTTTGGAATAGTAAAATGGAAGAATATTTGGGCGTAACACCTCCTAATGATACGAAAGGAGTTCTCCAAGATATTCATTGGTCTATGGGTGCGATTGGCTATTTCCCAACATATACTCTTGGTAATCTATATGCAGCTCAATTGTATGCTGCAGCTCTAGCAGATGATCCGAATATTCCTAATAAAATTGCTAAAGGAGAGTTTACAGCTTTATTAGATTGGATGCGCAGCCATATTCATGTTCATGGTTCTAAATTACTTCCAGCCGATTTACTCCGGCAAGCTACTGGTAAGGATCCAAGTAGCGATGATTTTGTTAGATATCTTAAGTCAAAGTACACAAAAATTTACAACATTTAGAGTGGTAGCCCCGCTCGGATTCGAACCGAGGTCTCAGGCTCCAAAGGCCTGAATGATTGACCGCTACACTACGGGGCTTCGTCTGTCTAAAGAATGGTGTCTTTAGAAACATTCCTATGTAAACATTAATTAATAATGGTCTCTCGGTGCATCAATTAGTATGACTGCAGGAGATAGATTCATGAAAAAGATTAGTGACTTTTATGATGGCCTAGGCTATCCTGTAGTTTGGGCAGGCGAAGGTTCCAAACGCCAATTAGAAATACAATTCAAATCCGAATCAGGATATTTTGTAACTGCTACGCTCTTAGCTCGCGGGGATGACATAGTAATAAAAGATGAATGGGGTCGTGAAAATATCGTTAAAGCTACAAAAGGCAATTTAGATCAAATTAAATCTTGGTCTGAAGAACGTTAGTCTGGTAATTTACTCATACTTTTGACGTTAGGTCTTGGGATTATTTCAAGATTTATTAATTTTTTATCTTCAAAATCAAATACCCACGGTTCACACCATCCAATTTCTGTTTTCAAAATTTGTTCGGGTGTATAATTCTTTAACAACATGACAATAGCGCGTATACTATTTCCATGGGCACTAACTAAAATTTTTTTACCATCAAACACGTTAGGTAAGATATGTCGTTGTAAATAGGGAATCACTCTTTCAGCTGTATCTTTTAAGGATTCGCCACCAGGAGGTGGAATATCGTAGCTTCTTCTCCAAGTATGAACTTGTTCGGCGCCAAATTTTTCAGCAGCTTCAGTTTTATTCTGACCAATTAAATCACCATAATCTCTTTCATTTAGAGCTACATTTTTTTCAGTAGGAATATCTAAGCTCCCAATATTTTCTAATATTATCTCTAAAGTGTTTTGAGCCCTTACCAAATTTGAAGTGAATGCTAAATCAAAGTCAATATCTTTGAGAATTAGGCCAGCTTGTTCCGCTTCTTCATTTCCCTGTTGATTTAGTTCTACATCCTTCCATCCTGTAAATCTATTTTGATCATTATAGACTGAAAGACCATGCCTCACCAAAACAAGTTTTCCTCGATTCATGATTAGTTAAATGTTTTTAGCGCAACTTCTCCATATTTAGGTAACGGTTGGGCCTTTATTCCAAGTTGCTTTTCTACTTCCTTTGCTAATTCTTTGGTAGATCCATGTACAGTATAGACTTGTTTCGGGTTGCATTCTTCGATAAATTTCATTGTCGAACTAAAATCTGCGTGATCACTTATTGGAAATCCAGCATCCACTCCTTTCAAAGCCCATTTTGCAAAAGCACACCATCCCGAAACTCTCGCTACCTTTGCGCCTCTCTCTCTCAAATATTTAACTACCGAATCTGGTTTTTTACCACTTGCCGAAGTTGTAGATGTAACTAGTAATCCGGGATTTTTCTTTTCGGAATCATTCAACTCATCATATCTAGTATATTCTAAAGGCACATCATATTTCTTGTAAATATCACTTACTGAAGCAACTACTTCTGAAACTGCCGGAGTAATTCCTGCCTTGTTTGCAGTAGCAATTACTTCTTGAGCTTTTCCAAGCGAATAAGCTCCAATTATTGCATTGCCTTTTGAAGAAATTGCCCCAATCCATGCTTGTAGATCACTTAGTACTTCAGTACGGTCCGGTAAGGTTTGATCCGGCTTTCCATATGTAGATTCAACAATCAGAGTATCACAATCTCTTGGTTTTGCTATGCCTGCCGTTACGGTGCCATATGGATTATAGTCTCCAGTATAGAGAACGCCTTGACATTCAATCATTGCTGAACCAATAACATGCCCTGCAGAGATAAATTCCAGCTCAAAATTATTTACCTTAAACTTTTCATGAAAATCATGTATTGTTGCTTTTGTTGCACCAGTTCTCACTTTCATTACTTCTGCAGTAGGCTTAGTCATATGGGTTTTCGGCCTCAAATGATCGGAATGCGCATGTGATACTACTCCATCTGGTCTGCCTTGTGAGGGATCAAGATAAACTGCCCTTTTATCTTCTCTTAGACAGATTCCTTTGTAGTTGAAAATATCCAATTATTTCCCACCTTTTAATTTAAATGAATACCTAGATGGTTCTCTCCATCTATGTCCCGTTATGTAGGTACAGATTTTACATCGAAAACCAATTGCTACAACACCTCCATAGATAGTGGCATTGTGTACTTTTTTCAACGGAGATGTACAAACAGGACATGGCTGTCCTAGAGATGCAAATTCACCGCGATGGTGATGATGTCCACTTAGGTCATCACCTGGCTTTATTCTTCTCCACCTTTTTACGACTGGATCGTATCCTAGTCCCTGTTTTTTGGAATGGTTTTCATCTGGTTCTGGTGCTGCCCCAACTGATCTTGTTCTAATATTGACTTTGATTTTTTTAGAAAGTATTGAGATAATTCTCATTCTTTCTGCCGATAACCTATATGTTTTGTCTTCTTTCTTTAATTTTTGTAAAACTTTCTTATGAAGTTTTGTCTGCGTATCAACAGAACCACTTTCTTTGAGAACGCCCAATACAACCTCAATAATTACTTTTTTCGTAGGCTTTCGGTAGTCCATGATATCCCAATAAACACATCTGTTAAAGGTTGTTGGGACTGAATAACAGTTTTTATTATCCCATTACAACAGTAGGTATACAACCGGAGGTTGATATGTCGCTTGAAGAAATTGATGAATTGTTTTATTTATTGGAAAATCCCACACGCCGTAGGATACTTCAGTTGTTGTCTATTGAACGATTATACCCTCTTAAAATGCATAAACATTTGTCACGTGATATAGACGTAACTCAGCAGGCGGTTGTTAAGCATCTTAAGATTTTGGAAAAGCATGGGCTTGTAAAATCACGAGACGAACCTAGTAACCGAGGCCCCAATCGTAAAGTTTATACTGCATCCAGAGAAGTATCATTACACATAGACATAGGTCCTTCTACCTACAATCAAAAAGCTGAAACTGATTTTGACATTAGTAGTATTTCCTCTCGGCACCAGATAGTTTTAGATGCCATCGAAGAATCACGCAATATGAACCCTAAAGATCGAATGGTTCTGTTATCTCGAGTTTCTGAAGATTTACGGAAATCAGTAGATGCTGTTGAGAATGAGAGACGAAGTTTAATGGCATTAATGGGTGAATTGAACAATGAAATTACGCTTACAGCTAAAGCGGCAGAATGTAATTATCAAGAAAGACGTTTGCTTCATCATATATTAAATAATAAAGATTATACAATTGAGAGTGTAGCTGTATTGCTAGGACTTAATGAGGTGGAATTGAGATTAATGCTTGAAAGTTTACAAAGTAGAGGGTTGACTGGATAATGGCCCGTATTCTTAAATAGAATAACAAAATCACTTAATAACTTCATATGTATCAACTACGGAATTACCTAATTTTGATGCTCGCCATTATTCTATTTTCACCTTTAGTTCAAGCTGAAGATAATTTATATCGTGTTGACGGAATTCCAGATAATTTGCATTATGAAACGGGCAAATCTTATCAAATAGATATTACTGTAAGTAATTCGTCATCAGTTTCATACATCATTATTACAATAACGAATGGAACCTTAAGTGAAACCGATGAATTTGGTGAATCCAATTTAGAACTTAATTTAACTGATAATAGTGAGGGCTGGTTTTTTCACTGGCAAGCGCCTACTGAATCATTTGATTTAGGTGAAGGTAATGCTGTATTGTCTGTAGTTTTCAAATATCAGAATGGGACTACTTGGTCATCATTTGATTCAATTTTACGTTCGCCTGAAGTTGTAGCGGAGAGTGGAACTGGAGTTCCTCAATGGGCGCTTTCTTTAGCTTGGGCTGGAGCAGGTATAACGGTTATTCTAACACTTATTGGTGCCTTGGTTCTCAGACGTGACGGGTTAACGTAAGGTATATATGCTATCCCAGACCTCCAATAATTAGACTTTAAGTCAGAGGTTATAATATGAATCGTAGAATTATTAATAATGAAGAAGCCGTATCTCCGGTAATTGCCGTTATCTTAATGGTCGCTATTACGGTAGTAATGGCTGCAGTATTGTATGCTTGGTTAGGCGGAATCATCGGCGGTTCTCCAAAAAGCCCACCAACTGGCAGTATGATGGTTGAAAATGATGGAACTGATGTTTGGAAAGTTAGTATTATTAAAATGAATCCTACCGTTTCTATAACTTCAGTACATTGGTATCTATTAGATATTTCAGATTTTACCCAAGTTGATGGTATGGTTTCAGATATTTATGGTTTCAAGAGTGGCGAGGGAAAAGCTGTAACTTTTGTTGATAATGATTTTGATGCTAAAGTAAGTCCAGGTGATCAATTTGTCATTTATCCAGGTGAAGAAGGAACCTTATTGGAAGCATATGATGATCTTGAAGATTATTCATTTCGTATGAAATTCGATCCAACCGGTGATACTATCGGTTATGATACAGAATTCACGAATTAGAGCTAATAGAAAAGTTTTGTGAAATAGCTAGCTTTAGCTTATGTTCTATTTTTCTTTTATGTTTTTTATGACGTAAGGTATATATGCAGTCATAGTATTCATATATTTCTGACTTCGGTCAGAGGACACAACAAATGAAACGAAGAATAGTAAACGATGAGCAGGCAGTTTCACCTGTAATTGCGGTCATTTTAATGGTTGCAATTACAGTCGTTCTGGCTGCAGTATTGTACGTTTGGGCTAGCAGTTTCCTTGGTGGTACAACCAAGAATGCACCAACCGGCAGTATGATAGCAAACGAAGACGGACAGGGAACCTGGACAATTTCTATTGTCAAGCTTAACCCACAAGTTTCCGTAAACTCTGTACACTGGTACTTACTAGATGAACAGGGAAACACAAAGACTGATGGCTTAGTCTCTGATGTATATGGTTATTACTCTGGACAGGGTAAAGCTGTAGTATTCGTAGATAACGACTTCAATGGAAAGTTGAGCCCAGGTGACAAGTTCGAAGTTCACCCGGCTGAACCAGACTCGGATTTAGAAGCAGTTAGTGATGTCACTGACTACTCATTCCGTATGAAGTTCGAGCCTAATGGTGATGTAATTGGCTACGACATAGGTCTAAAAGCATAGATTTAGTCACCAAAATAGAGTAGAGATTATGTCTCTGCTCGAAGGTAATTTGGGGATTTCAATCCCCATTTTACCAAATTTTTTTTTTAAAATTAATCTAACCAGGGAACTCTCTGTATCGGTTGAGCACCTTCAGCTAATCCTTCTTTAATTTCAGCTTTTGGCAATAATTCCAAGACTACCTGTGCAATCGTTGAATTACGGGGGGCCTTCCCAGTTTCTAATCGATCTTCATTTAATGAAGAATTGGGATATTTTTTCAGAAAATCCATTGCACCATCATCCCATGCTGCAGGACCTTTGTGTGGGATAATTTCAGGTAATTCAATTGATGCAGTTTCAAATACAATATATCCTCTTTTCTCTAAATTTGTATTCCAAGCAATAGGTTCAAAATCCGAAATAGCATTGTAGATTTTACGACCTTGTCTTTGAAGCCATGGTAATGCAGTTTCTTCATTGCCTCCAGGATGCGGCAGTATTACTGTAGTAACAAATCCTTGAAATGGTCTTTTCTTATTCTTTGGAAAAAAGAAGTCTAGAGAAGGTTCAGCGATGAATGCTTTAGATGCTAATACTGCAGAGCCAAGTCCCTTTAGAGTTACACCGGCGGCTACATTTCGGTTATAATCAACAGGATCTGCAAGCATAATTGGAGAATTTGGCACATTATCAATTTTGTCTATAATAATGGAGGGTTTCCAATGGGAAATTTCGTTGACTAATTTTTCGAAGCCTCCATATTTGATACATAAGATTTCAACTAGATAACCTGAAAAACCACCTACGGCAGAACTAGCTCCATAAGCTCCACATCCTTTCAAAAATTGTTTAGTAAGTCTAATGTCATCTTCCATTTCAGATATGTTTTCTTTGACCCACTCAGTATGAAATGGTGTTCTATCTACTGCCGAAATTGGTTTAGTTGAGTTCTCTACTGAATAACAAGGAACAACATCTATTCCTATTCCTTTGATTTCACCTCTTAGATAGGGATGTTGAGCATACAATTCTCTTCCATTCGGGATAATTTTTTTTGCAATACTCAAACCTTCAGTTTTTAAGTCCACATCTGTATTAAATTTCAAAAAAAGGTCGATGTCAGCCCCCCTAAGAAAAGTCCCCTTTGCGACAGATCCGACTATCATTGAATCAAAATTCTTATTATCTAGATTATTAGTTTTTTCTAGTAATTCTCTTGCTAAACCTTTGATTTTCTTAGTTTCGTTTTCATCAGGTTTGATTTGAGAAATGACGGTCTTGAGTAATTGATTCACTCTTCTTCATCAAGGAGGTTGGATTTACCTTTATTCCAAGCCTTTAATCTTTCTTTTTGAGCTCTTTTCTTTAGAGTTTCTATATCATCTTTTACAGGAATTAAGATAGGAATAAGAAATATAATCATTCCTAAAACTAGCAAAAAAATGCCCCATGAAATATATTTTCTTATTATCAAAGTTTCTAAAAAAACGCTGATTGAAAGCAAAGCAAATATATTAGAAAACCATATGATTTTTCTATAGGTTTTTTCATTAAAATAATATTTCCCAGTTTCATATTTTATATCTACCGAAAACTCAGCTTCAGGTATTTTAATATCATCCAAATTAACCCGGGGCTTTTCTAATTTCCGTTTTCTCAAATAAAGAGTTGCAAGAATACCTCCTCCGAGGAATGCAGCTTGACCAAATCCCGGATCACCTGCGGCTGTGGCTGCCCAAATAGCGTATACAACAGCTAACCAAATAGCAACAAGAATTGAGTAGTACAAATTCATCTAATCATTAAGACTAGACTCTAGCTTCCATAGTAATTGCTTCGACTGGGCAGGCAAAAACACAGAGTGTACAACCAGTACAAGTGTCTTCAAGAATAAGTGCTTTTTTAGATTCAAATTGAGAAGTTCTAGCTTTCAAATCCCATGAAATCATGTCTATTGAAGCAAAATTACAGAAATAAACACATTGAGTACATCCTATACATTTTTCATTATCTACTAATGCCTGATAATTTTTCCCTCTTGGCAATGAATCTAAAGTCTTTTTTCTTAGATCCTTAAACATAGATTTTGCTTTTTCAATGCCAGTTGTTGGTAATTCTTCTTTAGCTAGTACCTCTTTAGCAGCAATTAGCCATTTGTTTGGTTTTTTGAAAAACAAAGAGGTAGCTTCAGCAACAACTGGAGTTTGCATTTCTACAATAGCTTCAGCAGGTTTGTCTTCATTTACTTCAGCAACAACGTCAGTAGATCCAATATCTGCCGGATCTGTAATCAATACTGCAGTAACGGGACATACTTCTTCACAAGCTCTACAGATAATACAATCTGGCTCTCTAGTCATGATTGCTTTCTTATCTGAAGCTGGATGGTTTGGAGTATCGATCCAATCGTAAACATCAACCGGACAAGCTTCGATACAAGCCCCATCGGCTACACAAATATCAAAGTCGACAGCAACAACACTTCCCCATATACCTAATTTATCAGTTCCAACGCCACCATAAGAATCCGAGTCTTTAGCCCAAATTTGAATTGGTTCATCATCTCCATCATAGGTTGCAACTTTTGCATATGTCGTCATGAAATTCTTGTCGATTTCAGTCACTAATTCTTTTCCTCCAAACACGCAACTAAAAATTGCATTAAATCCATCATTTCATAATCATGATGATGCCCTTCATCAGGATTCATTCGTTCTTCATTCAGCATACATTGCATATGCATGTAACATTTAGGACAACCTCCCAACATCAAATCAATACCAGCATCAGTTCCTTGGTCTAATCTTTTCCGACGAACTGCTTTAGTGGCATCATTACAATACATCATTGAAGAAACACCACAACACAAAGCTCGTTCTTTATTGTTCTCTAATTCTACCATGGTAGCTCCATCAACAAGTTGAATTAAATCTCGAGGGGCTTCATATTCGCCCATCATTCGACCTAGGCGGCAAGGATCATGGTATGCCACCTTTACATTTTCAGGGGCTTTGAATTTTAGTCCTCGACCCTGTAATGTTTGTGTAATATGTTCAACTTTAATCCCTAATGTACCAGGAAGATCATAATCTACTGCAAATGTACGATAACATTCAGCACACGAACAAGTTATAATTTTAACTCCTGACTCTTTTAATCTTCTCATATTGTGTTCTTTGAGTGCATCAAATACTTCCAGTTGTCCTTGCCATAATTGATCATGTCCTGAACATTTGAATATATTCATATCCAATATCAGTGGATCAATATCGGCATAGTTCAATAATTTAATCGACGCTGCAGCTATCGAAGCATGATCTGCATCTCCCTTATTCAGATGAGTAAACTTAACTTCAACATCCATAAAATCCACACATCCTGGAAAATATCCATATTCATGTAGTCTTTCAGGTTTCCAAGAATCTTTTTCTTCATTCATCGCGTCTTCTACGATGAGTCTCTCAAAAAGAGGGTGCGGAATAGTTCTTGAATATGGTTTTGTTCTGCTCATAGGCTGACTCCCATTGTAGTTAGTGCTCTTTGTTCTAATACATAATCAACATATTCTATGTTTTGTGGGCATACTGCAGTACACATGCCACAGGTAATGCATGACCACATGGCCACACCATCATGTTCATTTTGGAATGTATTAAATATAATATTCAGTTCATTTTCTCCTTCCATGTCTCTCACAGGACAGATATCATCACAAAGTCCACATTGGTAACAACGATTTAGTTTGAATTCATAAATGCGCTGCATTCGTCGATCTTTTATTCCATCTGCATAAAGATCAAATCGTTCTTCATCCGTTAATGGTTTTGCACCTTCAGATCTTCTTCGGTCTAGGAACAGATATGTCATCAAAGCTAAACTGATAGGCCCCCAGAGAGTTACTTGCGACAATACCTCTGTATTTACTTGTGGATAATAAATTGCAATATTAGCATTAACTGAGAAAACAGACAGCATTATAACTAATGCAATTCCATAAACTCCGATTGCAGCCCTTACAGGATCTTCTATAGGTCTTCTTTCATGACCTCTATTAATTACATCACCATATTGTGGATCAATTAATGAACCTATAGCTCTGTCAAGAAAAGGAACTGCAACTACAAGTCCAATAATCATGCCTTGAACTAGCGTGCCCCATACTTTTGCAGTCATTAGGAAAAGGTTAATGTCGTTCAATCCTAGGAATGGTATACTTGATAATGGAAGTAATATTTGAATATCCCACGCTACTTTCAAGCATCCAAAAGCCCATAACAAATACCAATCAGGTAATGGAGGTGGAAAAGCAGTACCTGCCGTTGGGTCTGCAGCTTCATGTAACGGAGGTGGAATAAATGCAGACAAATAGAAAAATAAGGCAATTATATACAAACTCAAAACAGAATCTCGGGTTATTTCATGCGGATAAAGAGGTTCACCCTTAACGACCTCAGCTTCAAGAACCGAATGTTCTTCTCTATTTTCTAATTTACTTATCGTATCAAGAGATACTTGTTCCTCTTGGTGTTCATAAATCATTTCTACAGCATCATCTTCGTTCATTAGTGGGGTTCAGCCTCCCCTTGTATCCAAACAAGCGCCATATGAATAATAATTAAAATAGTACCTACTAGAGGAAGAACAAAAATATGTAACCAATACATTCTAGTTACCGTATCTCCCGTTAATTGAGTCCCCCCAAATACAATTTGAGCTATCAAAGGCCCCATTGCTGGTATTGACGTGGCCATTTCTAAACCAATAGACCCGGCAGCATAACCAAGAGAATCCCATGGTAGCAGATAGCCAGTATAACCAAAGAAAATAGTAACCATCAATAGAATAGATCCCAACATCCAATTTATTTCACGTGGATTTCGATAAGCTCCAACAAAGTAAACTCTCATCATATGAAGAAATACCGAAGCAACCATGAAGTGAGCAGACCAATGATGCACTGCTCTAATAATGTAACCAAACGTTACTTGTGTCATAATTAGTTCCATAGATTGATATGCACCCGAAGTTGAGCGTCCATTTTCATCTAATATGAATTCCCCATCTGGTACGTAATAAAATCCTAGATAAATTCCGGTAATTGTAAGAACAATATATGCAAAAAAAGATAAACCACCTAATGAATAAAAAGGATACCAATACCATACAGATTTAATATTGTATCTTTCAGTATGAGATTGAGGGATAGTTCGCCCAGTAGAAGGTAAAAGAGTGTAAACTACAGAGTAGTATTCTCTTCTTGCTAAAGAAACATATCGGTGTAGTGCAAATCTTTCATCGATCCATGCCCATGTATCGAATATAATTCTAGGTAGTAAACCAGTAAAGTAAAGATAACCAATACCAAAAACAGCTCCAGCCATTGATATGAATATTAGCGGAAATGTATATTTCCTCATTAAATCCTCTAAAATAGGAGTTTCAGCACTAACTGGTAATGCATAGAGAGCTAAACATCCAATTACTAGAGTAATAATTTTATTAATTTTCATGATTATCCTTGTCCGCAATATTTTAACCAGTCTAAGTGAGTAGTTAGACCGATTAATCCTCCATCTTTTTCGCCAATAGGAACAACTGGAAGTCCGTAAGGAGCAGGGCCTTCTAACAATTTAGCTGCCATAACATCACGCCCCTGTTCATCTACATTCTTAATTATATCCAAAGGATCAAACATAGACAAGTGACAAGGACATAAGAACATATTTTCAAAATTATTTCCAGAGATAGTACTTTTTCCTTGAGGTGTGAAAACGGGTTTACAACATAAATGTGGACATTTATAAGTATGATAAGCCATCATCATTGCGTTCCCATCATCGATACTTATTCCTAATCCTTCCATGCCACTTTCTGAAGGTACCTTTGCAAGTGCGAGTTGAATCTCACAACTTCCCAGTTCTTCTTCTAATTCTTTTGGAGCCCAATTAACAATAGCTACATCCCAAAGCTTAAAATCTTCTTTTTGTGCTATATTACCGCCTTTATCTTCATACCATTTCCCTTCTTCTTTCTTGTATGTCAGAGTTTCATGCGCATCATCAGAATTACATCTAGTAATTGGTGGCGGTAGTAATGTTTTCAAAGCTGGAACTGTTAATGCACCAGTCATACCGGCACCTGCTAAACCAATGGCTCCTTGTAAAAAACCTCTACGTGTTATATTCATATTTAGCGTTCAAGTTTTGTAATTACTTTCCTCCTTCGTTTTTTAGCTTCTAGTACATCGGGCATGAATGATCTTCTATAGAAATCAATCATAAGCCCTAGAATCAGAAATGCCATTGCAATTGTAAATGATAAGAATTGTTGGTCCCAACCTTCTAGGATTCCATAAATAAATAAAGAATCATACATAAGTTCAAGTAATAATAATATCAATACAATTGCAAAAATTTCTAGTTGTTCTTTACCAGGTATATTTCGTAATTCTTTTCCGAGTTCCTCATCTTTGTAAGTACCTAATATTTTTTGTGCATCTTCAGTAGTAAGTTCACCTTTGGCGACTTTTTCTAGAATTTCATTAACCTCGGTAATGAGCACTCCCCCCTCTAATTACGATGTAAGCAACAAGTATTGCTAAGAAAACTACACCAATTCCAATGAGCCCAATCCAATACTGCATTAGTTCTACTCCAAGTTCATGAATTGAAATTTCTTCTGAGGCTAATTGGGGAGTTCCCAGCGATATAGTTGTAAAGTATGACCATTGATCTCCATTGGTTCCAACTCCATTCACTACATTAAAATACATGGTAAAAATAGCATCACCAGTGCCTTCGGCAGGTGCAGTCCATTGGAATGTCCAATTTCGGACATCATTACTATTTGCATTATGTGAGATATATGCGCCATCATCACCAATCCAATAATTTTCATTACTTTGGTATGCGCCTTCACTAACTTCACTCAGAAAACCACCATAACGAATTGCACCTTCTTCAGAAACTACGTTAGTGTCATTTATTTGAAGAGAAATATTGTATGTTTGTTCAGGAACGTATTTTTGTGGTATGCCTTCTAGTCCGTACATTCCCTCATTTATTTGGACGTCAGCATGACAAGTACATCCCTTTTCAATTGCATCTGCTGCCCATTCTTCACCAGCACCTTCTTGAGCTCCGCCAGCAGGATATCCATCCACACTTTTACCAGCTATCAATGCTGTCAGAATCAGCAATGCAAATAGACTGTAATTCATGGTGTTACTTACGTCCATACTAAGCCCTCAGAATAGATGGTCTGCGAGGGAAGTCTCCACTATATAAAAATATGCGATAGTCAAGACCTTTTTTTATTAAACAAATCTGCTTAATACATTACTCCATTTGATATAATATGAAAAGTCCAACATTGAGTAGTAAAAGCAGCTTATTTTTACTTGGATTTCTCACAATTTTACTTAGGTATCCTATAACTCCAACTCCTACTGGTACTGATAGTTTTTACTATATATCTATGGCCAAATCGATATTGTTGAATGGGCAAATAGCGTGGGCTGAAAATATATCTTCATTTTATGGTTTATTTCCAGGAACTACTCCTTTAGGTTCAACATTATTGGCATCGACGATTACTTCAGTCACGGGTCTTTCAATTTACGAATACATTTTGATTCATACTATTTCATTATCTCTGATTTCTACTTTTGGCTTTTTTATGTTAACTGGTGAATTAACTGAGAATTTCCGTAGTAGATGGTTTGCAACTTTATGTTTTTCCTTTGCTCCAAGGTTTTTGACATATTCCATGTGGCGTATTTCTCTCAGATTTAGTTTTATTGCTTTATTGCCTTTTTTCATATGGCTACTCCTAAGACTTTCCCATTCAAGATACGGTAGATATCCAGGTCGTATCCTTTCTTTATTATTAATTTTAAGCATTATTTTACCTTCGTTACATAGAATGGCGTTATTATTTCCAGGAATAATACTTGCTTTTATCATATCTGTTTTGTGTTATTATTGGCAAGAAGGTGCTACAAATCGTGAAAGGGCAGGTAGACAAGTACTGGCTTTTCTATTATTCTTGTCAGGATATTTTTTCTATCTCCAGTACTTAGATTTCTCACCTTACAGTCCCGATGATGAAATCATTGGAGTTTACTTTTTAAATGATAACGGAATATTTTCAGTAATATTTAATTTAGTAATGTATTATCTGATAAATGTAGGTCCTTTTATTTTTATATCTATCCTTGGCATCGTATTTTGGGTTCAAGAAGGTCGTGTTTCTCAAGGATATTTCTTTTCAATGGCATATCTAGGACTCTCATTTTTTGTCATATCTGATATAACTTATATTCCTTATTTAGTAACGTTTGGTATTTTACTATTGATTGTACCTGGCATGGATTTCTTTATAGATAATCTCGAAGACAATCCAAATAGATTAGCCGTTTTATTTTCGGTATTTACACTTTTAGTTACTTCTTTTTCATATTATGATCTTGATTATCGAGTTAATGCGCATGAGCGTGAAGAAGTATATTATACTTATTATATTCGTGAAAGTAGTATTTCAGCATCTCAATGGATGAATGAAAATCTAGAGGATTCTATCTTGGAATCCAATGATCAAAAAAGAGAGCGACGGTTAGCAGCTTATTCACACATGATCGCCATTCCCGATTCGAATCAATTGTCTTCAGGACTAATATCTATAGAAAAAATGGATATTGAACGAATATCTATCAAAGAGATGTATTGGGAAGCTAGAGATCATTTGTGGGTTTGGAATAATAGTTCAGAATTTTCTGTTGAAATTCAGAAAAATATTTCAATATCTGCAGTTAATTTAGGAATGCCAGACTCTAGCGGTACGTCTTCTACTCTTTCGATAACCTCTAGTCCTTATTATGAGTCCATGCCTCATTTTACTTATAGAATTTATTCTAATAGTGAATTGGCATTGTATTGGACTTATGGGTATTGATAAATGCGCTAATGTTTTTATACCGGGCGGACTGGCGCCATAACCTCCCTAGGAGATAAATAATAATGGCGCGAATTCATGCACGACGTAAAGGACGCTCAGGCTCCAGTCCACAGACTAGGCAAGATAATCCTAAATGGTCACCTAAAGCTAAGGATGTTGAAAAGAAAATAGTTGAACTGGCATCTGAAGGACATTCAACTTCACAAATAGGTATTGCCTTAAGAGATACTCATGCAGTACCAAGTGTGAAATTAGCCATGGGAAAATCGATTTCTAAAGTTTTAGCAGAGAAGGAATTGTCCCCATCATTACCTGAAGATTTAACTAACCTTATGCGAAAAGCAGTTCGTTTGGGTGAACATTTAAAAATTAATAAAAAAGACATTCATAATACTCGTTCATTACATTTAACCGAAGCTAAAATCCTTCGTTTAGCAAAATATTACCGTTCTAATAAAGTTATTCCTATCGAATGGAAATACTCATTAAATAACGCTAAGCTTTTGGTAGGCTAATTTCATAGTTTGCTCATATGGGCAATTTGAATCTTCTAATAATTGGCGGTTCTGCCCATTTAGTTGATTTGGATTTAGAGGTTTTAGAGATAAAAGGTTTTGGACGTTTTCCAAGTCAAGTTTTACTAAATCATGAACTTGGCAAAGAGTTTGAATTATTAGGTGAAAAATGTATACTTGTTGATTATCTATTATCGGATCTTCAATCAAATCTCAAACGAGGTCCTCAAATAATATCACCTAAAGATATTGCCTGGATTCTCTATAAATCGGGACTTTCGACAGGTAAGACTGTAGTTGAAGCCGGCAGCGGGTCTGCAGCTTTGACGCTGGCTCTTGCCCAAACTGTGGCTCCAAATGGCAATGTAATTACTTTTGAGAATAATAAAAGACACCTTAAGATAGCTCAAAGAAATATACGAATGAGTCCTTGGAAAAATTTAATAGAACTCCGCAATGAAGAATTAACTGACACCACTCCACCAATCTCTACTTCTTCAATCATATTAGATATTCCAAATCCCTGGGAATTGGTTGAATGGGCAAAAAAGTCATTGCACATTGGAGGTTTTTTGATATGCTATATTCCCACAGTAAATCAAATCAAAGCATTAGTAGATTCTTTAGATGGTTGGAAAGAAATAGAAATAATAGAGATAATTCAACGCAGTTGGCAATCACGGTCAAGTGCTTTGAGACCCGATAATAATGGCATTGGACACACGGGGTTCATTATCTCATCTAGATGGAATGGTTAATCTCGGCATAATAATTAAGAAGCCTTTCTAATGAATGATAATGACTGAAGTTAAAGATTTGATTATAATTGGTTCAGGCCCTGCCGGATATACGGCCGGTTTGTATGCTGGACGGGCGATGCTCGCCCCTACTCTATTTGCCGGTTTTGCAAGCGGAGGTCAATTAATGTTAACAAGCGATATTGAGAATTTCCCAGGATATCCTGAAGGTATAGGAGGTCCTGAAATGATGCTTGAGCTAAGGTCCCAAGCTTCTCGATTTGGTTGTAATATAATAGATAAAAATGTAGATTCGGTTGATTTTTCAGAGAGGCCATTTAAAATAAATGTTGGAAAAGAAGTGCATTTGGCAAAATCAATAATCATTACAACTGGAGCTGAAGCAATCTGGTTAGATGCTGTAAATGAAGGGATTCACAAAGGTCGGGGAATTTCAACTTGTGCAACTTGCGATGGTGCGTTTTTTAGAGATAAAGAAGTAATTGTTATTGGTGGTGGCGATTCAGCTATGGAAGAAGCAACATTCTTAACAAAATATTGTAGTAAAGTAACTATAGTACATCGAAGAGAAGGATTGCGGGCGTCACAAATAATGGCTGACAGAGCTAGAGGAAATCCAAAGATTTCTTGGAAACTTAATTTTAACATAAAAGAATGGTTAGGTTCTGAGGGTAATTTTGAAGGTGTCCTTTTAGTAAATACTGAAACTAACGCTGAAGAAAAATTAGCATGTGATGGAGCTTTTATTGCAATTGGACATAAACCTATGACTTCCTTTTTGGATGATCAGCTTGAAATGGATGAAAATGGTTATCTTCTTTGGAAAGAGAATACAATGACTAGTGTGGCTGGCGTATTTGCTGGCGGAGATGTAGTGGATACTAGATATAGGCAAGCCATAACAGCTGCAGGTATGGGTTGTATGGCAGCTATAGACGTCGAGAAATGGTTAGAAAACAATAGTCATTAATCTGACATAATACTTTTTGAACCCCTATTAGATAAGCTCGTGTGCAACGTCAGCTATTCCTAACTAATTCCGATGAAGCGGTGAGTCCAGTAATTGGTACAATTTTAATTTTAGCAATTATGCTTACAGTCACAGGAACTATGTTAGCTTGGGGTATTCCTCAAATCCAACAAAATGAGGCTTATGCAATATACACGTCAGCTCAAAACAATCTTTTGAATTTTGATGCCGATTTAGATCATGTTCTTGCTCAAGGTGAAGGTGCATCTCGTACTTCAACAATTTCATTTAGTTCAGGTACCTTTGTTCAACTTCCAAATTTAGATGAAATTAGATATTATTATACTGCAGTTTCTTGGTCAGATCCTAAAATAGTGGGTGTCCAAACTGGCTCTGAATCTTTTGCAATAAAAGACAATTTGGAAACGGTAGATAATTATAGAATTACTTTAACTTATCCACCCTCCAAAGAGTATCCAAATGGAACGCAATGGACTGGAGATTCTTTAGATTCGTATGTTACCGGTTTCCGAGCATTAGAATATGGAGTTAAAGCAACATATACAAGTACTATAAATGCAACACAAGTAGGTGGATTTTTCATATATGGTACAGATTCTTTATCTTACAAATATGCTTCAATTTCAGGAGTTTTCAAAATGAGAATGCTGAATGGTGGTGTAGTTTCTAAAGAGCCTGGTGGCCAATTTTATGTCAGTTCTCAACCGTTGACTAGATCCATTACAATTGAAGAAGCTGGCAAAGAAGATACTTATGATTCATTAACATTTTATCAAACGGATTATAATCTTTCTTCTTCTATAAAATCGTTAATGGGGGGCAATTATAATTTTGATATTCGAAATCAAGGTGGAAATGATGTTTCTCTTAATATTTACAGTTTACGAATGGCTTTTGATGGGGATAGTTCAAATGCATTTCAAAGGCACTATATGGCTTATAATAATTTCGATTCGGGAGATTATAAATTCGGAAGATCTGAATCAGTTATAGCTAATGCAGAATTTCCAATTGAACAAGATATAGTATATTCACAATCAACACCATTTGACTTTAGATTATTAGAGAGGACAATAAATGTCAAATTTAGCTTACGATGATTCTGCAGCTTCAGAATTAGTTGGTTATGTCTATACAATTGCAGTTTCGATTTTAATTTTATCTTCGATAATGCTAACTTCTACTACAATGCTTAATGGAAATATAGCTAATACTGCGCAAGAAGAAGCTGAACAATTAGCACTTTATTTCCAACTATCTATTGAAGATTTACTGACGACAGTAAGAGAATACCCAGACTCATCACCCGTTATTAAATTGAATACCGGTATTGAATCTATAAATCATGGAATTAAGTATAAGGTGAATGGTACAACGGAAGGGCTTAAAGTTACTACGATGCAACCCCGAGGTGGTGAATTCGAGGTAACTTTCCCTCTATCTCCAGCTATAGCAATAGAGACTGCAAGTGGTTCGCCATTAATGTCAACGTCTTCTTATATAGTCATATACTATGATGATAATCTAAAGGTTGTCAAGTTAACCACGGGATAATAAAATGAGTGCGGCCAAAGAAACAATGGAGAATGCTTCGAGTTTACTCAGTGAGCAAGAAGAGCCGATTGATGAGTCAAAACTTTCTTGGCTCCAGCGACGTAAACTCAACAAACTCCGTAAAGCCGAAGCCAAGAAGCGTAAAGCAGCAGATAATGAAGGCGTAATTCATGATTTGGTCATGGACGATATTGACATTGGCGAGGATTTTGAAGAGTTAGATACTTACCCCGTTTATCCTCCATTTTCTTATGTTAGAGTTTTATTCGACAAGAGAGATTATTCTCGTTTTTATTATGTCGTTGAACCCAAGGCTTCAAAGCAAGAAAAAGAAGATTTAGAGACAATTAAACTGGTTCTTCAGAGGGCACTTAATGTTAATCGAGAAACACTTGATGAAACGCAAGAAGATTTTTTGAAACAAGCAGTAGACGACATTTTAGATAGTTATAGATTAAAATCACGTAAGAGCAATCGAGAGAAAATACATTATTATATTGAAAGAGATTTGATTGGGTATGGTAAAATAGACACCATGATGAAAGATCCAAATATTGAGGATGTTTCTTGTGATGGACCTAATGTTGAAATATTTGTTTATCATAGAAGATTTGAATCTTTACGAACAAATGTAATGTGGGAAGATGAGTTAGAATTAGAACATTACATTATCCGTATGGCTCAACGTTGTGGAAAACATATTTCCATTGCAGAACCATTATTGGATGCAACTCTGATGGATGGTTCACGTATTGTTATGACGCTCGGCCGTGAGGTTTCGACAAAAGGTTCTACTTTTACGATACGGCGTTTCAGAGATGAACCCTTTACTCCTGTAGATTTACTTGAATTCAAAACATTCTCATCAATGCAAATTGCTTTCTTTTGGTTAGCAATGCAATATGGTATGTCGATGCTTTTCGTCGGTGGAACTGCGTCTGGAAAGACAACCTCTTTGAATGCATGTTCACTTTTCCTTCCCTGGCAACATAAAATTGTAAGTATAGAAGAGACAAGAGAATTGAATTTACCTCATCCAAACTGGATTCCCGGTTGTACCCGGCAAGGTTTCGGAGGAGAATCTAGTGGATCCGGTGAAAAATCAGCCGGAGAAGTAGACATGTACGATTTGTTAAGGGCAGCCCTTCGTGAACGTCCTGAATACATAATTGTCGGAGAAATTAGGGGTGCTGAAGCTTATGTTCTTTTCCAGGCTATGGCAACAGGGCATACAACGTATTCTACTTTCCACGCCGATTCTATCCAGAGTTTAGTACATCGTCTTGAGAACAAACCTATTGAAATTCCTAGAGTATTAATTCCGGCATTAGATGGAATATCAATTCAGATTCAGACTCGTGTTGGAGGTAAACGCGTTCGAAGAAATAAAGCGATTGTTGAAATTATAGGTATAGATCCTCATTCACACGAATTGTTAACAAATGAAGCTTTCCGAAGGGATAATGCTACTGATGAATATGTTTTTACAGGCAAGTCATACATTTTCGAAAAAATTATGGTGAAAGCTAATCTTAACCGCACTGAGATAATGGATGAAACCAAAAGGCGACAATTGGTTATTGAATGGTGTTTAAAGAAAGGAATTAGAGATTACAAAGATTTTGCACGCGTTGTTGCACAGTATTACGTCCATCCTGAAGATGTCATGCGTCAAGTTTACGAAGACATGCAAGTAGGTGGTAAGAAACGCCGCCGTAAAGTTGAAGACAGAGATATGGATTTATCTCAAGAGGATGAGGGAGTCGATGTTGGAGATTTCCCACCTAAGATAAGGCAGAAATATCAGACACGTGAGGCTAAAGAACAAGCTACTCGTGCCAAGAATGATGCTAAAATCTCACAGACTGATGACCCAACTAAGAGATCTAAATTAATTACGAATGAAGAATCTAGGCGTGAAAACACCGAATTAAAATTACAAAATGATTTACTCAATGATCAAGCATACTATGCGCCATTGAAACAATTAGTTCCATTAATCAAAGAAGTAGATATTGGAGATGTTTCTTCTCTTAATGAGGTCGAAGGCCGTACAATTTTAAAAGGAGTATTATCAGAAATGAATGCCCGATCCAAAGCAGCAATGAATATTGGAAAAAGTGATGAAGGTCAAAGATCGGCGGCCGTTGAAGCTGAAGAAAATCGTCAGTCTAAGGCATTGGTAGCTTTGAAAACCAATTTAGCCAATAGAGTACAACGTTCTGCTAATCCACGTTGGTGGCACAAATGGCTCTGACGGGTTTTGAAACATTTAGTAGAATTTTATTCGGCTGGTTAGGTCGTATGTTAACTAAAGATTCACTAGGTCTTAAAAATCAGTTAGTCAAAGCTCGGATTCCACTTTTACCTGAAGATTATGTTGCTACTACTGTAATGCAAGTTGTTTTAACTTTTTTAGTCGGTTTAGGTGTTACATTACTCCTTCTTGGAGTTGTAATTCCTCAGATTGAATCCATGGAAGATCCCAATGCGGTACCTTCTATTAATCCTCAGACTGGAGAAACGATACAAGGGACATATTCGATTTCCCTTTTTGTTGAACTAATGATAGCAGTAGTATTATTGTTGGTGCTTCCAGGATTCGTAGCCTTAATTCAGTGGTTAACTCCAGGCTTTTTGGCAAGTAGCCGTGGTTCAAATATGGATAAAAACATTCCTTTTGCAGCTAGTTATGTATCTGCAATGGCTGCAGCTAATGCCACACCTTCTATGACATTCAAGTCCCTTGCTCGAAACTACGACATATATGGAGAAATTTCTAACGAAGCTGCTTGGATTTATCATAGTATGGAGTTTATTGGTCGTGATTTAGTAACGACATTAAAAGAAGCCGTTGACAGGACACCTTCTGAAAGATTTGCTGAGTTTATTCAGGGAATTATAGGGACTGTAACTGCTGGAGGAAATCTAAAGCTTTATTTCTTGAATAGGGCCGAATATTACGGTCAGCAAAATAGGAGTCATGTCAAGGATATTTTACAACAGATGGCATTATTTTCAGAAGCTTACGTTGTTGTGGCTGTAGCTTTACCTATTTTTGCAATGATTATTGCAGTTATTACCTTCTGGGTTTCTGGTTCTGGAATGCAGCTTGAGCAGATACATATGTATCTTTTAGTTTTCGGAGGGTTTCCAGTTATTCAAATAGTTTTTTCAGGTATATTCTATTCATTAAGTCAGGAGGTTTCAACTGATTAATGTCAATAAAAGGTAATCTTCAGAATAAAGTCTACACCGATCGCCGTACCGGCGTCAAAAGACGTTGGATGGAATACTGGAAAGTTAATCGTTGGTTAAGTGTTAAAAATAAAGATGCGGACTGGGGTCCTACTCTCGTTGCATTTTTCTCAATAACATTGGCTATTTTCTTTTTTGCAATTGCTAATGAAGATAGTAAAAGCGATGCACTAACTCCAATGGAAGATCTAGATAATGATAAACAATTTGATAATCCTTGGAATTTGAATGACGGGCGATTTACTTTTACTTTAGGTAATACGTATGCAGAACCGCAGAACGGAGAGAAATATGAATTGATTTTAGGTCTGGGTTTACCTTTTTCAATTAGTAATAATGAGACTAAAGATAAAGATCCTTTGCAAAATGGTATTGATGAGGAAATGGAGGCAGATATGTGGATTCGTAGTTATCCTGAAATTTCAGCTATAGATTACATTGTCTTTGGTTTAATTGCATTGATGTATCCTTATGGATGGTATGGGAAAAGGCAAGATGCAATTAGGGCTCGTGTCGAAGAAAAATTCCCTGATTTTTTAAGAGATCTTGCAGAGTATTGGAAAGGAGGGCTAAGTATGACTGTTGCTATTCAGACTTTAGCTAAAGGAGAATATGGCAATCTCAATGATGAAGTAAACAAAATGGCTTCACAAATTTCATGGGGTGTTTCTTTTGGTGAAGTTTTAGAAATGTTTACTGAAAGAGTCACATCGCCAATTGTAACAAGAGCAGTTAAGATGGTTGATGAAGCAAATAGGGCCGGAGGTCGAATTTCCGATATTCTTTTGGCAGCGTCTTTTGATGCCAGAGAAATAAAAGCTTTAGAAAATGAAAGAAGACAAGAAGTAGGTAGTTATGTAACAGTTATTTACACTTCATTCTTTGTTTACTTAGGTATTATTTTAGTTCTTGCTAGTACTTTTGTTCCTGCAATTGTAGACTCATCAGCTGCCACAGGTGGCGGTAGTATGTCTATAGGTAATTTAACAATTCGAGAGATGAACGAAGTTTGGATTTCTAGTATGTTCCTTTACAGCCTTATGGTTCAAGGGATAGGTAACGGACTTGCAGCCGGTTTCATGTCAACAGGTAAACTATATTCTGCATTTAGTCGAGCATCATTCCTTCTCTTTTTGGGTTGGCTTATTTTCGAATTAATGGGTATTGCAACCTCGGTAAATACTCCACAAATTTAATTGGAGTTTAATAATTATGAAAAATACCAAAGGTCAAATGCATGTGTTGGAGGTTTTGTTAGTAGCAACTTTATTCACATCTACAATCAATGTGGCCGTTAGCGTTCTTCCTACAAGTGATGCTAATAATTTTGAGGAGAATGACCTTTATTTTACTGGCTTAGAGATTCTTGAGATACTAGATGAATGGGCTCCTGCCAATTCAACTATTGCGGCGGCGCATCATGATTCAACATTATCTTGGTGGTTAGCTACTGATAATCATACGGCAATAAGGCAATATTTGGATTCGGGTCTTTCCTCTTCATTATCATATAGATTAGAAGGAACACACGGAAGTCAGACTGAGAGTATTGTGGACAGAACGGTTCATTCCGGACCGGTCACTCAAACTTTCAGATTAGTTTGGGCAGATGATGAACTTTGGGAATTAAATCTACAGTTATGGTATGGATATAGGGAGGATTAATGAAGGATAAGGCACAACTTCTTTTGGTTTCGGGACTTTTAATGTCTATTACTTTAATTGCAGTTACTAGTACAATTACTCATTCAGTAAATTTGGGAAATCATCAAGGGGAAAGGCATGATATAACTCCCGTAATTACTTCTTTAGAGAATAGTTTTTCATTAGCTTTAGAATATGAAGTTTTGAATGCAGCAGATGGTACTGAATTATCCACTTCTTTTGAGGTAGTTACAGAAAACTTTGAATCAATTCTTGCTTCACGTGGTTATTCTTTACTTTATACCTTAACTTCAGCAACAGAAAATAACAATACGTACACTTACGTTTATAGTTATGAACTTAATGATAATACGATGTCTGTAAGTTTAGATAAATCTTTAACTTTTTAATCGTTTGAGCCAAGAAAAGAAGACATAGATCTTTTGAACATTCCACCAAACCCTAAGAAACTGGTTATCAATATTCCTGCAAACATAATGAGATAACTTAGATATAATTGATCAAGATGGTTGTTATACTCAGCTGGTATTTCTCCATTTTTTAATCCTAAAAGTCTAATTAAACCAAATATAAATCCTACAAAAATAAGGAGTATTCCAAATCCAGTAATCATTTCAGAAATTGTGAAACCATCTTCCGAAGGATCGGCTCTACCTTTGAAATCGGTAAATTCTTCATTATTATCATTGTCGTCTGACATAACACAGCTAGAAATTACAGCTTAATAAGCTTGCCCTTGAGTTTTATCCTTTTTTATGGGCTAAAGCAGCCTTTACCAAACCAAGATGTAATGGCGATGGTTCATCAGGCCTGGATTTGAATTCAGGATGGAATTGTGATGCTATAAAATAGGGATGTCCTTCAAGTTCTAATATCTCCATTCTTCTACCGCTAATATCTCTTCCAGTATATTTTAGCCCTTTAGCTTCAATTTGATCAATATATTCTGGATTTATTTCATAACGATGTCTATGTCTTTCAGATATCCTATCAGTACCATAAAGATCTCTAGCTTTTCCTTTACTAACATTAACCTCATGGTCTCCTAATCTCATAGTTGCCCCCATGTCATCGACTCCTTTTTGTTCAGGAAGTATATTTACAACTGGGTGAGGATTTTCAGAATCGAGTTCAGTAGAGTTCGCTCCTTTCAGTCCTAAAACATTTCGCGCAAATTCAATTGTTGCCAATTGGAAACCAAAACAAACACCAAGATAGGGAATATTCTGTTCTCGTGCCCATTTAGTACTCATAATTTTACCTTCAGCACCTCTATTTCCAAATCCACCAGGAACAAGAACGCCATTTACACCTTCAAGATCCTTAATAGTTCCACTATCTTCTAAATCTGGTGCTTCAATCCATCTAATCTTGACTCTACATCCTAGAACTGCACCAGCATATCTAAGCGATTCTTTATGAGATATATATGAGTCCTTTAGAGCCGTATATTTTCCAATTAATGCAATTTCGACTTCCTCCCCCCCATTGGAAACTCGTTTTGCAAAATCTTTCCATTTTTTAACATCCGGTTTACTTGGTTTAAGTTCAAGCCTTTTTTCTATTAATTCATGTAATCCTTGTTCTAGAAACATTAACGGTATATCATAGATTGACTGTGCATCCGGTGCAGAAATAACTGCTTCTCGGGGAATATCAGCAAAGAAAGCAATTTTTGCAGCAATATCTTCATCCAACACATTATTGCTTCTTCCAACAATAATATCTGGCCTTATTCCTAATCCTTGTAATTCTTTAATCGAATGTTGTGTTGGTTTAGTTTTTTGCTCGCCAACAGAGCCTACAACTGGAACGAGAGTAGTATGAATATACATTACATTTTCTTTACCTTCTTCTCTACTCAAAAGGCGACCAGCTTCCATGAATGGCATGGACTCAATATCACCTACAGTTCCTCCAAATTCCACCATACAAATATCCGCTTTGGAATCCTCAGCGGCGTTTCTCATTCCATCGACAATTTCTCTGACGACGTGAGGAATTATTTGGACCGTCTGGCCGAGATAATCTCCGCGTCTTTCTTTTTCTATAACTTTCTTGTAAACTTTTCCTGTAGTTATATTATGTTCTCTTGTCAAATTACAGTGTAAAAACCGTTCATAGTTTCCAAGATCCAAATCAACTTCAGCCCCATCCGTCATAACGAAAACTTCACCATGTTCGTATGGGTTCATTGTGCCTGCATCGACATTCAAGTAAGGGTCCATTTTCACGGCCGTAACTTTGTAGCCAGCACATTTCAATAATAAGCCTGCAGAAGATGAGGTTATTCCTTTACCTAATCCGGAAAGGACACCGCCAGTTACAATTATATATTTCATAAACTCAACGGACTTATACATGTTAGCAACCCACTATAAGGCCGTTGGTTCACTTAAACCCCTATCTTATGTTACAATGTGACTCCAATAATTAATAAACATAGTAATAATATATTTTGGTTTGATTTATGTCCTAATAATGAATCAAATTTCATCTCTGTGTATGTAATTATAGATAATAAAATTTCAATAATTGAAACTGGCCCTGCAAGTTCACACAATAATCTTTTAGCAGGGATAAAGCAGATGGGTTTGAACCCCGAAGATATAGATTATATTTTCCCAACACACATACATTTAGATCATTTTGGTGGAGGTGGACACCTGATGGAGGCCTGTAAGAATGCCAAATCAATAGTTCATCCGAATGCATACAAGCATGTTTCTAGTATTGATCGTTGGTGGTCTGGTAGTCATGAGTTTCTTGGCAGTATTGCTGACCTTTATGGTAAACCTAAGCCAATATCTGAAGAACGACTAATTTCAGCTGAAGATGGTTTTGAATTATCTTTAGGCAGTCATGAGATTAGAGCACTTCACACGCCAGGGCATGCACCTCATCACATAACTTGGATTTATGGGCAGGAAGCTTTTGTTGGAGATTCTGCAGGTCTTTGGTATTCAGATCTGGGCAGTTCTTTTCCAGTTACACCGGGATATTATAGACATGATTTAGCTTTAGAAAGTATTGAGAAAATGGATAAATTAGATTTGGCATATATTCATTATACTCATTTTGGCCCTCGCCTTGCCAATGGAGTTTTTAGAGAAACTAAGAAAGAATTTGAATTATGGATGGAAATAGTTGAAAAAGGAGATAAAGAAGGTAAATCTCCCATTATTATTCTAAATGAATTATTTGATATGAGGCCGGGTCTTCAGAAAACTGATTCATCTCATGGCCCTCATCAGATGGAAACCCATTTAGGCACTGTTGAAGGTATGATAAACTGGATTAGGAGGAAAAATGCGAAAGTCTGAAAAAATATCTATAGTCAAAGAGTTTCCATATCCTCATGTAATAGTAAAAGATTTTCTTGATGCAAGTACATTAGATATTGTAATTGATGCTCTAGCTGGATTAGAATATGACTTTAAGGAATCTGATTTATTTAGTTATTGGGCAAGTGTCGAATTAACGAACATAGACCATCCTGCAATTAATATTCTTCGAGATGATTTGGGGGATGAGTTATGGCGAAAGAAAGTAGCCGAAGCATTTAGTTCAAAACCACTTTCTAGTATAGATATGGCTGCATATGTTTATGGTCTAGGCGATTTTTTATTACCTCATGATGATCAGGTTGAAGAAAGAATTATTGCCTACAGCCTACATTTGACTCCAGAAATATCAGAAGAAATGGGTGGCTCTTTACAAATGTTTGATATTGATGATAATAATAATTCAAAATTGGTAGATAGTGTTATTCCCGAATATAACTCTTTGATTATGTTTGAAGTTTCTAAACATTCTTGGCATCAGGTTGGAGAAATATTACAAGATATTCAGAGATTAACAGTTACGGGGTGGTATCATGGTTGATATAAATTTTTATTATTTAGAAGATGCAACACTTTCTAATTTGAACCGAATTTTTAATTCTGCAGATATTCCCTTTATTCGTTTATCTAAATTTCTTAATGAAGCTCCAGATAAGATTGAACCTAAATTAAGTTCAGAAGAAAAGATAGGTTATTATAATCGTAAAATCGGAAACGCATTGTTGGATGATTTTTGGAAATCTTCTGATTTTAATGATTTTTTGTGTAAAGCAACAGGTCTCAAACCAAAGTTTAGAAAGTCGAATCATTTCTCTTATTATCCTGGAGATTATTCATTATTGCATATGGATGCGTCAGAGACTAGTCGATTGTTAGTAGTATATGATCTTACAAAGGAATGGAGGCAAGAATGGGGTGGCTATGATCTTTACACGTCACCTGATAAGGACCCTTTAGTTTGTAATAGAGATTTTGGTTCTCTAATGATTGTTAAGCTTGATTCAGGGGATTTATCTTGTACTAGATATGTTAGCCTAAAGTCTCAGTTCAGTACATATATGGACTGTATAACTTATGATTTAGAGTAGCTACCCATTTCTGGGTATGTACGCAATTATTTAATGGCACAGTTAAAATTAAACAAAATAAGAGATTAAGAAATAATGAGTGAGAGTATGATAGACGTAAAAAATATTACTAAAATTCTGAGAGAAGGAAAACCCATTCTAGTCTTTGATAAGGCTAATAGAGAAGGTGAAACAGACATATTTTTTTCAGCTAAATATGTTACACACTCCAGTGTTCGTTTTCTTAGAAAAAATGGAGGAGGTATGATTTTTTTAGCAGCAGAAAATAGAGCTTCTACTGAATTAGGATTGCCGTTTGCCCAAGATATATATGAAGAGGCAAGCAAGAATTCAAGTAAATTCAATATATTGAAAACTATGCTTAGTCATACACTTCCATATGACAAACGTTCCTCTTTTTCAGTTTTTTTAAATCATAAAAATACATTTACTGGAATTAATGATAATGATAGGGCTTTAACAGCCACAACCTTTGCACAAATATTTGAAGATACTATAACTTCTAAAATCTCCAATGGTAAGAATGTTCTTGCTCAAAATTTCCGTATTCCTGGACATGTTCCCGTATGTATAGCAGATTCAAACCTTCTTAAAGCTCGCCAAGGGCACACTGAACTAATTGTCTCATTATTTAATTTAATGCAGATGAACCCAATAGCATTAGGATGTGAGATGGTTGGAAATGATGGTTCTTCTTTATCACCAGAGGATGCTAAGGCATGGGCTCAAAAAGAGGGATATCTGTTTTTAGAGGGTCAACAAATAGTGGATGCATGCCAATGAAAGTTGTAGCAACTGGCGTTTTTGATATAATCCATTCCGGACATGCTCATTTTTTGAATGCAGCTAAAGAATACGGCGATGAATTGGTAGTAATAATTGCAAATGATGATACAGTCCGTAAAATGAAGGGTGAACCCATATTATCTGACGATATGCGTGCAGAAGTGGTTTCTCACATTAAACCAGTTGATGCTGTCGTAATTGGACGAACGGGGGATATGTTGGACATAATTGTGGATGAAATCAAACCAGATGTGATTGCACTGGGGTATGATCAGCGATTATTTACGAGATTAGAATTAGAAGAAAAGTTACTTGGGCGTGGTATCAAAGTAAAAGTAGTTAGATTGCCTGAAATGGAGCAAGATTTAGCCGGTTCTCGTAAAATAATATCAAAAATATTAAAAATCCATAGGGATAAGTATGTTCCAGAATGAGGTAATATGGTTTTTACTGGAATAGTGGAAGGTACTGGAATTATTTCCAAAATATCTAGAAAAGAAAACCTATCCTCAATAATAGTTCAGACACCTTCTAATTTCAATGAAGGAATTCAAGTGGGCGCTAGTGTTTGTGTTGATGGTGTTTGTTTGACAGTAACTAAGATAAATTCGGATAGTTTAGAATTTGATTTAATAATTGAAACTTTGAAGGTTACTACTTTTGGAGATGTTGAAGAGAAATCTATAGTAAATCTTGAAAGATCAATGAAATTGGGAGACGAAATCGGAGGTCATATTATTTCAGGCCATGTTTTTGATACTGTAACCATAACTAAGATTAGTGAACCGGTGAATAATTATATCTTGACATTAAATTTCGATTCAAGTTTACAAAAATATCTTTTTCCCAAAGGTTATGTTTCACTTAATGGAATAAGTTTAACAATAGGCAAAGTAGATAATAATAAAAATACATTTACAGTTTATTTAATTCCTGAAACTTTAAGATTGACAAACCTAGTACACAAATTAGCTGGTGATTCAATTAATATTGAAATTGAGACACAGACTAGAAATACAGTAGATACTATTATTGAGATTAACAAGGAGTCTATTCATGGTTAAATCTATAGCAATTATTGCTGGTAGCTATCATAAAAAGCATATTGAAAAGATGGTTGATGAAGCTAGAATTGTAGCTTCAGATTGTGGTTTAATCATTGAAGTGGTTAAATGGGTTCCAGGCTCTATGGAGATGCCATTACAGATCAAACGCTTATTTCTTAGAGAATCAATAGACGGAGCTATTGTTTTAGGTATAATTGAAAAAGGAGAAACTGAGCACGGTCTTGTTATGGGCCAGTCCGTCATTAGATCATTAATAGATTTACAACTTACTTTTATGAAACCGATTGGTTTTGGAATAATAGGGCCTGGGGCCAAGCCAGAACACATTAAAGATAGATTATTATCTTACGCCAAAAGTTCGGTTTTAGCTGTGAATGAAATGTTATCTAATTGAATTTAGTTTTAATTCTCCAATTTAGTTTAGCATATTTATTTTGGATATAATGTAAAGCATGGTAGAAACTCGGCAATGCAAAAACAGCCATTAATAGAGAAAAAAGAATTAATGTAATAATCAAGGCAAAGAAGTTTCTTAAACCAACAAATTGGGTTCTATAAAATGAAATTAGTACTCCTGAAAATACGCCTCCCATTGTAGTAAAGGTAGCTTCTACAACCGATTGTCCTGTATTTTCAACAGCCTTTTCAATCCCCTCAGGAGTGGCCCCTTCCTCTCTAATTCTTTCAGTTATTTGGATAGAATTATCAATTCCAATTCCTATGATAATAGTGCCCACCATTGCTGTGAAAATATTTAGATTAGTACCTCCTGCATCTACTGTCGCAGGGTACCATAAAATTACAAGTAAAATCGGTAAAAAGGTTATAAAACCATATTTTGGTGACCAGAAAAGTATTATCATACAAATCAAAACTAAAATCAAACTTAATTTGATAGTATCAAATTGAGTTTCTTGTATTCCCTTATTGATTGCAATCGTTACTGGAGGTCCTCCGGTAAGTGTAGACATTTGAGCATCATAAAATGACATTTGCCTATCTCTTATTCTGGAAATTCCATCAATTTCTTTTACTAGAACAGTTGTATCATCTATATTGATATATGGCATACTAATATAGATTAGAGCTTTATCATATTCATCAGTAAGAAGCATAGCTCGCATCTCATCAGTAAATGATTCATAGAATACATCAATCATATCTGAGCGTAATCCCTCACGACTGTATACTGTATCAACTAAAGCATAATCATCTCCAAAGAAATCACTATGAAGAAAATCCCAGAAGCTGCCATCAAATTCGAATATGGCCTCTCCACCCAAATCTTCGATTATTATTGTGAAATGGGCTGATTTAAAGAAATCAACAATTGAGAAAGCAGTTACATTAATTATTTCATTAGTATTTCTATTTTTAATTGATAGATTATTGATTTCTCCCTGTGTCCAATTCATTACATCAAGAACATCTAAATCTTTAGCAGCTGGCTTTTCTCTTTCAGTTTGATTATTAATAAGTAAAATCCCAGTCTGGCCTGCTTCGAATTCTTCAGAATATTCTTTTAACTTTTGAATAGAATCAATATCCTCTGGAGCAGATTCATTACCTTTCATGTCTTGATCCATTACCGATATTCTTGCAATAGAGTATGCAGTAGTTAGTAGTACTACAACAAGAATTGCTTTCCATTGCTTTGTTGAAAAAATGGCAATTTTCTTCCACCCTCCACTTTTATGTCTTGAATAGTTAGTCAGTTTCATTATTGCAGGAGTCATACTAACTGTCAAGAAGAATGAGCAGAGGACGCCGACAATCATAGTAAAACCGACCGTTCTCATTGGAGCAATTGGTGAAATAAACAAAGCTGAAAAACCAATTGTATCAGTTAGAGCACAGAGAAGTGTTGCTTTTCCAGTACTTAGTAGTGTCAAATAGGTTGCTTTGGGCATTTTGTTTCCTTCATCTTTAAATTCTACAATTCGATTTGCAATATGTAATCCATAATCAACTCCAATTCCAACTAAGATAGGTCCCGCAGCGACAATCATAGGAGTTAGAACAACTCCAGATAGGTTTACGATTCCCAAAGTCCAAATTAAAGAACAAAAGATAGGAACTAGTACAACCGGTATTGCTAGCCAATTTCTATGAAAGAGAACCATTAATGATAGTACAATTCCTAATGATATAGGTAGCATAGTTAGTAAATCTTCATACAACCGTTCTGTAACTTCATGTAATACAACTACTAATCCAGTTTGAGTCATTTCAGTTTTTGGATTCTCTCTTAAATCAATGAATTCTTGTATTTGATCAATCTTTGCCTTTTGGATATCATCATTATTTTCATCTGAAGCTTTCAATGCAAAAAGGATTACTGCCGTATCAATAATTCCATCATTATTTGTATCTATAGCAAAATTTTGAAGTGCTGAAGAGGTACTGGAAAATATTTGGTCAACTCTTTCTTGATCGTTGGGAATGGCATAAGTTCCAGTTTGGTTCACAGTTTCATCGTCATTTTCTTCTATAGTGAGCCCACCGAATATTTTACCCTCTGATGCTTCGATGAATCTTGAATTAGTTGAATTAAATTCTTTAATAAGTGTGGAAATACTTAGAGTAAAAATAATATCATCTTCTTCGCCTCTATCTGCAGGATAAGTTCCTAAATCCTCTCTTTGACCATAAAAATCGATAGTTTCTTCTAAAAGAGATATCTCTTTTAATGTTGGAACATGAGTTATATTATCAATAGTTTCATCTTTATAAAATCCCGGATCTTTAGCGTTTGGAGTTTGTACATAGACTATAATTAAATCTGTAGCCCAATCTTCTCTAACTTCAATTAATATTTTAGTAGATTCTTCTCCTTCAGGAAGATAAACCTCAATATCTCTAGTCATATTCTGTTCAAAGGTCATTGCCGATTGGAATAGTAATATAGTAATCAGACTTAGAACACTAACTGTGAGTATTGCATACTTCATAATTATGTCCGTATATCCTCGAACAAGATACTCTAAGGGCCGTTTTAACACAGATACCTATCGAGGCCCAGAGATAAATTTAATCATCAACTTGAATAGTAAAATTCTTTCTTACTTTTTTGTTCTCTATCAAGTCTTGAACCAGGTTTATTGATTCTTGGCCTGTATGTATTTTTATCTCTTCTAAAAGTAATTCCTACCCTTTCTAAAAATGTATTCATTCCTTGACGCATATTGTATGGCCCCTTTGCCTTTCCTTCTTTACTAGGAATTCCTTCAAAGCACAATAATCCATCTGCAATATAATCAATGAAATAAACGTCGTGATCAACAACTAGGGCTGATTTTCTTCTTTGTTCCATTGAGCGTCTAATTGTTTTTGCAGTAATCATTCTCTGATTAGCATCTAGATAGGCTGAAGGCTCATCTAGCAGATAAAGATCAGCTTCTTTTAATAAACATTCAGCAATAGCTACACGTTGTAATTCTCCACCAGATAGAGTCTGTAATTCACGTTCCATTAATGGTTCTAAATTTAGAGGTCCGTTGAGTTCCGTAGCGAGCATGTGCTCATCAAAACCTTTTACAGATTGTAATAAGTCTCCAACAATAATACCTTCCGGAGCATTAATGTATTGAGGTTTATAGGAAACGGTAATTTCACTTTCAATTTCACCCGTATCTGGTTCTAATTCATTAGCTAGTATTTTTACAAATGTTGTTTTTCCAGTAGCATTTCCCCCAACAACTCCCAATACTTGTCCTCCTAATATTTCACCTGCTGAAGCTTCTAACTTAAAATCACCTAATTGTTTTGAAAGGTCAGGCCATTTCACTAATACTTCACCATCCCACCCCGTTCTCGGAGGATGTTTCAAAAATTTGATTGCATTATCTCTAATTCTTACGTTCGATTCTTGAATATATCCATCCAAATAAGAGTTAATTGCATTTCTTACAGCCAACTTTTGTGAAACAATACCATATGCATTTGGACTTCCGTACATGACATGTATATTATCGGTTACATAATCCAAAATAGCCAAGTCATGCTCAATTACTATAACACTTTTAGTTTTTCCTAATTCAGATATCATTCTAGCAACAAAAAGTCGTTGCTCAATATCAAGATACGATGATGGTTCATCAAAGAAATAAAGATCTGCTTCTTTTAGGATTGTAGCTGCAATTGCCCCTTTTTGTAATTCCCCTCCTGAAACTTTGCTCAATTTTTTATCCAAACTAGTTAAGTTAATTTGAGTGGCAAATTCATCAACTTTTTCTGGTGATGCTACCCTTTCTAAAAGTTCCCTTAAGGTGCCATCAAACATCTGAGGTATCTTATCAACATATTGTGGTTTCAAGGCAATACTGATATTTCCGTCAGATAATTTGTTAAAATGTTTCTGAATTTCAGTTCCGGAATAAAAATCTTTTACATCATCCCATGAACCTTCATTTTCCCAATCTCCGAGATTAGGGATTATTTCTCCAGCTAAAAGTGAAATCGCAGTAGTTTTTCCAGTTCCATTTGCGCCCAGTATTCCAATAACTTTTCCTTTTTCAGGAGCAGGGAGCCCAAACAATCTAAAATCATTCATTCCATATCTATGAACTGTATCTTTTTCTTGCTCATCAGGTAAATTAACGATAGTTAAAGCGTCATGTGGGCATTTGTGTACACATATTCCACAACCGATACACAAAGGCTCAGAAACAATTGGTTTGTTGTCTTTTCTCCAAGTTATAACTTCAACCCCATTTCTCACAGGTGGACAGAAATTATAACATTCATTTTGACATTTCTTTGGTTGGCATCTGTCTTCATGGAGAACAGCAACACGCATAATATCCTGCTCGTAAGCTCCTAATTAAAATAATATGCCGGACAAGCACGTTTTTTGTCCCCCCCGTATGGGTTATTGTGCGTATTAAATTTACATTGCCAGGAAAGCCCGTTGCTCAAGGACGTCCTAGATTTTATCGAAAGGGCAATTTTGTTGTTGCTACAGATCCAAAACCTAGTAAAGTCTACAAGGCAGATATCGCCTATATTGGCCAGAAAGCTCGAACCAAAGCTGGTCTCGAAGGTCTATTCGATGGACCTTTAGGAATGGAAATATTTGCATACTTTCCTTGTCCCAAGAGTAAATGGAGGGTAAAGGAACCAAGAAAAGAAGAGCACCATTCCAAAAGACCTGATGCCGATAACATTGCTAAATCTATCAAAGATGGACTTAGCGGTGTGTTGTATCACGATGATGGGCAAATTTCAGAGTTAGTAGTCCGAAAAAGAATTGCAGCTCAAGGAGAGGGTCCTCGTATCGAAGTCGAACTTTATCAATTGGAGGATTTGCATTGACTGCTAAATTAATTGATGGAAAGAAAATTGCAAAAGAAATAGAGAATGAGTTACAAGCTAAGGTATCCCAAATGGAAACACCTCCTAAATTATCCGTTGTTCAAGTTGGTGAAGATCCAGCTTCTACTTCTTATATTCGTGCTAAATCAAATGTAGCAGTACGTATTGGAATAGATTTAACTCATCACCATCTTTCATCAGACATATCCAAGAACGAATTAGAGGATTTAGTCAATAAATTAAATAAAACAGAAGATGGCATAATTGTTCAGCTTCCTTTACCAGACGGTTTTGAAAGTGTATTGGATCTAATTGAACCAGAGAATGATGTAGATGGTTTTCACCCTATTAATTTAGGTAAAATAGTACAAGAAAATCCAGGAATGAAACCATGTACTCCTGCCGGAATTATTGAATTATTATATCGTACAGGAAATGATCCTAGTGGAAAGAATGTAGTAGTTATTGGACGCAGTACGATTGTTGGAAAGCCAATCTCTCTGTTATTAATTCAGAAGGGAATCGATGCAACAGTTACAGTTTGCCATAGTCGAACACCAAATATTCAGAAATTCTGTAAAGAAGCAGATATTCTAATTGTAGCTGTAGGTTATCCTAATACAGTTACCAAAGATATGATTAAACCCGGAGCGGTAGTAATCGATGTAGGTGTTAATCGCACCGAAGAAGGATTAGTAGGAGATACCTCTTTTGATGTTAGAGATGTTGCAGGATCATTGACACCAGTTCCTGGCGGTGTAGGACCTATGACTGTAGTTATGCTAATGTCTAATGTGGTCGAAGCAGCTTCAAAAAAGTAGCTACCATTTTAACAATAGAACTTTAAGACCTATTCTATTTGCAGTTAGATGACAGTGTATGGCGTCACAGAACTTCAAAAAGTTACAATTATAATTTAAAATATTTATACTGAGCAAAACCAATGGGAAATAAACGAAAAATAATAGGTGGAGGCCTTTCAGGATTAGCTGCAGCTATTAACTTTGCAAAGAATGATGAAAAAGTAGAAATACATGAAGCTCGAGAGGATATAGGGATGCAATTTCATCCTAATTATCAAGTCTTATTGAAAGAAAGTCCCCAAACCCCTTCTTCAGAATCCGATGCAACTTCATATTTAAAAAAGTGGGGATTAAATCCTAAGTTTACATTTAAGGATGCTAAGAAGTTTGTTTGTTGTACCCAAAAAAGAGACTTTACAATATCTCTCAAAGAACCGTTGCCTTTGATACTTAGAGGTGGTGAAAATTCACTAGAGAGTGGTTTAGCCAATGAAGCTAAAGATTTAGGTGTAGATTTCAATTTTAAATCTCGACCTAAACCAAGTTCAGGTGATATAATGGCTTCAGGTTCTTATCGAACAGATATGGCTGCATTTGGAGCATATTATGAAAATACCGACTTTCCTAGAGATCAATTTTTGTATATGCATGATGAAAAATATTCTCCCCGTGGTTGGTATCTTTACATAATTCCGATGGATGACGATACGATAAAAGTTATGAACTGTTGTTCAAAACCTTATGCTAAACAAGTAAAGAAATTGATGTATAAAGCAGTGGAGGAAAGACCTGTTTTAAAGAATATTATAGATGGCGCTAAACCAACTGGAACTGTAGGTGGTCAGGGTGGTGTTCATTTTCCTAAAACGGCAGTAAAAGATGGAGTATACTACACCGGTGAAGCGGCTGGGTTTCAAGATCCATGGAGAGGTTTTGGAATGAATTATGCTGTAGAATCTGGAGTGTTAGCTCAGAGAGCACTTTCCAATTCTTTAGATTATGATAAATTGTGGAAAGAACAATTTAGAGAAAGGAAAAAGGCAGACATAGCCCGTAGAGGAATATTTGCATTGTTAGGCAACAAGGCTTTTGAATATGGAATGAGAAAAGTTAAGGAAGGGGATGAAGTAGATTGGGAGGAAATTAATCCAAGTGGTTGGAAGAAATCACTTATCTACAATACCTTTTATTCAATGGAAATGGCAAAAAAGACAGTTTGGGATTCTTGGTAATGGATTTCAGTGAAGTCTTATCTTATTTTTTAGCATTAACTTGTGTAGTTGTTGGTGGAATAATTTTATGGGGAAATGAGGCTTATATTGTTCCAGCTTCAGGTCGTTCATTGCGTCTTCCATGTTCATTTTTTTTTTGGGTTCTAGCTGTAGTTTTTTGGGCTATGGCTGTAGTAATTGAAGATGATGAAGAAAACCTATAATTAATCGTTCTAGATGTGAAAATAATGTTAGATTTAACCCAAATAGAAAAGTTATATACTGAAATGTCAAAGAAGCACGATATAGCTAGACAAAATTTGGGAAGGTCGTTAACTTTGGCTGAGAAAATTCTTTTTGGACATTTAATAAATTTAGATAAAGTACCAAAACGTGGTAAATCCTATGTTGAACTTCAGCCAGATAGAGTTGCCATGCAGGATGCTACTGCACAGATGGCACTTCTTCAGTTTGCATTGACAGGCCGTTCAGAGGTGGCCGTTCCTTCTACAGTTCATTGTGATCACCTTATTCAGGCTCGAGTTGGCAGAGATAGTGATTTGGCGGATGCAAACAAGGAAAGTTCAGAAGTATTCACATTTCTGAAATCAGCATCTGCAAAATATGGAGCTGGATTTTGGGAACCTGGAGCTGGTATTATTCATCAGGTTGTTCTTGAAAACTATGCATTCCCCGGAGGTCTGATGATTGGTACCGATTCGCACACTCCTAATGCAGGTGGTTTAGGAATGGTTGCAATTGGCGTTGGTGGAGCTGATGCAATGGAAGTTATGGCTGGTTTACCATTTACGATTCGTTGGCCTGGAGTTATCGGAGTTCATATTACTGGTAAATTATCAGGATGGGCTTCGCCTAAAGATGTAATCTTGAAAGTTTGTGAAGAATTAACAGTTAAGGGTGGAACAAGCCATATTGTGGAATATTTTGGTCCGGGTGCTTCTTCTATTTCATGTACCGGTAAAGGAACTATTTGTAATATGGGAGCTGAAGTCGGAGCGACAACATCATTGTTCCCATATGATGATAGTATGGCAAGATATCTAAACGCTACAGATAGATCTGGAGTTTCTAAATTAGCAAATAAGTATTCATCACTTTTAGTTGCAGATCCTGATGTTTCAGCTAATCCTGAGAAATACTATGATAGAATTATCGAAATAAATCTTTCTGAGTTAGAACCAATGATAGTTGGCCCCCATACTCCAGATTTAGCACGTTCAGTCTCAGAGTTAGGGGCGGAAGCAAAGAACAAAGGTTGGCCGACAGATATCAAAGCGGCACTAATTGGGTCATGCACAAATTCGTCTTATGAAGATATGGAAAGAGCTGCATCTGTGGCTAGACAGGCAAAATCTGCAGGAATAAAATCCAAAGTTCAGTTTATGGTTACACCAGGTTCAGATACGATTGATCAAACAATTCGTAGAGATGGTCAGATGCAACTTCTGGAGGATATAGGGGGTACAGTTTTGGCAAATGCTTGTGGACCTTGTATTGGTCAATGGAAACGTGAAGATGTATCCAAAGGCGAAGTAAACTCCATTGTATCTTCTTACAATAGAAACTTCAGTGGAAGGAATGATGGTAACCATCAAACATTGTCGTTTTTGACAAGTCCAGAGGTAGTTACTGCAATGGCTCTTGCCGGTAGTTTAGATTTCAATCCACAAAAAGACAAGTTAATTGCTGCAGATGGAACTGAATTCACTTTGAAGCCTCCTACTGGTTCAGAATTGCCTTCTAAAGGTTTTGAATCAAGTTTAGTTGGTTTTGTAGCTCCTTCAGAGGGTTCAGTTGATTTGGATGTGTCTTCCACAAGTCGACGATTGCAATTTCTAGAACCCTTCAAAGCAATTACTAAAGATGAGTTGACAGACCTTCCACTTCTTGTTAAAGTCAAAGGTAAATGTACTACAGATCACATCTCTCCTGCAGGAATTTGGCTACAATTTAGAGGTCATTTAGATAATATTTCGGATAATTGTTACATCGGAGCTCATAATTCATTTACCGAAGAGCAAGGTACGGCAATCAATCAACTTGATGGAACTAAGGGAAAACTTCCGAAAGTTGCACGTAATTATTATGAAAATAAGCAAGGCTGGGCTGTAGTTGCAGATGTTAATTATGGAGAGGGAAGTAGTAGAGAACATGCCGCTATGTCTCCAAGATTTTTGGGATGCAAAGTTGTAATTGCTAGAAGTATGGCTCGTATTGCCGAAACCAATTTGAAGAAACAAGGCGTATTGCCTCTTACTTTTGCTGACGAATCATCATGGGATTTATTGAGAGTTGATGATAAATTAACAATCAAAGGAACCGATGAACTGGGTCCTAATTCCAAGGTTACTGTGGAAGTAAAACATAGTGATGAAACTAGGGATGCATTTATCTGCCATCATAGTATGGATGAGCTGCAGGTTGAATGGTTCAAGGCAGGTTCAGCCTTGAATTATCTCAGATCTAATAATTAATCTAGATTATTTTAGCGAACTATGTTCAACGCCTTTTCCTTTTCGAACAGAACCAATAATTTGTGCATGCTCTCCAAGAATTGATACTGATTTATCAGCATCTTTTTTGTTAACAATAATTATCATTCCCATACCCATATTGAATGTTCGATACATTTCTTTATCCTCAATTTCCCCTTTTTCTTGTAACCAGTCAAATACAGGAAGAACAGGCAGTGGATTATCAATTACATATTGATAATTATCATTTATTCTACTAATATTGTCTAATCCACCTCCTGTAATATGAGCAATTCCATGAACTCCAATCTGTTTTACTAATTCCATTACTTCTTTGACATAAATTCGGGTAGGTTCAACAAGTTGTTTTCCGATTTCCTTATCTCCATCAAACAATTTACGGATCAAAGTATATCCATTAGAGTGAGGACCGCTTGCTTTCAATCCAATTAATACATCACCTTCAGAAATCTTAGTTCCATCAATGATATCTTTTTGTTTAACATATCCAACCGATGTTCCAGCAATATCAAAACCACGAACTAACTCTGGTAAAATTGCAGTTTCTCCTCCAGACAAAGTACAATTTGCTTGTCTACATCCTTCAGCTAACCCTATTCCAATTTTAGCCATCAATTCTTCATCAGGTTTGTCTAGTGCTACATAATCTACAAAACTTAGTGGTTCAGATCCAACGCATATCAAATCATTAACATTCATAGCCACACAATCAATTCCA